>Ga0302119_10000884_pt1 | contig 13466 bp, 2 predicted proteins | sample AG5_Tmax_MG_FD_203114 | JGI IMG/M metagenome (GOLD analysis project Ga0302119, IMG submission 203114) | Marine microbial communities from Western Arctic Ocean, Canada - AG5_Tmax | ecosystem: Environmental > Aquatic > Marine > Oceanic | place: Canada: Western Arctic Ocean | collected 2017-10-01 | reverse complement strand
GAGGGGTTTATTGAAAATTCTGAATCAAATGCTTTTACAACAAAACGTTTGATTTGAAAATCTGTGGTTTTGCTAACAAAGGTGGTGGACGCTGGGGTCTGCGAACCTTTTGGAAGCCAGCCAGTTGCAGTCAGTAATCGAAGCCGCATACTCCCTAATAAAGTTGGGACAAGTTAAGTCCGCAGAGTCTCTTCTGAAGCCATTTTCTTCTGAATTGGCCGAGGTTAGGCCAACTGTTGACCATGGCGTGGCCATGACTTGGCCGAGTAGTGGCCAAACTAACGGGAGGAGTGCGTTATGAGTACTTCAGACAAGATTCAGAGCATACTCGAGATGCTTCTCACTTGGAGTATGGAAGAGATTGATGAAAAAGATACACAACCAAAAGATATCTTCACTGCATTTGGACAAGAAGCATGGAATATTGGGGAAAGGTATGTCAGAAGAAATATCATTGGAGATCAAATTTCGAGATATGTTCCACAAGATATCAAGGTTGCAGTCGCAGTTAGAGACCAAGGTCAATGCACTGCTATTCTCGAGGATGGTACAAGATGTCCTGTTCGTAAATCATTACACTATGATCACAGATTCATTCCATTCAGACTTGGTGGTCCTCAAACGATTTGGAATATGACATTGCTTTGTGATAATCATAATTGGCATTATGGCGGAAAGCTTTGGAGGCATGAGAAATGAATGATGAAATATATCATCCTCCAGAATCTAATCTCAAGAGATTGGAGATTAGGAATCCACTCACTCAAGGAAGAAGAGCTTGGGGGCATATTTCTCTAGATGGACGGTTAATTATGAGTGATGATGGAGATGTTTGGGTACGTCATAGTCCAGAAGATGTATTTGGCTCAAAAGAAGCTGCTAAACAATTTGCAAAGGAAGAGAAGTTTAGGCCACCTCCGAAACTAATGCCTGGCTCTCCATATGATATTGCACCTCACAAGGAGCATTGTTGTAGAGTGATTGCAAATAAGCCACTACATAATTCTCTATCTTCTAGACTTGTAAGATGGATGCTTAGTTCGAAATATATTGAGAAGTTTTGATTGAGCAAAGGGTAGGTGAGAAGTTAATACAACCAAATTGGAACCACAACTCTTATTCATTATATATTACCCAATATAGATAATGGCGAATAGCAAAAAGCAAACTTTTGTTGTTTTTTGCTTGCTTCTATTGCAGATAATTGCGTTAACCAGTTCAATTTCAGACTTTAATTTGGAATTTAGTGATGGACTCGAGGTGAAGGTATCCGATACAGAACATCATTCTAACTCTCCAATTATTATCGAAGCAATGCAAAGTAAAGATGGAAAATATATTGTCGATATCACCTCAGTTTTCAATATTAATTTGGATATCGAAATATCAACAACAGAGCAATTTTTGACTACATTATCTCAAACTGACGATATCAATCTAAGGTCTGGAGATGTTTTCACTTTCAACATTTCAAGAATGGATATGGACGTTTTTTCTAGTTTGATTATTGTTGTCAATGCAGTTAGTGATGAAGGATATATTTTTAGAGAACAACTGACAATCAATTCTAATTCATTTGTTGAGGATAATTGTCCGTATTTCTTGACAATGTCTGAGGCGTTGGACCAAGGATGTGCCAATCCGGTGGAGGAATGCCCCGACCACCTCACGCCAGCCGAGGCCGTGGCCCGAGGATGCATCGAGGCCGAAGTCACCGAGTCGAGCCTGTTGGACTCGTACTCCTTGGGCGTGCAGAGAGCTTTCAGATTATCCAGTGATTTGACTAAATATACTAGCGAAGAATTACTTGAAACTAAGGACTGGTTTGTGATAACTAATTTAGATGAAAGTGTGCATGTTTACCAATCTGAAGGACCAGATAAGATAAGACCAACTTTAGGTGATGGTTTTTACATTTGGAGTTATGAAGAACCTTCAATGGCTAAAGAATCATTAGAAGAAATGTACAAAAGTGGATTAATTGAGGGTTTTCATCCTTTAATTGATATGCAAGCAATGCCTGAATTTACACCAAATGACCCTTTATTCGCCAATCAATGGCATCTAGTTAACACGGCTCAAAATGGGGGTTCTGCGGTGGCAGGAGAAGACGTGAACATAACTAGCGTATGGGATGTTTACGACGGAACAGGAATTATCATATCAATAGTTGACGACGGTATAGATTCATCTCATCCAGATCTAAGCACTAATTGGAATAGTGTTGTATCATATGACTGGTGTAACTCCGATAGTGACCCCAGCCACACAAGTACAGCAGAATATCATGGAACTGCAGTTGCGGGAGTTGCTGCAGCAACTGGGAATAATAATATTGATGTAACTGGAGCTGCATTTGGCGCTACTATCTCTGCTCAGAAAGTACTGGGAAGTCCTTGTAACTCAGGTTGGACAAATGGTGATGTTCTTGGATTCTTAAACACAATAATTGATATTTATCAAAATTCATGGGGCTATACCGAACCATATTATCAAAGTGTAACCACTCCAGTTGAAAATGGAATTGAAAGTAGTATTACTAATGGGAGGGGGGGATTAGGTAGCATCATTGTTTTTTCCGCTGGCAATGATTTAATAAAAGGCTCTAACTCAAACAACGGAGATTTACCAAATTCAAGATATACAATAGCCGTTTCTGCAATCACAGATTCTGGTGAGCAGTCACCATATTCAGAACCAGGTACGAATATATTAGTAGCAGCATACTCCAATGGTGGTCAAATCGGAATTTTGACCACTGATCCAACTGGGACTAATGGGAAATTTGGATATGGTTCTACAAATGGGAACTTTGGCGGAACATCAAGTGCTGCACCTCTTGTGTCAGGAATAATCGCTCTTATGTTAGAGGCGAATGAAAATTTAACATGGAGGGATGTTCAACATATTTTAGTTAATTCTGCAAAGAAAAATGATCCTAACGATTCTTCATGGATAATAAATGGTGCTGGGCATGACGTATCTGAGAAGTTTGGTTTTGGTGCTATTGATGCAGGTGCAGCAGTTAACAAAGCTCTAAATTGGCAAAGTGTCGGTACTGAAGCTACTAGTTCATATGGTCCATTTACAACTGTTAAAACAATCGCAGATCCTACATCATTATGTCAAACAACCGTATATTCGACATCTAGTGACTCTGACGGAGATGGGTATAAAGATGAAGAATGTACATTTAATTTACCTGCTGGAGAAACATTAGAATTAGATCTGAGACTACCTGATGTTTTTGCGTTTGAGGTAGGAGTCAAACTGACAGGACCATCAGGAACACAAACAATATGGCAACATGGCGATTTTGTAAATACTAATACTTCTTTTGGTATGCAATCTTGGAATAATTCATTACTAAATGCTAGAATAATTAATCTTGGTTCATATACGACATCAGGAACATATACTCTACAAATTTACGACTCTATTGGAAATGGTTGTCCTGGATATTCAACATCTACATATCAAATATCATGTGAAATATTTGCTACTTATGGTTCTGATTGGACAGAGTCTACCGTAACTATTTCTGGTGGAATAAATAGTTTGGAAACTGTCGAACTGGAAGTTGATATCGATCATACAAATCGTAGTAATCTCGACATTGTACTTGTTTCACCTTCAGGAACCGAATCTTGGCTTGCTAAGAAGTACCATGATGGAAATGGAGAAAATGACTTGAACTGGAAATTTAGTTCTGTTCATCATTGGGATGAGTATTCAGATGGAACTTGGACACTAAAAATTAGAGATGTTATAACTGGAGACACTGGAACACTCAATTCATGGACACTAACTACTCACGGAAGTAATAATCCTCTGTATGTGACAGGGACGTTCGAGTACGAGGACCGAGAGTTCGATGAGACAGGATTCACAGGAGTCAATCCGTATCTGCCGATCAGGGGGGCGGATGTGGAAATCTTCGATGACTCGACAGGGACAATACTGGCCACGACCCACACCAACAACCTGGGGGTGTTCAACGCATCAATCACCATCACGGCGGCAACTGACATCGGAGTTAGAGTCCTGACTTCCTCCGAAGATAACCAAAGGCTGTTCAACCAGAAAGTCACCAAAACTCCTTCCACAGGAGGTACAGTCTACAGCCTAACCTCTAGCATATACTCGAACAACCAGCCTGGGGTTAACATAGACTTCACCTCCGCGCCAGTTCAAGCAACCTCTAGTGGGGTTGCTGGGGCATTCAACATCTTCGACATCGCCGAGTACGCCGAGTCCTACGTTGAGAACCTGACCAGCCAACCTGCTCCCTTGAATCTCACATTGTATTGGACTGCTGGCGAAGGAACGACAGGGTCGAAGTGGTATGACCTTAATGGACACGTTTACCTGTGCGGAACCTCGGACGACGATGATTCGTATGACGACATGGTCATCCTGCATGAGGTAGGTCACTACATCCACCTCAGTTACTCTGGCAGCCCTGCTTACTACGGAAGCCACTCCATGACTGGAACCTACGACTTACGGTTGGGCTTTACTGAGGGGGTTGGGACCTTCTTCGCTGGTGCGATAAGGGACTACATGGGTCTTGACAAGCCTCTGATATATATCGAAACTACTGGGACAAATCTAAGATTCTCTGGCTTTTCCAAATTTTCCAATACCGATGTCATAGGTGGATATTCAAATTCTACATTCACAGCCATGGATGCCGGCAATGAGGCTACGGTTGGGCACGTGATATTCGATCTTGTGGATGACACATACACCAATGACGGCTCCTTTGGCGTCGATGATGACACAATCAGCCTGCCTAACTTGCAGGGTGACCAGATGGTCTTCGATGTTTTTGTGGCCATAAAAGACAACGAGTCAACCACCTCGGTTGTCAACGGGAAGCGAATCTCCCTCGAGACCTTCTACGATTACTGGGTGATACTGCACCCATCCTATGCCTCCGCCTTCCAGCAAATTCTACTCGATCACGATGTTGAGTATCAGGAAGACGCTATGGAGCCTGACGACTCTTCTGCGACAGCGACATGGATAGAGACTGATGGCTCAACCTACCATCACACATACTTTGTCGCTGGTGACGAGGATTGGTCTAAGTTCAACGGCTCCGCCGGAACCGAGTGGCTAATCAAGACAAGAAATCTCGCTAACGGCGCGGACACGATACTCGAAATCTACGACACTGATGGTACTACCCTGCTCTCCAGCAACGATGACGCTACGTCCAGCACGGTGGCATCAGCCATCCAGTTCACGGCCTCGGCCGACGTAACTTACTACATCAAGACCTACAGGTACGAGGATACCATACCGATAGGGCGGTATGGCGACTTCGACCTGACGATTTCTGACATCAACCACCCCAGCATCACCTCTCTGAGCCCCAGTAGCGGCTCGGTCAATGGGGGCTACACGGTGGATATCACTGGGAACAACTTCGAGTCGGGAGCCACGGTCAAGTTTGGCGTCTATACGGCAACTGACGTGACTTTGAACAGCGCCACATCGATGACCGTCACCGTTCCTGCCAACATCCCGGGATACTCAGACATCATCATCACCAACCCAGTCAATTCAGATGGTATCACTCCACTGGGGACACTCACTGACGGGTTTGAGTACACTGGCACCCCACTGGATCCGTCTATATCGTCGATATCACCCGACTTCGGCGACTACACGGGCCCAACAGAGGTCACGATTACTGGCGACTACCTGATAGATGGGCTGACCACCGCTCTCGGCTCGAACACATTGTCCAGTGTCACTGTGGTTGATGCGAAGACCATCCAGGCGACCATACAGTCTGTGCCACGAGGAGTACACACGGTCACGGTGAGCAATCCTAACGGTGCCTCATCCTCGTTAGTCAACGCATTCGAGAGCACACTGACTGACATCGCCACGGTCGGCTCCACCTTCATCTCAGGCTCCCCTCTCCAGAACTCAATCACCATCTCCGAGGATGTCAGAATGTCCGATATATACGTCCACATCAATGTCTCTCACCCAATAGTTCCAGCTGAACTCAATCTCACACTTGAAACTCCAACAGGCCAAATGATATCTCTGTACGATGGAATACAGGTAGCCGACGAGGAATTTCAATGGAAGTTCGGATTTGACTCTATATTCGGCTACGACGAGGCCCCCTCCGAGGCCCTATACCAGCTCAAGGGCGAGTCCTCACTGGGGGACTGGACCCTGCACGCATCGAGCAGCAGCAGCTCCACTAACACACTCCACTCTTGGGGACTTACCTTCCTCGAGTACAGGCACCGTGACCATGCTGACCAGGTGTACTGCACAGCAGAGTACCGCAATCACGTGATGTCATTTGATAGCGTCAACGGAGATTTACTCTTCCGTTCGAAATTTGTTGGGTCATTTGATTATGATATTGCGGTGTCACATGATGGAAGATACCTGTACTCTCCAGGGGCGGCTTATCACGATGGAAATTCCTGGGAAAATTCTATTCTGAATGTCTATGATGCTTGGACTGGAAAAATCATCAACACGTACCAATTGGCAGGCAGGGCTTCCCCTAACTCCCTAGCTCCAGTACCCAACGGGAATCTGATAGTAGTGACCTCAACTCAACTCTATCTAATTGATATTTCCGGCCAATCAATTGATGCGAATATTTCACTGACTTACAACAGCAATTGGGAGACTTATGCAGTTGCAGTCAATCCACAGGGCACCATTGTGTACGTCACGAACAAAGACGAAAACTTGCTACAAACCTACTCGCTGCCTACCTTGGCCCATTTGGGTAACATGTCCACGGGCACATACTCTCCATTCGATGTCGACATCTCCTCCGACGGGGCTTTCGGAGTAATAGGATATGAGGAGGACTTCATCGCTGAGTTCCATACTTCTAACCTGTCCATATTCTCCAACCACTCTGCCGGAACCGGTAGGGCGTCAATCGCACTGAATCATGACGACTCAGAAGTGTACGCGGGATGGTTCCAATCGTCTGCTGGTTTTTCCCACCTTGATCTTCAGACAGGGACATCGACGCAGTACTCCGACGGCTATGGTAGCACCAACGGCGTATACATTCTTGGAGACCGAGTCTACATCTCGGAGTGGGGTGGAAACCGAATAATTGTCTGGGATCACTCTTCCATGTCTGAAGTCACAACCATCGATCTCACCCCAGTAGATGGATACAGGTGCAGAGGGATTACCGCCGCAGAAACTCCCGGGATGCTTAGCCCGACCATCTCTGCGACAAGCACCGACTTAGTGCTCTCATGGGCCGCTCCCTCATCAGGCCCAGCGGTCACCGAGTACAGGGTCTACAAAGGGGACACCCCCGGCAACGAGAGTTTCCATGCGACCGTATCTTCCAGCACCCTGACCTACACCGACACCAGCGCATCTTTCTCATCACTCTCGTACTACCGCGTATCATCGGTTATGACTGGCCTGGGAGAGGGTCCGATATCGCCGAGACTCACCGGTGTCCCCGGTTCTGACTTCGATGGCGACGGTATCGCGGATGTCCTAGACGAGGACGATGACAACGATGGGGTGGCCGACTCGGCAGACGCGTTCCCGCTGGATTCCAGCGAGGACACCGACACCGACGGCGACGGCATCGGAAACAACGCCGACACCGACGACGACGGGGACGGGGTTGCTGACTCGAGCGACGCGTTCCCATTAGACTCCAGCGAGGACACTGACACCGACGGCGACGGCATCGGAAACAACGCCGACACCGACGACGATGGAGACGGGGTGGCCGACACGGCAGACGCATTCCCACTGGACTCCAGCGAGGACACCGACACCGATGGGGACGGCACTGGAAACAACGCCGACACCGACGACGACGGCGACGGCTGGACGGATGCTAACGAGGTCACATGCAACACGGACCCGGTCGATGCGACCTCAATCCCCGCCGACGCGGACTCCGACGGCATATGCGACGAGGTCGACACCGACAGAACCGAGTCCGGCTTCCAGTCGGGTTCGGTATTCACCGCCGCCACACTTTCCGCCAGAGGCGACTCCACCTGCGCAATACTCAACGATGCTTCGCTGCAGTGCTGGGGTTCCAACGCTGGCAGCAAACTCGGTTCAGGAATGGGTGGCTCCACCCCCGCAGCCTCTGACCTCGGCACGGGGAGGACCGCAGTCGCCACCGCCGTGGGATACTACAACTCATGCTCCATACTGGACGACGGCTCAGTCAAGTGCTGGGGCCAGAACAACGGCGGCAGCAGCGGTAGCACGGTCAGCATCGGCACCGACAGAATAGCAGTCACCATAACCGCCGGGTTCGACCACGCGTGCGCAATTCTCGACGATGCTTCCCTGCTTTGCTGGGGTGGTAACTCGAACGGTCAGCTAGGCGATGGAACGACCACCACTAGCACCAGCCCCATGAGCGTAGATCTTGGTACTGGACGCACGGCTGCGGCCGTTGCTGCCGGACACCGCCACACCTGCGCTATCTTAGACAACGCATCGCTGGTCTGCTGGGGTCAAAACACATACGGCCAACTAGGTGATGGCACCACCACTGACAGCAACCCCCCTGTTCACGTGGACGTCGGCTCGGGCAGGTTCGCAGTAGCGGTATCTGGAGGGAGGTATCACACCTGCGCCATCCTTGATGATGCCTCGCTCAAGTGCTGGGGTCAGAACGGCTTTGGCCAGCTCGGCGACGGATCAACAACAAGCAGTAGCATCCCCGTCAGCGTCGATCTTGGCAGCGGCCGGACGGCTGCCGCAATCTCTGTGGGCAAGTCCCACACCTGCGCTGTGCTCGACGACTCCTCGCTCAAGTGCTGGGGCTACGGCCGCAACGGCGAGCTGGGAACCGGCTCCACCTCTGACAGTAGCACTCCTGTTGCGGTGAGCCTGCCGAGCGCGCGTACCGCCGTGGCCGTCGCCGCGGGGCAATACCACACCTGCGCGATACTGGACAACCTGTCCGTGCAGTGCTGGGGCGAGAATGGAGACGGTCAGGTGGGCGACGGGACGACCACCGAGAGGACCACCCCGGTCTACGTCAGCCTCGGCGGGAGCCTGGTGGCAGTCTCCGAACGAGACCTCGATATTGACGGCACCCTGAACATCTTCGATACCCACATGAAAAGAACCTCCCCTATTATTGCTGGAGGAAATCAGCACACCTGCGCCGTCCTCGACAACGTCTCCCTGTACTGCTGGGGCGCCAACGACTATGGCCAGATCGGAGATGGCACCACCACGAATAGATACACACCGGTAGCAGTCAGCCTGCCCAGTGGCCGGACTGCGGCTTCGGTGTCCGCGGGGCTCTGGCACACCTGCGCTGTGCTCGACAACGCCTCGCTGTACTGCTGGGGCCAGAATACCTACGGCCAGCTCGGCGACGGCACGGTCACGGCCAGCACCACGCCGGTGGCCGTCAGCCTGCCCAGCGGGCGCACCGCCGCCTCGGTGGCCGGAGGAAACTACCACACCTGCGCCGTCCTCGACGACGCCTCGTTGTACTGCTGGGGATGGAACTGGTTCGGGCAGTTCGGCGACGGCACCCAAACCGACAGCTCCACGCCGGTACAAGTCAGCCTGCCCAGCGGCAGGACCGCTGCCTCGGTGGCCGGAGGGGACTACCACACCTGCGCCGTGCTCGACGACGCCTCGCTGTATTGCTGGGGAGCCAATACCTACGGCGAGGTGGGCGACGGCACCAGCACGACCAGATACACACCGGTAGCAGTCAGCCTGCCCAGTGGCCGGACTGCGACTTCGGTGTCCACAGCTTGGTTCCACACTTGCGCCGCCCTCGACGACGGCTCGGCCTACTGCTGGGGCGCCAACAACTACGGCCAGCTCGGCGACGGCACGACCACGACCAGCACCACGCCGGTGGCCGTCAGCCTGCCCAGCGGCAGGACCGCCGTCTCGATGTCCGCAGGAGGAGTCTCATACGCCAGCAGCTGCGCCGTGCTCGACGACGCATCGCTGTACTGCTGGGGTGGGAACAACGTCGGACAACTCGGAGACGGCACCACCGCGGGCAGTTCCACACCGGTGGCCGTCAGCCTGCCCAGCGGCCGCACGGCCTCCTTGGTGGCCACAGGAAGGTACCACACCTGCGCCGTCCTCGACGACGCCTCACTGTACTGCTGGGGAGCCAATATCGACGGCCAACTCGGCGACAAGACAACCACGGCTAGTTCCACTCCGATCCGAGTCAGGCTGCCCGGCTGGCCCTCCGCAATCTCTGCCGGACACAGCCACACCTGCGCCGTCCTCGACGACGCATCGCTGGTCTGCTGGGGCTGGAATAACCACGGCCAGCTGGGCAACGGCACGATTACCTCATACAGCACCACGCCTGTGGCTGTCATCCTGCCCAGCGGGAGAACCGCCACTTCTGTGGTCGCAGGAAACTACCATACCTGCGCCGTGCTCGACGACTCCTCTCTGTACTGCTGGGGCTACAACAACGACGGCCAGCTCGGCGACGGCACCACCACCGACAGTTCCACGCCAGTGGCAGTCAGCCTGCCCAGCGGCCGGACCGCCTCCTCGGTGGACGCAAATGAAATGCACACCTGCGCCGTCCTCGACGACGCATCGCTGTACTGCTGGGGCTACAACACCGGCGGCCAGCTCGGCGACGGCACCACCACCGGCAGTTCCACGCCAGTGGCAGTCAGCCTACCCAGTGGCCGCACCGCCACTTCGGTATCTGCAGGATACTCCCACACGTGCGCCGTGCTCGACGACGCATCGCTGTACTGCTGGGGCCACAACAGCTACGGCGAGATCGGCGACGGCACCACCACGACCAGAACCACCCCGGTGCAAGTTAGCCTGCCCAGCGGCCGCACCGCCACTTCGGTATCTGCAGGATCCCACCATACCTGCGCCATCCTCGACGACGCATCGCTGTACTGCTGGGGCCACAACAGCTACGGCACACTCGGCGACGGCACGACCACGAACCGCAACACGCCGGTCGCAGTCAGCCTGCCCAGCGGGCGTACCGCAGCCTCGGTGTCTGGAGGATCCCACGTCACCTGCGCCGTCCTCGACGACTCCTCTCTGTACTGCTGGGGCATCAACAACTACGGCCAGCTCGGTGACGGCACGACCACGAACCGCAACACGCCTGTGCAAGTCAGCCTTCCCAGCAGCCGGACCGCCTCCTCGGTGGACGTAGGAGACGTTAGCCACACCTGCGCCGTGCTCGACGACGCCTCCACTTACTGCTGGGGCTGGAACGCCTATGGCCAGCTCGGCGACGGCACTACCACCGACAGCTCCACGCCGGTAGTTGTGAGTCTATCTGCTGGTAGAACCGTGGGAATCAACTTAGACTTGGATGGTGACGGCGTCGTAGACACAAATGATGACTACCTGAACAACCCGGCCCGCTCGATCAGCTGCCCCGCTGGCTCCTACGGGCGCTACGTCTGCATCGACGCTGAAGCCGGGAACTACGTCGCGAGCAGCGGCAGTCTAGGTCAGACAGCGTGCGCGGCAGGCACCTACCAGGCGTCCACCGGTCAGGACTCGTGCGACGATGCCGATGCTGGGCACTACGTGGACTCAACCGCAGCGACCTCGCAGACCGCTTGCCTAGCAGGCACCTACAATCCTAATACAGCATCGACCAGTTCGAGTGATTGCACCGATGCCGATGTGGGGTACTACACTTCCAGCGCTGGCTCGGCATCCCAGACCGCCTGCGCAGCCGGGACCTACCAACCGAATACCGGCCAGACCTCCTGCACCGACGCCGATGCTGGATACTATGTGAGTATAACCGGATCTTCCTCCCAGACGGTATGTGCAGCTGGAACATACCAGCCTAGCACGGGCCAGTCAAGCTGCCTCGACGCCTCGGCCGGCTACTACGTTCCCGCCACCGCTGCGACATCCCAAACCGCCTGCGCTGCTGGAACATACCAGACTTCCACCGGCCAGAGCACATGCTCGGACGCTGATGCTGGATACTATGTTTCCAACTCTGCATCTACCTCTCAAACCGCTTGTAGCACGGGATCATTCCAGCCTTCCACCGGCCAGACCTCATGCCTCGATGCGGACGCCGGGTTCTATGTGAGCACCATCGGTTCTGCATCTCAGTACGCCTGCGCTACCGGAACCTACCAACCCTACTCGGGCCAAAGCTCGTGTCTGGATGCGGATGCAGGATACTACGTCGATACGACCGCTGCAACCTCGCAGACTGCATGTGCAGCAGGAACCTATCAAGCCAGCACCGGCCAGTCCAGTTGCACCGATGCATCTGCAGGATACTACGTGGACTCAACCGCAGCGACCTCGCAGACCGCTTGCCTAGCAGGCACCTACAATCCTAATACAGCATCGACCAGTTCGAGTGATTGCACCGATGCCGATGCGGGGTACTACACTTCCAGCGCTGGCTCGACATCCCAAACGGCATGTGCTGTAGGAACCTACCAACCATCCACCGGCCAGACCTCCTGTGATGATGCCGATGTCGGATACTACGTCCCTTCAACAGGCTCATCCAGTCAAAACGCATGTACATTAGGCACCTATCAGCCAAGTACTGGTCAATCGTCCTGCATAGATGCATCCGCCGGCTATTACGTTTATTTTACCGCTGCAACTAACCAGACCGCTTGTGCGGCAGGAACTTACCAACCATCCACTGGTCAGACTTCCTGTAACGATGCCTCTGCCGGCTACTATGTACCAAACACTGGATCTCCCACACAGACAGCATGTTCACTAGGAACTTACCAACCATCTACTGGACAGTCTTCCTGTATTGATGCAACTACAGGATACTACGTCAACAGTACCGCTGCAACCTCGCAGACTGCCTGTGCAGCAGGAACCTACCAGAATCAGAGCGGACAGACTTCGTGTATTGATGCAGATGCAGGGTACTGGGTTGCAGGGTCAGGCGCTGGATCTCAGGATGCATGCTCTATCGGAACCTACCAGCCTTCCACCGGCCAGACCTCGTGCATCGACGCGGATGCCGGCTACTACGTCCCGTCCACGGCATCGATATCCCAGACCGCATGCCCATCAGGAACTTACCAACCATCAACTGGCCAGACCTCCTGCATAGACGCCTCTGCAGGATACTACGTCGATACGACCGCTGCAACCTCGCAGACTGCCTGTGCAGCAGGAACCTACCAAAATCAAACTGGACAGACTTCTTGCTTGGATGCAGATGCTGGATACTATGCCCCATCCAATGCCTCGAGCGACCAGACCGCATGCGCTGCAGGAACCTACCAGCCAAGCACGGCTCAGACCTCGTGCATCGACGCGGATGCCGGCTACTACGTCCCGTCCACGGCATCGATATCCCAGACCGCCTGCCCATCAGGAACTTACCAATCATCAACTGGCCAGACCTCCTGCATAGACGCCTCTGCAGGATACTACGTCGATACGACCGCTGCAACTTCTCAGACTGCATGTGCAGCAGGAAC
>Ga0302119_10000882_pt1 | contig 13492 bp, 6 predicted proteins | sample AG5_Tmax_MG_FD_203114 | JGI IMG/M metagenome (GOLD analysis project Ga0302119, IMG submission 203114) | Marine microbial communities from Western Arctic Ocean, Canada - AG5_Tmax | ecosystem: Environmental > Aquatic > Marine > Oceanic | place: Canada: Western Arctic Ocean | collected 2017-10-01 | reverse complement strand
TGGGTTTTTTATAGTCCGGACGGTGAGCGGGACGAACTCCAATCCGGCACCTACAAGGACAACCTACGGGTCGGCCCCTAGGGGCGCACTCGGGCTGAGCAGGGCGACCTAGTCGGTCCACTGATCGGTGCGGAAACTCGACGCGCTCAAGCCCGCTCCGTTGAACAGACTGGACGCATCCGCTGCGCCCCAGGCGAAACGAACAGCAACGGGTTCGGGAACCGCTGCGCACGTCACCACCACGGTTTCGCCCACAACTTTTGCCTCCCCGGGATAGAACTTGTGGTCCGCACCAGCGACAGTGAAGCGCCTCTGAGTTTCGGAGCGTAGCTCCAAGCCCTCTGCGTGGTGAAAACTCAAGGTGGCCTGGCCCCCTTCAAATACCGAAGACTTCATGGTTGGGCCCGACCAGACCAAATCTTTGCCGTAGTCCTTGGCCAAGGCTAAAAGCGCCAAGCGACGGCCGACCTGGTCCTTGTGCCCTGGGTGAATGTTTGCCGGGTCACCGAGATCCATGATCACGACTTGGCCGGTGTTTACCACGGACAGACTCATGCTCTGGGCTTCGCGCAAGCGTGCTGCCTGTCCCGCATCCCCGCTGTATCCAAAGGGCGCGATTTGCACCCAATAGAAGGGGAAATCGCCGCGTCCCCAACGCCTGCGCCAATCTTCTATCATCCCCGGAAAGAGTCGCAGGTACTGGGCCGCGCGCCCCACGTTGGATTCACCCTGATACCAGATCGCCCCGCGAATGGCGAAGGGGATCAGCGGCTCGATCATTCCATTGTAAAGGGCGGAAGGAGTGTTCTGATTGAACCAGCCGTTCGTGGGAAAAGCTCCCAGGTCCGAGGCCTTGGCCCCTGTTCGGTAGAACCAGGTCCCGTCTAGGGTGAGGCGCTGATCAAGATCGGGGCAAACAAGTTCGATGGTCCCGGGGCCGCCAGATCCCCAGCCGATGGTTCCAGCGCCACCGGTATCCACAACCATAATCGAGACCACATTGATTCCAGGGATCATGGTACCGGCGGGAATCGAATACTCCCTGGCCGTTGCGTGCTTGCCGCCCTCGCGGGTAGCACCAATTTCTACCCCATTGACCCAGGTCACATCCATGTCATCCATAGCACCGGGGGAGAGCACCAAGTCCTTGTCCGCCCACGAGGGGGGAATCTCAAATCCGCGTTGGAACCAGACACAACCGTCGAAGCCGCCCAAGCCCATGTTGCTGAATTGAATCGGCACCTCAACCGAATTCCAACCCTCGGCGTTACCGCCCGCGCGATTCCAGCCAGCTTCAAGGCCGGGATCTTTCTTGAACAGGTCACTCCACCAAATGGCTTCGGGGCCTCCGCCGGCATCACCTTCCGCGTGGCCCGCCCGACGCACAGCAACCCGATCGAGGGTACCGTCAAATTCGCCGCCCAGCCGGAGAGCAGCTTCGCTGGTCCAAGCCTCGACCACGGTGCCTCCCCAAGCGGTCATCACTAATCCAATAGGAACGCCGGGCATGGCATCGGCAAGCTCGCGACCAAAGTAGAAGCCGGTCGCGCTAAAATCTGCAGCGGATTTCGGGGTGCAGAGGGCCCAAGATATGTTGCTTTCGCTTTTAGCCGCGTCGGAGAACGTTTTCTCCACGGTGCACAGACGCAGTTGGGGCTCGTCCACCGTGTTGGCCGTGATAGCGCCATCAGCAAACCATGAAAGATGCCATTCCATGTTGGACTGACCTGAACAAATCCAAACCTCTCCGACCATCACATCTTGCAAGGTGATGGACTTGTCTGCGGTGACCGTCAGAGTGTGGGGCCCCCCCGCAGTGGGAGTCGCGAGGTCCACGCGCCACGCACCTTTCCCATCCGCCTTACATGTGGCGGCGCTTTCACTCCATGACCCAAGCACACGGACCTCGGTGCCAGGTGAGGCCCAGCCCCAAACGGGTGCGCTCGTTTCACGCTGAAGAACCATATGGTCCGCAAACATGCTGGACAAGCGCAGCTCCTGGGGGGCAGCTGAACTAAGAGGGGTAAGAAGCAGGATGAAGAGAGAGAGACGTAGCATGAGGCCAGTTTAGCCCAGTCTGCGGCAATCGAGCGTTGCTCTTTGGGCACTCTCCTAGGAAATAGTCTTCAGCCCGGGTTCAGCGGGATCGAGCTCTAACTTTAGATTGCGGAAGCGCACGATCATGGACTGGCCCTGGTGCAGCTGGAACCCCAAGTGCCCGTGGGCTGCCCCCTGTTCATCATCCAAATCAATGGTCTGGATTCCATTGAGCGCGACTTGGATGCGCGATCCCGTGTAGAGGATTTCATAGGTGTTCCACTCTCCGGCACGATGGGCACTAGGGACGTCGGTGACCAGGGCGTTGCGGCCGTGAACTTCATACAACGTGCCCCAATGTATCTGGCCCGCGTCCACTTGGAAGCCCTGCATCGAGTGCTCCTCAAAAGGCTGCGAACGAACCTGGATACCGCTATTGCCAGAGTCGGGGGTGAGTTGAATTTCCAACACCAAGCGAAAGTCCCGCAGGTCGTGATCGCTGATCAAGTATTCGTTGTGCTCCAGGTCTTTCGCGCGCCCGACGATTTCGCCTTGCTCCACGCTCCAAAGCCCATCGGCACCGGACCAGCCGGCCAATGTTTTTCCATCGAATAATTCGCCCCCCTCTCCAGCAAGCAGCCGCCGGGGCACCTGCCCGCTGGAACCAAGGTAGGCCACCAGATCCACTACCTCAGCCTCTTCGAGAGCGTCGAGCTGGCCCTCCGGCATCAACGAATTAGGATCCGTACGCCGGGCTTCCACCTCGCTTTGGGCCAACTCAATAGTGCCGGTTTCGGAGGCCAGGACCAAAATCTCATCGGTCTCCCGCAACAACACACCATTCACGATGCGCCCCTCGTGGGTGGCCACAATCGTCGCGCGATAGTCGGCAGGGATCTCAGCGCTGGGATCGATCAAATTGCGCAGTAGATAATCTAAGTCCGTGCGATTCGAACCAGTCAACTCCGGCCCCACGGTTTCGCCAATGCCATACAGCACATGACAGCGCTGGCAGGTTTTGGCATAGACCGCACGGCCATGATTCAAGTCCGCTTCGGCCAATCGTTCGGTCGTCAAAACTTGCTTCCAATCGGCGATCTGCTGCACGCGGTCCAGGCCAAGGGGTCGTAGGGTGCCCCACGCCTCGTTCAGCAGCTCGCTGAGTTCGGGACCCAATTCAACGATGCGCCGGGCGTCAGTGGGAGCCAGAATCTCGCGGCCACCGAGTGAACCGCTCATGATTCCTTCCAAGACGGCCCGCGCGCCACTGGCGTTGCTGGTCAAAGTTGCCACCGCTTCCCGTTGGGCGGCAGGGGAGTACCCGGTCCAGTGGGCCAAGATCGCGCTCGTGGTCCGTGCCCCGGGCCATCGGCCCAGGGCGCGCAAAACATCTTGCTGCCATGCGGGGGTTTGAATCAGACCCAGCAGCACCTCATGCGTCGCCGCGTCCGCCGCTTCCGTGAGCACCTCAAAAGCCAACCGGGTGCGTTGATCATCTTCACCGCTGGCCAACCACGAGCGCAGGGTTCCAAAGGCGCGCTCGTCACCAAAGCGCGCTGCCACCAGCACGGCCCGTTCGGCGACCCCATCGCTGCCCTGCTTGAGTTGACCAAAGGCTGCGCTCCAGCCCGGCGGGGCCTCCACGCCGCGTCGCTCACCCAATGCTTGAAGCAAGGCGTCGAGGGCTTCCAGTCGTCTAGCGTCGTCCGTAACGGTGAGCAAGTGACTCACCAGAGCGGGCATGGCCGTATCCACCGCCGCGCAGCGCCGCACGACGAATCGAGCGATCCGTTCCGAGGAAGCGTTGCGCGCCACGGCCAAGGCCCGGGCGGGATCTATGGGCACAAGGGGCTCAAGTCCATACCAGGTCAAGAGCAACACCGAATTTTCAGCCATGGCCGCGGGATTGTTGGCGAGGGCCGTGACCAAATTCCAACGCAAATGATTAGGCACACGTTGGGCTGCGCTGGCCAGTTCGCGCAAGACCACGGGGTCCCGTTCGCTCTCTGCGCGTAGGACCAGCAGCTCTCCCGTGGAAGGCTCGAGGTTGATTCGTTCGCCTAAGGAGCGCGCCGCCCAGGCACGCACGGTTGGATCGGAATCCTCTGTGAGGGCATGAACCGCGGCTTGCTCCATCAAAGCTCCGCAACTCTGAAGCAACCAAAGGGCGCGCAGGCGCACGGCCGGGTCTTCATCGCCAATCAATCGCGCCTCTACAGAGGTACCCTCCGTGGGAGCCAAGCCGCGCTCCTGGCAACGCCGTCGGGCGCGCCGGGAGGCGTAGGTTGTGCCGGTCAGAGCCAGTTCGAGCAAGTCTTGGGGGGAGGACTTTCGCAGGTCCAAGAAGCTCGTGCCCTGGTCTCCGTATCGCAACCGAAACAGCCGCCCGTTGGTGCGGTTCCAGATTTCTGTGTCATTGTGGTGACAGGCCTGAGGATCGTACCAATCGATGAAGAACACCTCGCCCGCAGGACCCGTACGCGCCGCAATCCCGCGGAACCAAGTATCGTTGGCGCGCACCAAATCATCCCCATGGCCCGCGATCCAGGTGGCACCGTCCGGTGTCAAGAGGTCATGATTCATGCGATTGCCATGCACGTTGAAGAACAATGCACCCCCCTGGTACTCCTCGGGAAATTGCTGGCCTTGATAGATCAACAGGCCGCAGTGGGCGTGCCCTCCCCCCGCGAGATCCGATCGCCCGTTGCCCCCATGGGGATTGTCTCCGATGTAGTGCCGGTGGTCCGCAATCGTTGGCAAGTCTTCAAAGACAAAGGGATTGAAGTGCTGACCCGCTTGCCGGAGGTAACGAGCCCCAGGAACCAGGTGATAGAAGTGTGGAATCACACATGCGCTCACGAAGGCTTCGCCTTGGGCATTGAAATCCACGCCCCATGGGTTGCTGGTTCCTTCCGCAAAGACCTCAAACTCATGAGCTGTGGGATGAAAGCGCCAAACCCCTGCGTTGATCGGCACACGATCTTCATCGGGCGTCCCCGGCGCACCCACCCGTGAATGGGTGAACACTCCGTGACAACCATAGAGCCAGCCATCCGGACCAAAGGTGAAGGCGTTGAGCGTCTCGTGGGTGTCCTCATAGCCCCAACCGTCCAGGAGAACTACCGGCGGGCCATCGGGAACATCGTCGCCGTTGCGATCGGCGATGAACAAGAGCTCCGGCGCCTGCCCTACAAAGACCCCGCCAAAACCCACCGCCATTCCAGAGACCAGATTCAAGCCCTCACAAAAAACCTTTTTGGTTTCAAAGGTTCCATCCTGGTCGGAGTCTTCAAAAATGACGATCCGGTCAAGGCCTTCGCCAGCGGGTCGTTTTTTTGGATAACTGTGAGCTTCCGCCACCCAAAGCCGACCCCCGTCGTCAATCCAAAGGGCTATCGGCTGGTGTAGATCTGGTTCCCCCGCAATCAGGTCCACATGAAATCCAGCCGGGACGCTCATGGCTGCTGCTGCCTCCTTTGGACTCAGCCCCTCGTGCACCACCCGGTCACTGGAGATCTGCACCTCTTGACCCTCGGGGAAATCGGGCCGCTGCTGATAAAAGCGAATGTGATCCACATTCAAGTGTCCCCAGCCCCCGGTCTCTTCGTCCACCAATGCAATCTGGATAGAGCGCGAGGCCTCTGCCCCAAGGTCGATCACGCCCGGGCGCAGCTCTTCGGCGTCGCGACCCATAGCTTCGAACAGAACTTCGCCCGAGTCAGCATCGAGCACTTCAAGCCGCGTCTTGTGAGAACTACCGCCGGCAATCAGAAATGCCATGAAGCGTCCCGGAGGGCTGAAGGGAATCGATGTCATGCGCCCGGTCGGGGTGTCCTGATGCAGCTCGTATCCACCGATCCAAAAAGACCCCGCATGGGCGCTCAGTGTCTCGCTGCGGCGGAGGACTACCGTGTCCCCCCGAATCGGTTGGCCCTCAAATGCTTCGCCCTCCAAGGTCCAGTCGCTCAGATCGCCCAGCTCAAAATCTAAGTTGACAAATCCACCGCCCGGCTTTTCGGCCCGCTGGCCTCCCTCCGGAAACGGATTGGGGCCCGGCGTCGTGGTTTGCTCGGTGATCCCTTGCACCGGAACCTCGGGCCTGCGCTGGTGCACGAAGACCCCCCTCTTGGATGCAGTCACAAAGTCCGCATGCCCGTCCCCGTTCATGTCGGTGGCGCAAACCTGGGTTCCAACGCCTGAATCCGCGTGAATCGGCCAAAGGGAAAACCCATCTGGCTGGCTGGGGTCCTGCCGTAAACCAATGATCCAAGCGGGGCCTCGCGATCCCGCCTCGCGGAAACTGTGACTCATAAAGCGTTTGCCCGTGACCACATCCAACAGGCCGTCCCCATCAAGATCGGTGGTCGTCAGAGCGTGCAGTTCGCTGATCGCCAAGCCCCCTGCCAACTGGCTCCCCTCGGCGCCCATGATCGGGCGCTCCTTCAAATCCAAGGTCCCATCATCACGTCGGCCCCGGTTCTCGAACCATGAGAGTCCGTACCCATGAGCGTTGAGTGAGGTGAACACATCCGCGTCCCCATCCCCATCCCAATCGTGAATCAAAATCTGCGCACCACCCTGTCCCGGGGATAAGACCTGGGGGTGGAATACCCACTTTGCATGGGGATCACTCGACTGCTCCCACCATCCGTGGTTCAGCACGAGGTCCGCGCGCCCATCGCCACTTAGGTCCCCCACGCCAAGACCATGAGTGAAACGGTGTAGGCCGGTGCCTTCTGCAACCAAGTGAAAGTCCCAAATCTGCGTAGGATCCGCGGCGGGAATCGAGCACCAGCCAACCGTACCCTGGGAGTGGAAAACCAAATCCCGTTGCCCATCCCCGTCTATGTCCGCAAAGGCCGGTGACTCGTTGTCCACCATCCCATGAATCATGTGCCGTGGCCAGGACTCGGTCTCGCGTGCATCCCCTGGGTTTTCATACCAAAAGGCCGCTGCCCCTGGAAACCCCACCATCACAATATCCAAGTCCCCATCAACATTCACATCCTCGCCCCATGTGAAGAAGTGATCGGAATACCCCTCGACATCAAAGGACTCGCCCCGCCGGAAGCGAAAGCGCTGTTCGAACTTTGGGCCTGCCCACCACCAGGAGCCGGCCACCACATCCATGGCTCCGTCCCCATCCACGTCAAAGCCCGAGGCCCCTTCGCCAACGAAAGTCGAATCCAAACACTGAGTGGTATAGGGCTCCCCATCGGGAGTCATATTCGGGACCGCGAGGGCCGCCATGAACAACAGAATCATGCCCTTAGCATCCGCAAATCAGACCGCTCCATGGGAATCAAAGTTGCAGAATTTTCGCCCGAAATGCCTTGGGGCAGAACCGACCTAAATCAGCGCGCCATCATGCGCCCAAGGCTGCGGCCGAAACCCACCAGAACGGTCCAGTCTTCCCCATCGTCGCCAAACCCAAGCCGTAGACCAAGGTCCACCACGGTCCAAGAACTCGGCGTGTAGGTCACGGCGAGCAGCGCGTGCATCGCGGTGTAGTCGTGCTCGGGGACAAGGCCCCCGGAGAGCTCACCCACGACCCCAAGATCTCCGCCCATGGGCCAACTCATGGCGATCGCCGCAAGGTGCCCCATGTCCAGGCCCTGACCATCCGGTTCGCCGAGCAGGTCTAGTTGATAGTACTGGGTGATCGTGGAGGTCCCGCGCATGTGATCGCGCGCCAGGGAAACACCAAAGTCCAGCTCGCCGGAACCCAGGCCCCTACTTTTCGACGCAGTAGGAAGCCTGGTGTACCAACCAAAAGTCATGGCAGAGGAATCGTCTCCCATCTCGCGCACTCGATGGCGCACGCCAAGCAAGATGTCACCCATTCCCGAGAGTCCACCCAGATTGCGCTTGTAGACATCCCCCCCCACGACGAACTCCGTGCCCTGGCCCACACCCCAGCGAAATGCCAGGGGCACCGAAGAGCGACTGCTCGGTCCCAACTCGGCACCGAGTTCCATGGAGAGGTTCCCCTCGGCCTCGGTGGCTGTGTTGCTGGAGAACGTGGGCCTCTGAACCACGGGACCTTGCACGTCTTCTCGGGTCAATATGCAACTGGAGGGCAAGAGGGTAAGGCCCACAATCAGGGCTTTTTGGAACCTGGGCAGGAATCGCATGGACGCAGCGTATCGACCGGGGTCATGGATAGGGCATCCCTGTCCCGCGCCACTTCGCCTTGGCCGCTGGTCTCAAGGGACCCCGATCGCTACCGTGGTGGGGATGGGAGTCCCTACTGAAGTCTGGATTGTTGTGGGCGCATATGTGGCTTTGGCCCTAGGCGTTGGAGTTGTGATGGCCAAGCGCGCCGGATCCAGCGTGGACGAGTACTTCCTCTCCGGGCGTAATCTGCCCTGGTGGGCTGTGGGTACCTCGATGGTGGCCACCACATTTGCCAGCGACACACCCCTGGTGATCACGGGCTGGGTGCGAGAAGACGGCATCTGGCAAAACTGGCAGTGGTGGTGCTTGGCCGCGGGCGGCATGTTGACCACATTCCTATTCGCACGCTATTGGCGCCGGGCCGAAGTGATGACCACCGCAGAGTTAGCCGAGTTGCGCTATGGCGGGAAAGAGGCGAGTTTGCTGCGGCTGGTTCAAGGCATCTTCCAAGCAGGCCTAACCAACACGATCATCCTTTGCTGGGTGCTGCTTGCGGCGGCAAAGATCCTCGGGGTTCTGTTCGAAGTGGACAAGGTGCTGGCGGTGACGGTGGCTTGCGTACTGGCCCTGGCCTATTCCACTCTGGCCGGTTTTTGGGCAGTGGTGGTCACGGACCTCGTGCAGTTCGTGATGGCTATGGTTGGATCGGTGGCCTTGGCCATCGCTGTGTGGAACGGAGTCGGGGGAATGGAGGCGGTCCATGAAGCGGTCGCCAACGGAGTGATCCGACCGGAGCAACTCAGTTTCTTCCCACCACCCGGTCCCGGTAACTCTGGAGACGCTTCCTTCTGGACAATCCCATTGGTCACGGTCTGCGTCTTCCTCGGGGTCCAATGGTGGGCCACCGATCAAGTGGACGGGGGTGGGCATGTGGTGCAACGCATCAGCGCTGCGCGCACGGAACGGGACGGCTTGCTCGGCAGCCTCTGGTACAACATCGCGCACTATGCTCTGCGCCCATGGCCTTGGATTTTGGTGGCTGTGGGCTCTCTGGTCGTGCTGCCAACCCTCCATTCGGTAGCACCTGTCACCGGCACCGTGGTGGCCATCGACATGGATGCGGGGCGAGCGCAAATCCAGCCAGGACCCGAATATCAGCCGATTGACGTGGATTTGGTCCATGTGGAAGGGGCGACTGATGACTGGAAGCCGGGCCAAGCAATGGTCAAAGAAGGCGATCAAGTGGTGCAAGGTCAACCCCTTTCCCGTACGGATCCCGAAGCGGCTTATGTGGTCATGGCGCGCCGCTACCTAACCAACCCCTGGATGCTAGGTTTGTTGGTGGCCTCCTTGCTGGCGGCGTTCATGAGCACAGTGGACACCCACACAAACCTCGCATCTTCGTTCTTCGTCAATGACATCTACCGACGATTCCTAACCCGTGGCGCCCCGGACCGGCACTATGTGCTTGTGGCTCGCCTGGCTTCGATTGCAGCGCTCATCCTGGGAGCCACCCTGGCCTGGGCCAACGATCGTATCTCGGACCTCTACACATTTTTCCTGGCCTTCTTATCTGGGGTCGGACCGGTCTATGTGATGCGCTGGCTTTGGTGGCGCGTGCGGGCCACCACTGAAATCGTAGCTATGGTGACCTCAGCTCTAACCGCATCGGCATTAACCTTTGGCCCGCGCATAGCCGGCTACCTGTCGAGCGAGTTTGCTGCGATGAGCTGGCTTGCGCCTTGGTCCAACATTAGTTGGGCGCAACTGGGCCCGCTTGCAAACGGAGATGATCTGACCGTCGCAGGGCGTCTGCTGATCGTGGTGTCGGTCTCGACCACTTGCTCTGTGCTGACCACAATCCTCATGCCCAGGCCCCACCCAGAGAGCCTGATCCGTTTCTACCGGCGCGTACGCCCGGTTGGAGCCTGGGGCCCGGTACGGGCCCTCTGTGCAGACTTGACTCCCGCACGTGATGCAAAACCTATCATGCGGGGCATCGGCGGAGGCCTCGCTGCGATCTACGGAATCCTGTTTGCAATCGGTTCCTATGTGCTTGAAAAGGGCCCCGGCGAGATTCTCCTCTGGACCGCCATGGCCGGAATCGGCGGGGTGCTGGTTACGGCGAGCCTATTCCAGTTGGAAGGGCCTCCATCCGAGGGGTCACCCCCTCCAAGTGATGCCCCAGATGGCCCCAGCCCCGAGATTTCAGCAGCACCGGCCGCAGAATCAGGATCCTGACTGAACTCCAAGCACCGCGTGGCAAACTGCGGTCGGGCGCCGTCCTATGGGTCGGCGTCGTTCTATAGCGAGGGGCGCGAGGCTCAGAGTTACGAGCTCATCGGTCCCCTCACAGGTCACATGGGCCTTGCGCCCGTCGGGGGCAATCGAAACGGACGAGGGGAGGACTCCCGGTCCCCCGAGGACATCCTCGAAGCCCACGCCTTCCCCTAGTTCCCCCTTTCGGGGCGGCCCCAACTTGATCTCTGCTAGGACTGCACGTCGCCTGGAGTCAAACAGCGTGGCAGAGCCACCGTGGCGGTGAATCACCAGGACTGAATCACCATCAGGAGTGAAGTCCAAACTCCACGGCTGGGATCCAACCGGAAATTCCAAAACCTCACGATTCGTATCCAAGTCCACGACGCTGATCGAATTGGTCAGAGCATTGGCGGCCCATAGCTCGTGCCCATCGGGGTGAAGGGCAATGCCGGAGGTGCCTCCCCCTAGGGGAATCCGCCTTAAGACGCGGCCACGCAGCAGGTCGCAAACCACCAGAGTCCCGGACTCTGCGTAGGAAACCCAAGCGAATCGTCCATCCGCGCTGCTCACTATATCGGAAGCACCTGAGGCTCCCAGGTTTAGCAGGGGCACGTACTTCCCATCACCCGTTGATACGCGATAGAGGTGAGGGCTGCTTTCGACGCACAGCAAGAGGTGCGCCCCATCCGGCTCAAATGCTGCCGCACAGGGACCAAAAAGTGAGGCTGCAGGATTCGCCTCGTTGGCCAAATCAATCACCCTCAGCACGCGGCCGAGCCGCAGGCTGAAGAGAGTTACCGCCTGACCCGCCTTTGAGTCTCCCTTGTGCAGAATGGCCGCAGTATCCCCTCCATTCCTAAAAACAAGGACAGAGGGATCATCCTGCACGCGCACAACCTGCTGGGGCGCATGGGCCCCGGGCTCGATCAAGGCCAACCGGTTCGCCCCCTGGGAAACCACGAGGATCACCTCACTTGGCACACCCAGAGACACCCCGTCGGGAACCATCCCAAGGGATGCACTTGCACCCGCGGGACCCGCTCCAAAGAGCACAGCCAATACAGTCCAAATTCGCACAGAGTTCATCACCTACTTCATCGGCAAACACGAGGGTCCCGCCTTAGGAACGCCCGAATGCTTGCTTCAGTTGTGTCATATCTGGATTGGGGGTCGGTTTAAAGGGTCTCAACAGGCCCTAATCTCCCCGGGAAAAGAGCTTAGCCCACCCCTCGTGATCCTAGCGCTTGCAATACGGCCCGATCTATGCACAATCCTCCCACTAATCGACATTTCCCAATACATCAAAGATAATAAATACCATGGCAAGAAAAGCAACTACCCGCAGAAAGCGTCGCTCACCTGATGAACTCATCTTGGACCTTGAAAATAAAATCCGCGAGGTAAAGGCCCGCGCTGCGGTCAAGGAACTCAAGTCAAGCCCCGCTATGAAGCACGCGGTTTCTCTGGTTAAGGCCATGGATCGCTGCTTGAATGAGGCCGCTGAAGAGAGCAACAATCACCTGCGCCACGCGGTGGCGGACGGGCGCCGCGCCCTGGGCCAATATCTTGAAACCCAGGGAGTCAAGCTGCCCAAGCCCAACCTTCCCCGTGGAAGGAAACCCAGCTGAAACCACTCTCAAACAGCAACGGCGCGCCCTCCCTTCCCGGGACGGCGCGCCGTTGTCATTTGAGGTCCTAGGGTTGGGACCTGGGCCAATCTCAGGGAACGAGATTCTTCAATTGGTCTTTCAGATCCACATAGGCCGCCCGGGATTGCTGACTCCAGAGGCGGCGAGAAACCATGTCGATTTGCTCAAACGGATCAGACTGCAAGTCATAAAACTCAAAACGGTGCCCGGTTGAGTGAAAGAACTCGATCAACTTATAACGACTATTCCGCATGGTACGAGCGGTGAAAGTCGAGCCAAAGCCCGTGGGACTGTTGGGGCCAAAATACTCCGCAAACACCGTCTCCCGTAGGGGGCCCTGTTGGGGATCGAGCAGATAGGGCAGCATACTCACCGAATCAGTTTCGGTGGTACCGGATGCCTGGGCAGCGCCTGCGTCCATTAGATCGATCACGGTCTGGAACAGATCGGTGCCACCACTCACCAGCTCGGCCACTTCCCGACCGGGGGAATCCACCACCGGGCCAGCGACGATCAAGGGAACATTGACGCCGCCCTCATAGGGAGTCAACTTGGCGTGGTGTGATTCGAAAGGCGACATGCTGACCTCGCCGGGCGTACCGTTGTCCCCGAGGAACACCACGTTGGTGCGGCGCAACACGTTAACTCCCATGGTGTCGAACAGGCGGCCCATCTCCGTGTCCATAGATTCGAGCATCGCCACGTAGAAAGGCCGTGGCTCAAGCCTCGGATCAGAATTCGGAACCACGGTGGTAAACAGATGTGCGGGCGGCTCGTGATAGGCCGCATGGGGCGTGTTGAAAGCTAGGTAGCAGACCCACGGCTCCGGAGCATTCTGCATGAAGTCCAGTGCGTCATCGACCTGCTGGGTGGTCGCGTAGGTGGTGCTCATCGCTGCCGCGCCATTGTCCACGCGCTCGTAGTGGTAAAACGAATGCCCGTTGGGGATGTTGCCCATGGTCCCCACAAAGTGATCGTAGCCCTGCAGCAGCGGGGCCATGTAGGAGCCCGTCATCATGTTGGAGAGGTGCCACTTGCCGATAAATCCAGTGGTGATGCCCAAGGACGTTTGAGAGGAGAGGAGGTCCGCAACGGTGTTCTCCTGCTGTTGAAGAGCCCAGCCGAACGGGGAAACCACCATCCCCAAGCCAGTGCGGAACCCATAACGGCCGGTCTGCACATGGGCTCGCGTGGGTGAGCAAGCGGGGTTAGCCCAAGCGTTGCGGAAAAGCACACCGCGCTCCGCGAGGGCGTCGATCACCGGGGTAGGCGCGGGATCCGGTCCCTCCTGATAACAACCCACCATGTCAACACCCACATCGTCAGCGATGATAATCAGTACATTGTCCTGTGCGATGGAAATCGGGGCGGCGAGCAAGAGGGTGATAGTTGTTGCAAACCGAAGACTTTTTAGTATCAACATAGTA
>Ga0302119_10000881_pt1 | contig 13502 bp, 10 predicted proteins | sample AG5_Tmax_MG_FD_203114 | JGI IMG/M metagenome (GOLD analysis project Ga0302119, IMG submission 203114) | Marine microbial communities from Western Arctic Ocean, Canada - AG5_Tmax | ecosystem: Environmental > Aquatic > Marine > Oceanic | place: Canada: Western Arctic Ocean | collected 2017-10-01 | reverse complement strand
TAAGGCCAACCTCAAGAGTCCCCTGTGCATGTTTTGGAACATGTACAAACTCAGGGAAATTCCGGTGGGGGCCGTTCTGGCGCTGCACCCGTTCCTGGATTTCCACCTCCCCCCGATTTTCAGGGGAATTGATTTAGAAGTAAATCCCTTTTTGGGCTAAGGTGTACAGCCATGGGCCGAAACCCCGAAAAGGGATCTGTTGGTGGCAGGCTTCTTCTTGGTGAGCCCGTTCTAAATGGCCCACGGTATCATCGGTTGCAATCACCCAGCATCTATCAGTTGTACTTTTTAATTGTTTGCATGCCCGACTTCGTGCAAGTTTCCACATACTTGCATCCTCCGTTTTAGGGGAAACCTCGGGCAAGTAGGAGAAGACGCCTTCTTGGAAAAGGTCCTCGAGTTGAAGAACTTTTCGTGCATAATCCACCACGATAGGGTCAATATTGGAAACAATGACGATGGCCGTTTGGGGACGTGTCAACGCCTTTCGTAAGAGGGTGACCATGTGTGGGTCAAGCCGCAGGAATCCGCACCATGCCTGCTGGAATGCCTGAAAATCTGGTGGAATGAGTCGGAGCTCGTCGCGGAGAGAATCAAAAAATTCTTTCGAGGTCAAATCACCCGCTTCGAAACTTGGCCGAAGAAAATTAATTTTCCGCTTCGCTTCTTCGGTCAATTCAACACCGAAAGCAGCACGGTAAGCGTCGGCGAACCAAGTGTAGTCAAAATGACAAATGACCCGGCCAAAATCCATGAGAAGGGCAACAGGACCCTCGTGGATATTTTTGGCAACAATAGCGTCTGGTCCTTGAAGGACAACTTGCTTCCCTGTTGGGGATACTCTCAGGAGACATGCAGTCGCTTCTTGGAGGGGAGGGGATGGCGGCCTTATGCGGGAATCTTCTGAGAAAAGATGGTGTTTTCCTTCGATACATGCTGCAATTCCAAAGCCCCAGCCCTGTTGGTTTTGGAAAAGGGTACCGTCCTCAGAGACGATGATGCTAGAAATGACTTCAACTTCCGACGGCGCAGGAAAAATCTCATAGGGGAGTTGCCACGTATGAAGGAGTGAGAGTGCATCGGCGAGAAGAGTCACGAGGAAAATGCTATCCGCGCGGTTACCTTTTGGGTGTGACTGATTTAACTCCACTGATTCGGAAACTTCCCAAAACGGACTTGCACGTCCATCTTGATGGTTCTTTACGCCTGTCGACTTTGATGGAATTGGCAAGAGAGCGAAATGTTAAATTGCCTGCCTGGTCGGAAGTGGGTTTATATAAAAAAGTTTTTAAAGAGAAGTATCAGGACCTCCCTGATTATCTCACTGGATTTGCTTACACGTGTTCTGTGATGGGTGACGCCGAAGCGATTGAGCGCGTGGCCTTTGAGCTGTGCGAAGATTGTCAAGAAGAAGGCGTTCGTTATGTGGAAATGCGTTTTGCCCCGCAGCTTTTGACCCGCCCGGGATTTGACATTTTGGATGTTCTGAAGGCCGCCTCGAAAGGGCTGCGTCGGGCAGAGAAAAAGTTCAATCAGCGCGCGGCAGTGAAAAGAAGTGAGGAGCCACCCTTTCGTGCTGGAATCATTGTCTGTGGTATGCGTTTTTTCTTACCCACGTTTTCTTATGCTTATGCAGAAATGTTTTCTGCATTCGCCGACCTTCCTAAGTCGCAGCTTTTTGGCATGGCTTCGGAGGTTTTGGTGCGTGCAGCCATTCGTGCAAGGGATGACTTCGGCCTTCCTGTGGTGGGCTTTGATATTGCCGGTGCAGAACGCGGCTATCCGGCGAAGGACCACGCAAGCGCTTTTGCTTTGGCGCATGATGCTTTCTTGGGCGTTACCGTGCATGCTGGAGAGGATTATGGCCCTGAGTCTATTTATCAAGCATTGACGGATTGCCACGCAGACAGGTTGGGACATGGGACTTGGATGTTTTCTCCTTCAAAAATTCAAGATCCGTCCATTTCATCTCCCAAGGAATTTGTAGAAGGATTGACTCAATTCATTGCTGACCGACGTGTGACCGTGGAGGTTTGCCTAACCTCAAATTTGCAAACACTGCCCTCCATTCGGACACTAAAGGAACATCCTTTTCGAAAAATGGTGGCGGGAAAATTCTCGACAACCCTGTGCACTGACAATCGATTGGTTTCACGAACAACGATTACGCGAGAGTATCAATTGGCGGCCGACGCCTTCGGACTGACCGCAGTGGACTTGGGCAATCACTTGGTCTATGGCTTTAAGCGATGCTTTTTTCCTGGCAGCTACCCAGAAAAACGTGCCTATGTCCGCCAAATATTGAATTACCGAGACCGGGTTTTGGCCGAATTTCAGGAAAAGGAATAAAAATGCCCAAACTTTCCCTTCTTCACGTCGTTGTTCTTCTGTGAGCCTCCTGAATTCTTCTAAGGTCCTCCGCCTCCTTGAGAGGCATCAGTCACCCCTGCTTCGCTACGCGCGGGGAATCTTGGGTGATTTGGGGGCTGCAGAAGATGTGGTGCAAGAAACTTTTCTTCGCTGCATTCAAAAGGCGCCCGATTTCGGCAATGACAGTGTTGCTCAGGGATGGCTCTTCACTGTTTGCCGTAATCTTGCGTATGACAATAGGAAAATGAATCAACGAGAACACGCCCGTCGGGACAAGCTCTCTTCGCCAGAGATGCTGGACCCTCCAACTTTACTTTCCCAGAAGGAATTGGTGGAGAATATGCGTTTTGCACTTCAGGAATTGCCCATGAAGGAGGGAGAAGCACTTCGCCTAAAAGTTCATGAAGGAATGAAGTATGAGCAGATAGGTGAGATCCTAGGCGTCAGTCGAGGAACTGTGGGTTGGTTGGTTCACCGCGCCATGGGGCGTCTTTCCAAACGTTTTCGCGCTGCACAAGATTTTTAGGAGTCAATCATGAACGATACTTACAATCCGAATCAACCTCCTTCTTTGGAGGAGCAACTCACTGCATGGCTTTTGCAAGAGCTTTCCTCAGAAGAGGCCGATGCCATTCAGGTTCGCGTGGATGCTGACCCCAAACTCCAGAAACAGGTGCAGTTGTTAAAGGAAACTCTGCGCGTGATTGAAGAGGGAAAGGAGACGCTCGAAATGCCTCCGGGAAAAGTTTTTGCTCTGCAAGGGGCAGGCAATTCGGTGCCCAGATTCTCTTTGAAGCCACTTCTACAGATGGCAGCATTGCTCGCCGTTGGTGTCTTCCTTGTTCGCATGGAGACGGCTGACTCTGAACTAGGCCGAGGGCTTACCGAAAAGTCACTCGAACTTGCGAGCGCGAATACCGAAGTTGCACCGAGCAGTTCGCCCAGTTCGCCCAGTTCGCCCAGTGCTCCGAGTGCCGTCAGTGTGCCGCCCAATCCACCAATTCCAACTGCGGACGTCGGTCTTGGCGGGGAGGCTGGCGGGGGGGCTGGCGGAAAATATGGAGGCCGCGGCGGAAGAGGTCGGCGCCAGCGCGCGCAGAAATCGTCCACCGGCCAGATACTTCGTAGTGAACTTTCTGGACAATGGCAGGAATCTGAGGAGGCAGACTTTAATTCAAGTCAGCGCTTTAAAGATCTAAGTTTAGGGTTGAATCTGCGTGAACAAGACCTCGAGGTTAGTAAAGAACTAAAAAGGCAATCAGCCTTCCATATATTGGACGGATACGGTGATGAGCACCGAGGGATGCGAATTTGTGAGCACTTGCGCCCCTTGCACCCCGAAGAAACTCCACAGGCGATGTTTTTTCGATTTTACGGCGACAATCCATTCGTTCCTGCTTCTCAAAATGCTTTGGCGACATTTGCTGCGGATGTGGACTCTGCAAGCTACCCTTTGGTACGGAATTACTTGGTAAAAAAGAATCTCCCACCGAAAGACGCGGTCCGTACCGAAGAATTTGTGAATTACTTTACCAGCGATTTGCCGGGGCCCCGTAAAGGTGATTTTTCCATTCAACTTGAGGCGGGGAAGAGTTTGTTTGGTGACAGCAAGGAAACGCTCTTGCTTAAGGTTGGTATCAAGGCTCGCGAAGTGGCCCGGGGGGATAGGAAGCCTTTGAATTTGGTTTTTGTGGTGGACCGTTCGGGGTCCATGAACCGTGGCAACCGAATGGCCCTTGTGAAGAAGTCTTTAGGACTATTGGTAGACCAAATTGATGCCCAGGATTCAATTGCATTAGTGAGTTTTAACAGAACGGCTCATCTTGAACTAGAGCCGACTACTGGAGAGGAGCGTTGGAAGATTCGTGACGCGGTCCAAGCGTTGAAAACCGGCGGTTCCACGAATGTGGCGGACGGGCTTCTTATGGGGTACGCACGTGCAGAGCAGGCATTCCGAAAGGATGCCGTAAACCGCGTGATTCTTTGTTCCGATGGCGTGGCAAATACAGGAGAAACCGACCAAAAACGGATCCTTGAGCAGGTTCGCACCATGAGTGAGCAAGCGATTGATTTGACTACCATTGGCGTGGGAATGGGTAATCACAATGATGTTCTCTTGGAACAGTTGGCGGACCAGGGGAATGGAAGTTGTCATTACGTCGATGATTACCAGGAGGCCAAGCGAATTTTTGTAGAAGGATTTACGGGGACTTTGCAGACGGTGGCCAGGGATGTAAAGATTCAGGTTGAATTTGACCCTTCCCATGTTTTGCGTTGGCGTCAACTTGGCTATGAGAACCGTGCAGTTGCTGCGGAAGACTTTCGCAATGACGCGGTGGATGCAGGAGAAATTGGCGCAGGGCACGAAGTCGTTGCTCTTTTTGAGGTCCAACTTGCCAGTCATGTTCAACCTGTCGATACACTTGCGACGGTTCGCTTGCGCTGGTTTCCTGACGGAAGTAAAAATGCCCAAGAAATGGAGCAGCCCCTTCACTTGGGAGAATCCACAACCTCAGCCCACTACCGTTTAAGTGCTGTGGCTGCCCAGTTTGCCGAAGTCTTGCGTCGTAGTGTTCATGCCGAAGAGGATGAGTACGACGCTTTGCTTACCGAATCAGAGGCTTTGGTTCAATTATTGCCGAAGGACACCTCGGTCGCGGAATTAAGAGACATGATTCTCCAAACAAGAAATATAGTCGAGGCCTTGCCCGAAGTTGACCCCATAGGTCGTCTTGTTCGGGAAGCCCGAAAGATTCGCATTCTTGAGGCCGAATTACGTATTACTGCAGATAGAACGGAAAAAACCGAGCTCTTTTTACAAGAGCTTGCTCAACAAAATGCAGAACTTGAAAGGAGAATTCAGGAACATATCCAAGGCGGGATGAAGTAGAATTCGGCCGATGTTTCTCACGCCTGTCTTATTCTGCACTCTTCTGCTACAAGATCTGGAACTTTCCGCGGAGCAACAGAAAATCCAAGAGCAAGCCCAGCAAATCCTTGAAACCGTGGAGGCATTCACAGAGACAAAGAAGAATAAACTGAAGCCTTACGCATCTAAAGACAAACGCGTTTATCTTTTTTCTGACTTTCGTTCCAAAGAAGCCAAGATTGCTTTAAAAGACTGCTCCACAATCTTGGCCTGCCTGGACCGTTCCCTGATAGAGCCCGAAGATCCGAGTGAATGCTCCTTGCGGGGTATCATGATTCAAAAGAAGAGAACCTACGAAAAGCTCTGTGATATGCTTTCGGAGAACGTACCCAGTATGGCAGGTTTCTTTCTTCGTCAACGCGCCACTTCGGGCTTCACTTTATATGACCCTCCAATCTCAATTTACTATTTTGAGGGCGGCATTAAGGCCGAAGCAAGTGCAAGTCATGATATGGCGCATAACTTCGTGCACTTAGAGATGAACCGGCGATATGGAATCCTTCCTCTTTGGATTATTGAGGGCCTAGCTTGCGCGGGAGAGGATGGTGCATTCGGTGAAGTTTGGTCGAACTGGTATCGAGATGGTTTTGTTTTTTCTCTTTCCCATTCGGGCTGGCGAGGGAAAGATACCCAGAATATTCTAGAGAAAATGAAGCCTGGATTTACAGAGTTGTTCGCCTATACCGCTCGACCCTATGTAGATACCGAAGCTCACATGGCCTTCGCTTTTTTGACCTATGCGCTTGAGGCAGAGCCCCTGGGATTAAAGAAATTCTGTGATCTTCTTAAAGTGGAATACGGGAAAAACTATGAGTTAGGCGGCCGATTTGTACCATCAGTAGAGTTTCAGCAAAAGATACTTCTTGAGGCCTTTGGAGAGGGCTTTGAGGCTCGTTTCCGCGCATGGTGGGTGGACCCACCAAAATGGAATGCTTGGCAGAAAGGCGAGAAAAAGAAGCGTTAGGTCGTTTTATCTTCGTGTTCTGGAAGCGCATCTAAATCTTTACGAACCGCGCGCTCTAAGGGAGCAAGTTCCGCAATAATTTTCCCAGCATCCGTGGCCTGCATGCCTTCAAGGCGTCGGCCTTGAGGCAGGACTTTAAGGTTGTATGAGCCGACAGCCTCGTTGTAGGATTTCGTGGCCCGGTCCATGTGAGTTCCAACTTTTTCCAAGTGGCTCGTGAAAATACGCATACGGGAATGCAACTCCTGTGCGGCCTTGGCAATCTCTTGGACATTTGCCGTTTGCTCCACCCGGCTCCAGTGGAATGCGACGGTGGTCAAGAGGGAGAGAAGGGTGACAGGAGTGGCCAAGAGCACGCGGCTTTTCCAAGCATCTTCGAGGAGATTGGGGTTTTGCTCGAATGCTGCATCGAGAAGATGATCGCCCGGTAAAAACATGACGGTGAAATCAACATCTCCTTCAACGCTGCTTTGATAGTCCTTTGAAGCGAGCTCGCGAATATGAACGCGAACATTTTGTTCATGCAGTTTCAAGAACTCTTTCTTTCGATGGGGGTCCGTCTCCTCCAGCGAATCATAATATGCAGTGAAGGGCGCTTTCGCATCCAAGGGGATTCGGTTATTCGTTCCTGCAAGTAGAATTTGAAAATCAGGGCGGAGCTTATCTTTCGTGACGGTTTGCGTGATGTAGTGCACCCCCTTTTTCATGCCAGCCATTTCCAGGATGCGTTCTACAGATTGTTCCCCCCATTGCCCTCGGGCGGTGGAACTCCCTCGAAGAGCCGTGGCAAGGGCGTCGGACCGCCGACCTAAGGAGTCCGCTTTCTCTTCTAGTTTCTCTAAATTCCCTGTAGCCAGTGTGAGTGCCGACAGTTGTCTGGTGATGGGCTCAAGCTTTAGGCCGGTTGCACTGAGAAAGTCCTCTCGGTTATGTTTCAGAGCCTTTGATGCAACGCCTTCAAAGGAGTTTAAAAACTGCTCTTGGAGTGTTTCCGCCGTTTTTTTCTGGGAGGCAAGAAGTTGCGCTTGATGCAGTATTTCCGCTTCTAATTTGGTAGCTAACACATCTCGTTCACGAAGGACAGGAGCGTGTTTTTTTTGGAGTGTCCAGGCTGAAAAAAAGGCCCCGGCGGCTAAGGAGAGCAGAATGGGAAGGATAGATTCCATGAGATTTCAGGGTATCTCCTGTCCGCCAGCGTTTCAAAGGGAGACTGGGAAAAGGATGCGAATTGAGAGCGATATTCGCTAAACTGAAGTCATCCCCATCATGTTCATCCTCTCTTCATTCCTTTTTCTTTTTCCGCAGGCACCGATGCCTCAAGGACCGCCCTTCCTTCCAGCCCATGTGGTAGGGGAAGCGCCCCAGAATCTTTATAGTTTCTTTGACTCGCATTCGCCAGTGGTGACTCAATTGCCTCCGGGCACCCCAGTTCGCATAGTGGCGGAACGTACCCCTTGGGCCCGTGTTCAGGTTCCCGCTGGTTTGGTCGTTTGGGTTTATGGTACTTATGTGGATACGCTTAATCACATCGGAACACTCAACGCCACCCATGTGCGCGCAAGGCCGCTTCCATCCACGGGGAGTGAGTCTCATCCCGTCGGCCAATTTGAAAAAGGAGACGTAGTTACTGTGCTTGAGAGCGAGGGAGATTGGCTACAAGTACTGGCTCCCGAAACTTTGGGCGCGTGGATTCCTCTCTCTGCTTTAGAAAAGACCCCAACCTTATCGGCGAAAGAGGACCAACTTGCTTGGGAAAAAGTATGGACTGAAGTTGCCAAGATACGCCGTGCGATTTGGATTCCCCCCGTTCCTGAGGGTGCAGAGGAATCAGAGATTACACAGGAAGAAGATGTTGCTGGCCTACTCATTTTGGAAGAACCAGAGGAAACAGAAAAATTCGTATTCCCTTCTGAGAATGAAATCTTTGGTGATTCGCTCGCTGCTTTGGAATTGGCCGAAACTCGTACGAAGAGGCATGCTGACGCTGTCGTGAAGGAACTGCACTCTTACGAGACCGAAACGGTAGAAAATTTGGAGCGTATTTACAGCACACTTCTTTTGCATGACGCTAACACTCAGGTCCTCCTCCGTTCCCGGCAGGGGTTGGACAAATTGGACGCATTACAACGTTTTCGTGAGGCAGCTCTTCTTGCCCGCGGGCGTCGGGCGGAGCTTCACGGAGAAACAATCCTTGCAGAAGCCACGGCAAGAGCACTGGCGCCCATGCCTCTCACCGGCACAAACTCTTTGGAAAAGCATATTTGGGTTGGTTGGATGGAATACAGGCCTCATCTGCATTCTCGGGCGCCATTTGTGGTTACCCGAGGGAGCCGTGCAATCACAACACGAAGTTACGATGGCCGTTACTTTCTCAAGGATGTGGTTGGAAAAGAAGTGGTCATCGAAGGGATTTGGCGTACGGACGCCGACGTCCCAGGTGAGCGCATTTTGGCGGTCACTCAGTTGCGTGTACTTCCTCGCCGCTACGAGAAATAGTGTCTCCAGTACTGGTGGCCAGCCTTGCCCTGTTGGCATACATCGGGGGCTACCGCTATTACAGCCGATGGTTAGCTCAAAAGGTTTTTCAATTAGATGAGACTGCTATTACTCCTGCACACGCACAGAGGGACGGGGTAGATTTTATTCCCACCCGCCCGATCGTTTTGTTTGGGCATCACTACGCAAGCATTGCGGGTTTGGCGCCGATGCTGGGCCCAGCTGTCGCTGTTTTTTGGGGGTGGCTCCCGGCACTTTGTTGGGTCGTTTTCGGGTCTTTATTGATTGGCTGTGTTCATGATTTTTCTGCGCTTGTTCTTTCTTCTCGGCATGGAGGACGGAGTATCGGTGGCCTCTGTGAAGATATTTTGGGCCCTGAAGCGAAAGCACTTTTTCTTGCTTTGATTTTCTTCGGTGTTTCTTTGGCCATGGGCGTTTTTGTCTATGTCATTTCTCTGCTTTTCACTTGGGGAGAGGACTTTCACCCCGAGGCTCTGCATCGTTCTGTGACATCGTTTCCGGAAGTCGTGATGCCTTCAGCGATGTTAATGGTTTTAGCGATGGCAGTTGGTTGGCTTTTGTACAAGAAAAACTTTCCGTTACTCCCAGTGGCCTTAGGAGGATTTTCCCTTCTCTTAACACTGATTGGGCTAGGCTATCTTTTCCCTACTTTAGGGTTTCATCAGGAACAGTGGCCACAACAGTCTTCATGGATTTGGATCTTGATGGCTTATGCTTGGGCCGCTTCGGTACTCCCTGTTTGGCTGCTCCTACAGGCACGTGATTTTTTGAATTCATTGCTCTTGATTCTAGGATTGATTCTGATGTACACCGGATTCTTCCTGCAAAACCCCGTCTTTGAAGCACCCGCCCTGAATCCGCATCCCGATGGCGCACCTCCATTGCTACCCTTTGTCTTTATCACGATTGCTTGCGGGGCAGCATCGGGTTTTCACGCATTAGTTGCTTCGGGGACCACCGCGAAACAGTTGGATAAAGAAACTCATGCGCGGCCGATTGGCTACGGGGGCATGATTGCAGAGTCACTTCTCGCTTTAATTGCGGTGCTGGCGTGCACCACGACTTTAGGAGGAAAGGCTGCATGGGCGAAGGTCTACGTGAATTGGTCGGCGGTTCAAGGCTTAGGTGCAAAATTGGGTATCTTCATTCAAGGCGCAGCCTCTTTTATCGAGGCCTTGGGTATTCCCAAAGATCTTGCTGTGACGATGGTCGCCATGGTGGTCGTTTCTTTTGCGCTAACAACGTTAGATTCTGCAACGAGGTTGCTTCGCTTTAATCTTGAGGAGATTGGAGATGCGTTTGGAAAAACTCGATGGGGAAAACCACTTTCTATTTTGTCACATCGCTTTGCTTCGACATCCGTCGCTTGCTCCACCATTCTTTTTTTTGCTTTCTATGAGATTGAAGGCAAGCCTGCAGGGCTGGCACTTTGGCAACTCTTTGGTGGAACCAATCAATTGATTGCTGGACTGGCTCTTGTTACGGCATCGGTCTATTTGAAGAAAAGGGGGCGACGCATTTGGCCTCTGGTTATTCCTGCAATCTATATGATTGGCATGACCCTGAGCGCTTTGAGTTTAAAACTTCGAGACTTCTGGCAACAAGGTCAGAGTCTTCTCTTTATTCTGTCCCTTCTCTTATTGCTCGTAGGACTCAGCGTCGTTGGAATTGCACTCCGTGTATGGAATCAGCCGATGCCATCTGCGCCATCGGCTCCGTAAGCCAACAAAACCTGCTCCTTCATGGCGTGAAAGGTTCCAGCCTCAATGCTATTTCGGATTTCTTGCATAAGATTTTGAATGAAATGGAGGTTGTGTTGCGCCAACATCATTCCCGGAAGAAGCTCTTTCGCTTTAAACCCCGCGCGAAGCGTTCCTCGCGGGATTCCACTTTGACAGGCATCGCAGAAGCACTCAGGGTCAATGGGGGAGGTGTCATCGGCAAATTGAGCATTCAATAAATGAAGCCGGCCGTGTTGCGTAAGTGCAGTTCCAAAACGACCTGCTCGGGTCGGCCATACACAGTCAAATAAGTCAATGCCTCGGGCCACGGCTTCCACTAAATCACGAGGGGTGCCTACTCCCATGAGATAACGAATTTTTTTCAAAGGCAAGTGGCCCGTAGAGTTTTCAACTCCGGCCATCATGGCCTGAAATCCTTCGCCAACGCTCACGCCACCGACCGCATAGCCGTCAAAGTCTAATGCCACTAAACCCTTTACGCATTCTTCTCGTAAGCCTGGGAAAATGCCCCCTTGAACGATACCAAATTGCGCTTGCCCGGACTCTGCTCCTCCGCGTGCTTCATGCAATGCACGTTGTTCCTTTGCCCAGCGTAAAGTCGTTCGGACGGCATCGTCACAAGTTTTTTCAACCAGCGGCTCTGCAGGACAAACATCAAGAAGCATGGCAACATCAGGTTGAAAGGCCGCTTGCACTTCAAAGGCAAGCTGCGGAGTCCATGAGATTTTCCCACCGTGAACAGGATGATCTATTTCGAACCCCTTATCGGTCGGCCGTGTCATTTTAGAGAGGGAAAAAGCCTGGAAGCCACCCGAATCGGTCAAGATTGGTCCGTCCCATCCAGTCATGCCGTGCACCCCACCTAAGGCTTGAACGGTTTCTAATCCCGGTCGAGTAAAGAGGTGAAATGCATTGGTCAGCAACATCTCCGTTCCCATGGGACGGAGCTGGTGATGCCACGGCCCCCGCATGAGTGCGCGCGTGGCCACCGGCATAAAGGCAGGCGTTTGGACGGTGCCTCGTTGAGTATGCCATTGGCCACGCCGTGGGGATTGTGCATCTCCCTGGAGGAGTTCAAAGTATTGCATTAAGGGAACCAAGAAAGGTCCGGGGGGAGCTCGTGAAGTTCCGCCCCGGGATAATAGGATTGAAGAATAGCCTCCCAGGTTGCTCCTGCACGAGATCGCCGCAGAGCCCCTTTTTGGCAAAGTCCGACGCCATGTCCCGAACCATAACCCTCTAGCATCAAGGACCCATCTTGTTGAGGGGTAAGCCGCGTCCACTGAAGGGAGGGTGCACCAAAGGCTTTCCGAAGCAGCTCTCCAGCAAAAAGGCCTTCCGCACGCTCTCCTTCAATGAGGATTTTTGTCCACCGACCTGCAGCATCTTTTTCTTCGGCGGAGAAGCTCCGAATCCATCGGCCGACGCCCTGTTCTTGCGCAAAACGATCGAGTTGCTCCGCTGTCACAGGATGTGTCCAAGTTTGTGGACTTTGACAAAGAGGGTCAAGGATGCCTTCGAGGGGCCTGCGGTTTTGACTCGAGAACCCAAGCCGTTCTGCATGCGCCGTGGCACCTCCACAATCCGCATGAAACCAAGCAGGGAGTAAGCCGGTTGCATCCTTTAAAACGAGTCCTCTCGTGGCGAGAACGGCTTGCTTTGCCCGGTCTGTTTCAAAATCAATTCCAAGGAAACGCTGATCTCTTGTGTCGGCTTGGAGCCAAGGGCGATCTTGCTGGAGTTGGTGTGCCGCATAACTGCGAGCTGCCACAGCTTGCGCTCGCAAAGCCTGGGAGGAGGCTTCCGCAGTCGTAGGCATTTCACCGCAAACGACACCCAGCACATAATCCTCCAGGGGGAGCTGAAGGATGACTTGGAGCCCGGTAGCCATTCCTTTTTTACTTTTTCTTTCCACAAAGAGATGGAGCTCACCTCGGTACCAACGGTTGCCAAGACGAATCGCGTCTTCGCCTTCGGTGCGTAAAATGAGGTGTGCTTGCTTCGGAAGCCATGCACCGATGCGTGCACCTTGAGCATCGGCCTTGAGCATACTTTGAAGGTCTACTCCTTCTTGCAATACCGGATGCCCCGGTGAAAAGAGAGACCAATGTCCTCGAAGCTCAAGCGGGACCTCTTCTCCATAAGAAAGCTCAAGGAGTTTGACACGTACCCATGGGTTGTGCCATTGCTGTGGATCTTGACTTGCTTTTTTCCAAAAGAGCCCGACTGCGAGGAGCAGGGCGAGGGTCCCCAAAAACAGAAACCATCGCGGAGATGACTTCGGCGTAGTCATTCCGCCAATGCTTCCCCTTTCTGAGTCAGAATCCGGCCTTGTGGGGTGCGCAAGAGAAGTCCTTGGCGAATCAACCACGGCTCTAATACATCTTCCAAAGTATCCTCCGCTTCATCCACCGCCACCGCAAGAGCCTTGAGCCCGATAGGGCGGCCGCCTGCCTCAGCCAGAGCGGTCAAGATACGTCGGTCTATTTTCTCTAAGCCGCATGCATCAATCCCGAGCATGTCTAAAGTGCGGTGTACGATTTCGGAAGTCAGTTCTTTCTTGGAATCACATTGAGCGACATCGCGGGCGCGACGAAGAAGTCGATTGGCAATGCGAGGGACACCACGCGCGCGTTCTGCCAGAAGTTGGAGGGCATCGGTAGGGGCCTTTAACCCTAATAAAGCAGAATTTCGGATCAAGATTTGGAGCAATGCTGATGTCGTATAAGGTTCAAAACGGAGTGTGTGCCCGAAACGAGAACGGAATGCCGACGTCAAAAGAGCTTCTCGTGTTGTTGCTCCCACCAGTGTGAAGGGCTGAATGTCCATTTTGAGCAGGCGGGCGTGAGCCCCTTGGTCTAAAGTGAACTCCAGCTGAAAGCGTTCCATAGCGCTATAGAGATATTCTTCCACAACACGCGGCAAACGGTGGATCTCATCAATGAAAAGGAGCGAATAAGGTTCCAGTTGGCTCAGAATG
>Ga0302119_10000877_pt1 | contig 13530 bp, 11 predicted proteins | sample AG5_Tmax_MG_FD_203114 | JGI IMG/M metagenome (GOLD analysis project Ga0302119, IMG submission 203114) | Marine microbial communities from Western Arctic Ocean, Canada - AG5_Tmax | ecosystem: Environmental > Aquatic > Marine > Oceanic | place: Canada: Western Arctic Ocean | collected 2017-10-01 | reverse complement strand
CCACCGGAGGGCGGGCCGCTAGGGGGGCCACTAGGGGGGCCACCGGAGGGCGGGCCGCTAGGGGGGCCACCGGAGGGCGGGCCGCTAGGGGGGCCACTAGGGGGGCCACCGGAGGGCGGGCCGCTAGGGGGGCTACTGGAGGGCGGGCCGCTAAGTGGGGGGGCGCCCGCTGGTTGCTCATCGCCAACGGTTTCAGCATTTTCTTCTCCTTCGGAGTTAACTTCGGAGTCTGGTGAGGTGGGTTCTTCCTCGATGGTGGTTTTCTCGGCATCTATTTCCTCAGCAACTTCTTCCTCATCGCCGGGAATCGGGGATTCTATGGCCTCTGGTTCTGCAGTGTCCATCTCATCGAAGGTCGTGGCAAACAGGCCCCCGACTTCAGCCTCTTTGGCATCGTCTCTTTCCTTTTGTTTGGTGGTTTGACTCTCTCCCGCCATGATGCTACCCAATCACCCTGTGGAGCGCGCCTTAAATACAGGTTTCCTTTGCCCGACCTGCAAAGAGCCGTTGTAGTGTAGGGGTTAACATGGGAGGTTGTCGATCTCCCGCCCCGGGTTCAAATCCCGGCAACGGCGCCAATATACGAAATTCGAGGTTTTCTCGGTTTGTAAATCATAACTTGTGTTCGAGCACCCTGCCGCAGACAATACAAAATACTGAGGTAGTCTCAATCGCAGGAATAACCCCACTGACGTCTATCTGATTGCCGCAAGTGCACGATACCTTAACCATGATTTCGCCTCGGTAATCGTGGCCAAGTAAAGACCTGCGTTAAGTATGACGCCGCAATGCTGTCAATACTCTCCAAGCCAAGATGTGAATCTCGTCAATACTTTGGTGGTGCTGTACTGACGTCTGATTTCTAATGTGCAAGAGTTAGGTCTAGGATTCATACTGGAAATTATTTCCTCTAGTCGCGCCTCTGTGGCGGGGATTTCTTTTTGCTCTAGAACTACCCAGCCTCGTAACAGGGTTGGGCTGTCTTTCCTCAGCAGGGGGAGTAACCTTGGAAGGTGGTCAATGGTGTCGTGGGGGAGATTCATCAACAGTACATCGAATTGTTGAACAAGGTTCGGGTTTTCTATCAGTGTTAATGCGTCATGAACTCCGATGGGAAATTGGTTGGCTCCGTCGGCGCCATTTGCTGCCAGATTCTCGTCCAGCATTTCAACCACTGCGGGATTTAGGTCGGTGGCGAGAAAATTATCAACCAATCCCGGCGTCCTTAGAAGTTGCACGATTGCTGGACCAACGCCACAATATGGGTCGGCGATGTTGAGTGGGCGGTCGAGTTTTTCTCGAAGTTTGATGGCACTGGAAACCGTTTGGGCACGCTCATTGGCTAGTCGCGCCGAATAATATACAGTGCTAGGATCGGTGATGATGGTAGTGCCGAATTCAGTAATCGGCACCCTAGTGGATGTAATTCGGTTTCTAGTTTCCTCGGCCAATTCACTTATACCGTTCATGTCGATGATTTTTCCTTGGTGGCGCACCGCCAATGGTTGTAATTCTCGAATCCTGAATTGGCCCACTACACCACTATCGAGTAATACCAATCTCGATTTGTGACTGAATTCTAATTTTGCCAAGGCGATTTCTCGGAGGTGTTCGTAAATGACTTCGTCGGCTTTGAAAATTACTAGGTCGCCGAAGTGCTCCTGCGCATTCGGCCATGCCCCTAGATGTTGCTCGATGGTTTCTGGGGACAAATGGTTTCTAAGGTTATCTAGCCAAGTGTTGTTTTCTGCACTTGGCTGGCGTGCTATTTCGACTATGGGGATTTGTGCAAACTCATCCCCTAAGTTAGCTGGCGCAGATGCGGAAATAGGAATCAAAGTACACTCGCCATCGGCAATTATCCGGTAACCCTTCGCCGACCATTTCAATGCCCTAAGGGCATCGGTGAAACGTTGGGTATCTCTCTTCGGCACGCTCAAGTGACGCATTCGACTCGGCTGTGCTAATGGTGGTGAGGGTTTGACTTTGGCGGATGTGGAGTATGGGTTGGTTCTCATCGGCACCGGTGTCGGCTCTCCCACTCAGATGTCTGTGGCAGGGGTAGAGTATGCCACCAAAAGTGAATATCGGTTTCTTGAAGGTTATACATCAGTGCTGGGAGATACCGGCAGGCAATTGCTTGAGACGCAAGTGGGCACGATTGAGACTTTACTACGGGGTGATATAGAGAATCCTCGCCGAATCCTTGAACTAGCGAAGGATGAGTTGGTTTCATTGCTGGTGGTCGGGGACCCCTTGCAAGCAACGACCCATGTCGATTTACTACTGCGTTGCCACGACGAGGGGATCCCTTGTGAAGTGGTGCATGCGGCCTCGGTAACCACTTTGGTCAGCGGTGGCCTCGGCCTTCAAAACTACCGCTTCGGCCGCCAGGTGACCCTCACATTTCCAGTAGGAGATTATCTCCCTACTTCACCTTTTGAAATGCTCGCTGAGTCATTATTTCTTGGCAACCATGTTTTGGTGTTATTCGACCTTGACCCGACTGGAAGTGGGGATGTGAAGCCGATTCCTATGACTCCTGAACAAGCGGTATTGACTTTGGAATTGATGGCGCGGAAACTGAGCCATGACCTCCCCCCTCATCTCGATGAAGATGAATTGGCCGATGATGATGTGCGTGGTCGCTTGAAATCCCGAGCTGTACTGGAGCGATTGGCGGTACCTGTACGCCAATGGTTCGGTATCCTGTGCTCCGACCTAGGAACAATTGAGAAACGTCTTCGTCGGGGCTCGCTCGATGATATTTCAAAATTACAAGGTGGTGAAATTCATTGCATGGTAATCCCGGGTGAATTGCATGGTATTGAAGCCGAAGCGTTGGAAAAACTGATTCTACCGGCATGATTACCATTGCGATGCACCTATTTGGAAGTGGTGAATCGGCAAGGGGAGGAGAGAGGATGGCGGGCCCGAGTCAAGTTGAATTTCCCGGCCAGAAACAGCAACGCCTGCGATTGCGTGGTACCAAACGTGCATCGCAGAATATTCAAAAACGCCTACGCCATAATCTCGATTTGTTGGTTGCCACACCCGAGATTGCATTGCCTGAGATGAAGTGGGATGGGCGCTTACCGTGGGGTCGTGCCGACCCGGTTACCAAGACTCTTAGGGAAGTTGCTAAGGTATTGGATAAACGACACTACATCTCATGGCTCAACAAGAGGATGATGAGTAAACGTGGGGATGCGGTTGCCAAGGCCTGGGCCGGTGCTCTAGCCGCTGCTCACGATGATGATATCTCACTAGTAGGTACCTTCAACCACCCGGTTTACGGAAATAGTTCATTTGTGAGAAAGGGGGATGCAAGGCCGATTCTCGCTGTTGGAGTGCAAAATCATCGCAATGCGCGACTACGCTTGCTGACTTGGGAAGGGCATGCTCGGAAAGGGTGGTTTTTCTTCTCATGGTCAGGTGGCTTTGTATGCACAGGAAACTCGGCAGAGATTCCTGATGGTTGGTTGAATGAGGTGGTTACTGAACTGGATGCAAAGGTCGAGGTTGTCGAGGACGGATATGATGTCGGTGACATTAGTGGAGGTTATGTTTCGCTAGAATACAATGAGGGCACGATTGTTCGCTTCGGCCAAGATACCTTAGCGGCCAAAAGAAAGAGTAACCTTGCCACAGAATTGGCTCTGTCGATGTTGCCCCCGAAACTCGCTGAGATAGCAAAAGGTAGTTTTTCCTGGCGACCCGAGGGGTGGCCCGAAGACAGGGAGTTACCTCCACAGGCAGTTGACAGTATTGAAAAAGTGATTATCGCGTGGATGGAGCTCGGTGTTCGGGAGTCTGACCTTTGGGGTTCTCTTCAAAGGGCATTGACCAGCAATCTTGGCGAGGGGATTGTCATCGGTGAATCGTGGTTCGCTGATGACGAAATCGTGTCTGCAATCAAATTACTGTCAGGTAGTGATATCGAGCGCGAGGCTGCGGCTATTGGAATTACCTTGATGGTTGATGAAGGAGTTGGCGCGACGATTGGAGAAAATGGTGAATTAGAAACGCGGGAAGATGATATGATCTGGTGCACTGCCGCCACTTCACATCACCTGTTGTCGGCGCTCTGGGAAGATTATGGTGAAGAAATCCTACTTCGTCTCGGCATAGCGGCTGATGAGGCTGAGAAGGACTGGAAGAACCAACTAGAACGCAAAACTCCATTTGGAAAATTCCTCCGCGGCCTAGAATCGAAGCGTGCCATTGCAAGCCTGTTACAGCAATTCCCCTGGGGCGAGAATGAGATTGGGGGCATCTGTGGACAAACGCATGACCTAGTGCTTCTCGCCCAAAGTCAAGGTGCTGGGCGTGCACACGCTAAAGCAACCAAGATGCGCGGTGATATCACTACTCAGGCTCTCGGCTGGGCGTGGCTCTCGGCACATGGCAAGGCAGGCGGTCAAGAATGGCACTTTGAGCAAGATGCGCGCGACCGCGGTTCGGGCTGGAGTCTAGCAATAGGTGAATTGTGGGATGTCGGGTGTTCTCTCGTAGGCGGCGATGATGGGGCAACCATGGATGACTATGTTGCGGCGATGAAGAGTCTAGCCAGCGCTTGTGGTGAAAGCGGCGATCTGCCAAAGCCAAGTAACCTCAGTTGAGGGTTTGATGACATCTTCCCACAGAGATTCAGGTGTTGGTAAGATGGCTGAATTTATATTCGAATCCTATTGGCTTTCACTTTCTTCTTTACGCACTAGTAATTCAACTAGGAGATTACCTGCAAGTAGAGTGCCGCCACCAATGAAAAGCCAATGTGAGACTACCTCAAGACTTTGATTAAGTGAATATATCAATGCCCAAACCGGCTCCAGTGAGTAAATAATTGCGGCGTGCACCGGAGAAATATATTTCTGCCAGGTATTGAGTATTAAAAGGGCGACGAAAGAACCAAGTCCGCCTAAAAGAAGAAGAGGTATCCATACTTCTACCAAAGTCAACAACCCGAATAATTCCGATGGGCTCATCGCTGAAAAGGGGATTATTGCCAACAACAAGATGAGGCTGCAAGCACTTACGACCACGAATGAAGCCATACTGATTCTTACCGGGTCGTCGAGTTTCGTTACCACATCAGTGGCAAGAATATGGAGGGCAAACATCACTGCGCCAATAATGGTCATCCATTCAGGTATGCCGAATTCGGACAACGCCATATCGGTGAGTATGTCTCCTTTCTCCAACCCCAATAGGGCTGCCCCCATTGTAGTGAGAAGCACCCCTATGAGGAGTCCTTTGGTCAGTTTCTGCTTCCCTAGCGCGCGGCCTATCAGGGCAGTGAATACGACGTATAGACTGGTGAGGAAAGCTGAGACTGCTGGAGTTATTTCTGCCAAAGCAACCATTTGTAAAACAAATCCAGCAAACATCAACATCCCGATTACCCCTCCTCCTTTCCAAACCTGTATTCGGCGTTCGCCGAAAGTGCGGCTGGTAGGCATAATTATCGCTAGAAGAACGAATGCAATTGCGAACCTAATACCTACAAAGAGAGCAACTGCGGGTCGTGCATCCCAAACTGATACATTGGCTTCGGCAGTCGATAACAGTTGTTTCATCCAAATGAATGTGCCACCCCAGATTAGGGTGACAAATAACAGGTAGAGGCTGGCTTTGCGTCTCATCGCCTGTGCCTCCATGTGTGTGGGTCTAGGGCGTGGGGGATGAGGGTTGGGGTATTCAGCCAGGGCTGAGTGAAATGGGGATGTGGTGGAAGACAAAGTGGCCACGCCAAAAAAGCACCCGTGGGTGTGAAGTGGACGCCGAAGTTCCCAAACCCTCATCATCTCCTTACCGATACATGATTCGTGGGGGTTTGGGCTGCTTCGTGACGACTGCTTTTGGGAGGGGCCAATCGACTCGGGGGCAATCCCCGACTCGGGTGGGCATTTCGACATCATTGTAGTCGGCGGTGGGCCGGGTGGAAGTGCGGCCGCTTTCTATGCCGCTGAGCGAGGGTTGAAAGTACTGTTATTGGAAAAGCGGGTGTTTCCTGAGACAAAGGTCTGCGGTGATGCGGTTGGAGGGAGAAGTCTTGGTTTCATCAAAGAGATGGGGATTAAGGCGCGCCTAGAGGAGGGCGCCCACTTCCGGGTTCTCGGTGTCACTTTCTCTGATGGAGAGAACTTCATCGATATCCCCCTGCCCGAAGATGAAGTCGAGGCGAGAGAAGCTGGTTATTCACTACCTCGAATCAGAACCGATTGGTTACTTTTCAACCGGGCTGTAGAGGTGGTGTGCGAAAATAATGGTGCGGTAATACAAGGTTTCTCAGTAAAGGAAATTCTCTATGATGCAATCAAAGGGGGTGATGACCCAGGCCCTGATAGTGGTGATGGGCGTAGAATAATCGGCGTTTCGGGGTTGCGCGGAGGGCGTGGTGGCGATGAGTTCTCATTCACCGCGCCTTTGACCATTGGTGCGGGTGGCTACAATTGCCCCGTAGCCAGAGGTTTGGTCAAAGACACCTATGGTGAAACAATGTCGGTGCGCAAGCACATGTGTGGTGGGTTTCGCCAGTACTGGCGTAATGTCGAAGGTTTTACCACCAATTCGGGAAATATTGAGATTCATTTCATCGATAATATGGTTAATGGTTACTTCTGGATATTCGGTGTCGGGGAGGGGGTCTGCAATGTAGGGATTGGTATGTTGGTGTCTGATCTGAATAAAACAAAGAAAAAATTACGGGCATTGCAACATGAGATTATCACATCACATCCATCTTTTGTCGAAAGGTTTGCAAATGCTGAAATGGTTGAGGGTTCGTCAAAGGGTTGGCAATTACCTTTCGGTGATCCCCGTAGTAAGAAGGAGTTGGAATCGCATCAGCCGCGCCGCGCATTCATGGCTGGAGCGATGTGTATAGGTGATGCTGCCAGCCTAGTAGATGGATTTTCTGGCGAGGGAGTATCACATGCTTTCATCACCGGGAAAATGGCTGCTTTAGCCTTTGACAAAGAGGCCCATTCCGGGGGCTTTCCACTCTCGGCCGGCGCCATATATCAACAAGAGTTGTGGAAAACCTTAGGGCCAATTCTGACTAATTCATATAAAATGCAGAAGTTGATTCGAAAGAAGTGGTTGTTGCGGAGGTTCTTGAAAAAGGCCGCGGTGAAGCCGGGATTACAGGACATGTTGTTGGAGGCCTTGGCAAATAAGGAAGACCAGGAGATTATTCATAACAAGTGGTTCATAGCCAAACAAGTTATTTTCTAAGGTAGATGATATGACAATGAATTCAGAGTTTTCGGCCGACTTGCAGGGAATCGAATGTGTTTTCCTTGACCTTGATGGGACCATTTATCATGGCCGTGAATTGATTCCCGGTTCGGTGGATTTTCTCACCCGTCTCGAGCGAAGGGGAATACGCAGGTTCTTTCTTTCAAATAATTCAAGCCGCTCGACCGATCAGTATGTAGAGAAGTTACAGAACTTAGGAATTCCTGTCGAGAGCGATGAAATCCTTCTTTCAACCCACGACTTGATTGCTTGGCTCAACGGACAAGATGTGACTCAGACCTATCTTGTCGGCACCGAAGGGATGAGTTCAATGATTGAAGCAGCCGGCATCGATACCCAAAGCAATACCCCTGAGTATGTTGTACTGGGCTATGATACCGAGATAACCTATGATAAATTAGAAATTGCCAGTGTTCACCTTCACGCTGGCGTACCTCTAGTCGCCAGCCATCCCGATATCGTCTGTCCCGACCCACGCGGTGGTCTGCCCGATACGGGCGCCTTTTTGGCGCTGTTCGAGGCCACTACCGGGGTGGTTCCGGAGCACATCTGCGGCAAACCGAACCCGGGGATGATATTGCATAAAATCGAGGAATTGGGACTTCATCCAAGCCAGTGTGTGATGTTCGGTGACCGTTTATACACAGATATCGAAATGGGAAATCGCGCCGGAGTTCGCGCCGTGTTGGTGCTTTCGGGTGAAGCCACTCGGGATGACTTGGGTAATTGCCCGCAAAACCCTGATTTGGTGGTTGAATCGGTGGCTGAAATCCTGCCCGGGGCCTGAGAATGTGGCTTGGCGCTAGACTGCATGAAGTTTGGCTGCAGCGCAAAAAGTTCTCACCTATAGGTCATCAAGTCGCAGGGAGGGAAGCCGAAGAGCACCTGACGAAAATCATCTCTGCTGGAATAGAAGGAACACACTGGAGAATGTGGGAAGGGCTGCGGATTCCCAACAAAGATGGTCGGCGGCGGGAAGTCGATTGCATCGTGGTCGGTGGTGAAAAGGTGTTGATGATAGAGCAGAAACATTGGTCGGGTGAGATGGAGATAATCTCAGAGGATGGGCACGAGAGAGTGATTCAACACCGCCGCAGTGGTGACAAGATGGACCACGGTGATGTTTTTGGAACTATTAAATTGAAAACTACCATTCTCCAATACCATCATGGCGCCAGTGAATTCTTCGCCGTGGAGATGCTTCCCTTCGTGATTTTCAGTAATCACAATCTCGTAGTGACAGACTCGGTAAAAGCCCGAGAAGATTGTTGGTCATTGACGGATATTCTCGATTACCTACCGAAGTCAGGGGGTAATGACCCTTCCAAGGATGGGCTCAGCGCCCCCCATTCTGCCCTTGCCGCAACCCTTGACCGCTTAGGCTCGTGGGATACCTTACACTATTATGGTGGCCAGCAGACCATTGGTGATATCTATTCGGTCAGCGAAAATAGTGGCCCCTTAGCCAGCCTATTCAAGCAACATCGTGAGCGAATCACAAAAATCAAAATCCTCGCTGACCGCTCGTTGTGGAAAGCGATGATCAAGCGCCCTACCTTAACTGCTGAATTATATGATGAAGAAGGTATGTTCGAAGCCTGTGGGATTCAGCCGGGTGGGTGCTTGAATTATCGCGGTGCGGGGAGTCGCCAGCGCAAAACCCTCGAGTGGCGTCACATCGCGGGCATGGAATTGACTTCGCGAATCGTCGATGACAAGGATGGGAAACCTCGTGCGCCCCACTGATTATACAAAATAGTGAGGATATTCTCCAAATAATTGGTTTTCCATGGTGCATTATTGTCACTTTACCACCTGTTTTCGGGTAAGGTTATCACCGGCGACCTTACCGAGAGTTTGGGATTATTGTGAAATTGATGTGGTTATTGACCGGTGGAATCTTGCTTCTGGCTTCAGCATATTCGGGGTTGGTCGGCTATTCTGACAACGGCAACACCGATATCGATGTGCCCTCGTGCACCTCGGCTGAATTACAAGACTTAGGGGGGGGTTTGAACTTCTGTGACAAGTCAGTTATGATGGATTCTGAGATGCCGGTGCCTGATATGTTGCAGGCAGTTATCAGTATCGAGGTCGAAGCACAGTGGGATGTGCCTGATGTGTGGATTGGCGTGGTCGCCGATTCAGAGGCAGAAAAATGCGCCGAGTCCGGTGATGGATTATTATTGTGTGATACTGCAGATTTGGTATTCTATGCCGGCGGGCCTGATGCGAATGGCTCATTAAATTGGGAAATTGGTGAAGGGACATACCGCTTTGTCGCAGGAAGTTCGGCTGAAAGTTCGGCTAAGACAACCCATGTCGAGTATTCTTACGGTGTACAGATGACGGCTTTGTTGGCCTCAGGCATCGGCACCCTAGGGTTGTTGATGATTGGATGGGGCATCAAAGGCGATTAGTTAGATTTCTTTTTTTTCGGATGGGCGAGAACTGAAATCGCCAAGAACGCTGCAGTTAGCAGGAAAAATGCTCCACCGCGCTGTAGCCATTCCTCCATGGATAAATCTTCTGACGTTTCCTCGCTTGTCGAATTATCATCGTCGTGACCTTCTTTGTGGTTGCCTTCGGCTTCATCGCCGTGGGCATCGGCCTGGATATTTAGGTTCACATAGTGGGTCTCATTTGTGTTAGTGTAGTCAATGAGGGTGTAATTTCCAATGTAATCAGTGCTATTTATCATAAGAATCCAAGCTACCCTACAATCCGAATCATTTTCCCAATCGCAGGTGCCATTGATCGGGCCTGAGCCGAATTCCCCTATGTCGGTGAAATCGCCATCGCCGTTGCCATCAAAACCAATGAAATGGGTGGTGTTTTCGCGGGTGTCCTCATTCTTGTATTGCACGGTGTTTCCCACAACTACTGACACTGAATCAATTGAGTGTTCGCCCGAACGGACAATTACAGTTAATGTTCCAGGGTCGTGTGCGGATGCGATTGTAAGTGTCGAGCCAAGGGTGATTAGTATTGCCAAAATAGTAAGAACGGTGCGCCCCATAGTACTGCGCCGTCTGTGCGAGGATAAATAAAAACCTACAAAGTGGGCGGGGCCGATGGACGTTCGAGTTGTCGCTTTGGCAGTTATGGTGGTGGTGGGTGGTTCGATGCTAGGAGCATACGCCATCTTATCAGGGGATGATATTGGTGGCGTCGGTGGAATCGAGGCTGAGATTCTTGAAGACCCGTTGATTCAGGGGGATGAACATGACCACCGTGACCCCAACCAACACAATATGTCCAGTAGCAATATGGACTTTGTTGATTATAATGAATTAACCAACCCAGGGAATGCCGAAGTTCAGGTCATGGATTCCCCCGATGGTCGAACATATGCCTATCAGGCGGGCTGGGGTGAAGTTCACATCACCGATGTGACAGACCCCTACAATACCTCGGTTGTCGGGGTTTACAAAGACCCTAATACCCAACTATTGGATGTCAAATATATTGAATGGAATGGTGACGAATATCTAATCTTGCAAAATCAGTTGGTCGACCCCGGCTACGCTGACCCGAATGTAGGAGAATGGAATGATCCTGTGCAGGTTTCGGTAACCTTGATTGATGTTACTGACAAGGCGAATCCGCATTATGTTGATTCGTGGTATGATTTTGACCATCCTTCCGGCCCACACAACCTGTATACACAGATGGTTGATGGGCAATGGTATCTCTTGGTTGCTAATCCAGATTATACCCAGTGTGATATTGGGCAGGGTGACGCTTGTGGTGGCATCACCATCGCTCACCTCAACTTCGATGGTTTGCAGGGCTTACCGCGAATCGTCAAGGTTGGTGAGGCTGAAGTTGCCTGGGACACCACCCGTGGAGGTTGGATCTACATCCATGATATGACTGCTCAAACCTGGCCTGGAGATGACCAGAGTGATCTCCGATATGGCCGCACCTACATCTATGGCGCTTACTGGGAGGCGGGTCTTCGTATCTTCGACATCTCCGATGTCCCCCATCCTGTCAACTCGCCATTGTTGTATCTGTGGCACGGCTCGACCTGCCGCGCCAGCGGTGGCACCCAAGCGATGTGTAACTGGCGGGCTCCCGAAGTCGGCCACTGGGACGACTTCGCCGACCTTGACGGAGATGGTGAAGTAGATAGTAGCCAAACTGGGAATGTGAATGGTGGGCGCGCCTCATACATCCACTACGCTGAACCATTTCCTGAGATGGTAGACACCAGCCATTTGGGGGGAGATGGGAGTTTGCGGCACTTGACGACCTTGGCGGTGGAGGTGTTGAGCACCACCGAAGGGACTGGGATGATATATCTTCTAGATACTACAAATTACACCATGACTAACGGTAACCTTCACTTCCAACCTTCACTGTACTCGACTTGGGAAGTCCCCACTGCCTGGGACCACTGCTTCGGTGGTGATTGTGCGGCTTTTCCAAATCCTGAGGAATGGTTATTGTTCAGCCCGCATAATCTTGACAGTGTCTACTTCCCCACTAATTCCGATACATTGCCAGATAACAGCCTTGGAGGGGATTGGGATGGGCGGCTGTACATCGGCCATTACCACTCTGGGTTGTGGGTTGTCGATGTCGAGACTTTGATTGCCGCCGGCCACAGTGGGGCGTCGGCCAATACTACTAATATGGCAGCAACCGTTGCTTTCCATCTACCGCATGGTGGTGAATATGGTGAGCCGATGGATTCACAATACTATGACTTTGGTTGGGTTCCATTCATTTGGGCCGCTGAATATAATGATGGTTTTATTTACTTGTCATGTATAACCTCAGGGTTATATGTCACTCAACTCGATATTGACCAGCCCTATGAGGGTGTGCTTCTCAATAATGGATAGTGAAATTAAGGTCACAACATATTGTTTAGATGTTTAGCCTTCCAAAGAAGGTTATTCTTCGGGTTGTGGGGTGATGAATACAGTACTGCCATCACGGTCTATGATTGGCAAGGTCAGGGCTGAAGTTGAGTCCATCATCACGTGTACCGGGCAGAGGAGTCCGCAGGCTGGGGCGAGGTAATCCTCTCCGGTCTCGGTCAACACCAGACGGATGCCGTGACCAGCAGGTAGAATCGCGTCAATACCTTGAAACTCCATCATTAGGAGTAATTCCTGGCCGGGAAATACTGTCTGGGGGTCGTATCCACCGGCGTGGTAGCGAATATCCATTGTCGCATGGCCTAGCCGCATACCGGTCTCACCATCTTGCATCTCGACGAATACCTGCCCACCATCATAAGATGCATGGACCGTCATGTGCAGTGTGGCCATGCCCGAGATGTGGATGTCTTCGTCCGTAGATAATGCCGGGCAATCGACGGTCGCGGTTTGCAATCCGCCGCCGAGTACGTTGATGCCGCCGATAAATTCACCGATATTCTCGCAGGCATCGAATGTGCTGGTGATTGTGGTCACATCTAGCGGTGGCCAAGTATCTTCAATTCGCCATTGGCCATCGTTGCGTTGTATCTGCACGTTGAGGTCAGGTTCAGGGCCGATACCCTTGAGATAATACTCAAGCCATTCAAATAAATCCTGAGCCCAGTCCCAGCGCGTCATGTTGTAGATTGCCTCACCACCATAACCACTGTTTTGGGCATTGTGTTTGCTCCACTGGTCGGGATAATTGTGCCCCCACTGTCCAATCATCCCACGTACTTCGTAGCCCTCGTCGATGTAAGTCTGATACCAATTGATTCCAGATGGACCACCAAAGACCTGATGTGGGTCGACGTTCCAATCCTGCAATCCCTGCACCCAATATATCGAGCCATTATAGTTGCCCAACGCTTTATCGATATGACTGCGCTCATCATAGTAATTGTGCATATATGGATCCATCTCACCACCTACATAGGTTATCGGCCCAGCGACGAATCCTTCGATTACATCAGCGCATAGATTGTCTAGGTCGTCTTGGTCATAATCTAATATTGAGCCGCCATAATTGCTGTGCATTACCTGGCTACGTGCTTCGGCTGAGCCGTTCTTATACAGTAGGGGATGGAGTGCGGTGGTTCCAGAAATAGGAATGATGGTCTTCAGGTGTTCATTGGCTTGGGCGGCCGCTTCCCATGCGGTCGCACCTTCGTAGGACTTGCCGTAAATTGCCACATTACCATTCGACCATTCCTGAGTGCCGAGCCATTCGACCGCACTATTGATGCTCAGTCCTTCGCCATCGCCACGGTAATCGAAACAACCAGTACTCTCCTCAGTGGCAAATACCGCTACCTGGGCGATTGCATAACCA
>Ga0302119_10000875_pt1 | contig 13574 bp, 10 predicted proteins | sample AG5_Tmax_MG_FD_203114 | JGI IMG/M metagenome (GOLD analysis project Ga0302119, IMG submission 203114) | Marine microbial communities from Western Arctic Ocean, Canada - AG5_Tmax | ecosystem: Environmental > Aquatic > Marine > Oceanic | place: Canada: Western Arctic Ocean | collected 2017-10-01 | reverse complement strand
AGTTTTTCGCGGATGGTGAGAAGGTCGGCGAGAATCTGACAGGGGTGTTCGTCATCGGTGAGAGCATTGATGGTAGGGATGCCCGCGTAGGCTGCAAAGTCTTCCACGTCCTTCTGCTGGTAGGTGCGAATGATGGCTCCGTGGACCATGCGGCCCAGCACGCGAGCGGTGTCCTTGATCGGCTCGCCGCGGCCGAGGTGGATTTCGTTCTGGCTGAGGAAAATGGGCGAGCCTCCAAGTTCGCGGATGCCCACTTCGAAGGAGACCCGGGTGCGGGTGGAGGACTTCGAAAAGATGAGAGCCCAGACTTGGCCGGTGAGAGGAAATTCCTCGTGCTGGCCGCGGCGGGTCTTGAGCGTCACCGCGTGGTCGATGTACTTGACGATGTTCTGAGGGTGCATCGCCTCGATGGAAAGTAGGTGGTCCATGGATTAGGAAGTCTGAAATCGGAAAGTCGGGGGAAAGGAAGAAGAGAGATTGAAGGAAAATGAAGGAAGATGCAAGAGGCGCGGAGAGGAAATTCCAGGGTTGAGTTGCTGAATTCCAAACTCGGCGAATGACCGACGTGCAAAGATTCGATTAGCCGGGCCTCTCGATCAGCGTTCAAAGGAGGGCATCGAGACCTGCTTTGAAGACTTCCAGGGCTTCCTTAACCTCTGAATCTGAGACGGTCAGGGGTGGGAGCAGTCGGATGGTATCTCCACCAGCGGGCGGAGCGAGAAGTCCGGCGGCAGCGAGGTTGCGGGACAAGTGAAGGGAGGGCGCGACGCCATCGGGGATGTTTAGATTGGTTGCGCGCAAGCCGATTCCGAGGAGCAAACCCATCCCGCGGACTTCGGTGATGCCGGGGTGATTCCAAGAGGAAATCTCTTGGCGGATGTGAACCTCCAGATCGAGGGCACGGTGGGGCAGGTCGTTGTCGAGGACTTCACGGAGGACGGCAAGGGCTGCGGCGCAGGCGAGAGGATTGCCGCCGTAGGTGGAACCATGTGATCCCGGTCCGAGGACACTGAACAAGGGGGTGGCGTCGTCATCGATGGTGCGTTCGGAAATCCAGAAGCTTCCGATGGGAAACCCTCCGCCCAAGCCCTTGGCCCAGGAGACGCCATCGGGTTTGAGTTCCGGGGCGATTCTGCGCCAGCAAGTCATGCCCCCGACGCGTCCGAGTCCGCACTGGATCTCGTCGAGAAGGAGGAGCAAGTCGTTCTCCTTGCAGACGCGCTGGACGGCGAGGAGAAAGTCGCGTTCGGCGAGGCGGATGCCGCCTTCGCCCTGAATGGGCTCCAATAGGAGGGCGGCGGTTTCGGGGCGGATCGCAGCGGCAAGTTCATCAGGATCGTTGAATTCGAGATGGCGAAAGCCGGGGAGGAGCGGGTCAAATCCTTCCTGCACCTTGGCCTGCCCGGTGGCGGCGAGGGAGCCGAGGGTGCGGCCGTGGAAGGAGTTTTTGAAGGTGAGGACTTCGTAGCGCGCGTTTCCATTCTGATCGGGACGAGCGTGACCAAAGCGGCGGGCAAGCTTGATGAGGCCATCGTTGGATTCCGCGCCGGAGTTTCCGAAGAAGACCTTGCCAGGAAGTTGCAGGCATTCCTCCACGAGGCACTCTGCGAGCTCTGCCTGCTTGTTGATTTGGTAGAGATTCGAACAATGGATCAGTTCGGCGGCTTGCTTGGTGACGGCCTTGGAGAGGGCGTTGCTTCCATGACCGAGGGTGCAGGTTGCGAGGCCCGAGCAGAAATCGAGGTAACGATTGCCCTCGGCATCCCAGAGCAAGGTGCCCTGGCCCCCCACCGGTGCGACGGCAAACTGGGCGTAGGTAGGGAGGACGTATTTGGCAAATTTTTCTGCGGTGGTCATGAGAGGGAAGTGGGAAGGTCGTAAGGTCGAAGGTCGAAAGTCAAGTGGGAGGATCAAATTTCGGATTTGAGAGGGGTGGTTAGGGGGAATAAATTGGGTCTGTGGTGGGAGTGGGAATGCGTAGAACCTTCCAGGTCGCAGGGAGGGTGAGCAGGGCGCCGGTGACTTCCGAGGAGGAGAGGGTTTCCTCAAAAAACAAAAACCCCCGGGGCGAATCAGACGGCCTCCGGGGGGATGGTGGTTGTTTTGAAGAAACAATCTCACATCACGCGAAGGCAGGACTAATCCGGATTGGCCGGATAGCTCGCCACGCGATGGCTTTGAGAGAGATTGCGTTCATGAACGGGGGGCTTTTGTGGGAAGAGAGGCGGCTTGTCAATTGCGGGAATCACGCTTCTCTTTCCCTGGCGGGGTCCCCGGCGGCGCCGGCCTACCCTTGCCAGCCGGTATCGCGAACACTCCCTGGGAGCGCCGCTTCCCTTACTTTCGGATCTGGGTGCCGATCCCTTGCTCGGTGAAGATCTCTAACAGCAGGGTGTGGGGGACTCGGCCGTCGATGAAGTGAACCTTCTCGACCCCGGCGTAAAGGGCCTCGAGGGCGGAGCGGATCTTGGGGATCATGCCCCCGGAGATGACCCCGGAATCGATCATGCCGGCGGCTTGATCCGGAGTGACGGTGGGAATGAGAGAGCTGGGATCCGAGGGGTCGGCGAGGAGCCCGGGGACATCGGAGACGTAGACCAGCTTGGCGGGTTTGAGAGTGCTGGCGAGGGCGGCGGCGGCGAGGTCCGCGTTGATGTTGAGGGTCTTGCCGGTGCCGACCTCGGACCCGAGGGGGGAAACGACGGGGACAATTTCGGAGGAAATGGCGGAGAGGATATCGTCGGAGTGGCAACTGGCGACCTCGCCCACGCGGCCGATCTCGACGGCACGTCCGCCCTCGGTGGAGCCTTGAATACGATGGGCTTGAAAGACGCCCCTACCGGGAATTCCGGTGGCGCGCCCACCGTGTTGGTTGATGAGATCTACGAGGTGGGGATTGATGGTGTGGCCGAGAGTTTCTTCGACGATGGCAACCGCTTCGGGACTGGTGACTCGAAAGCCGCCGATGAACCTGGCTTCGAGACCCGCGTCCTTCATGGCGGCGGAGATCGCCTTGCCGCCACCGTGGACGAGGATGGGATTGATGCCGGCGACTTCGAGGAAGACGATGTCGCGCATGAGGGTGCTGAGGAGTTCCTCGTTGTCCATGGCGGAGCCGCCGACCTTGATGAGAAAGGTCTTTCCACGGAAGCGCTGTAGATAGGGCAGGGCTTCGGTCAGGATGGCGGCTTTGTCCTTGGAGGTCACGGTGGGAGGGAGGCAGGAAAACGGATGTTCTTAGTTTCGCAGGTTTAGCACTCGGTCCTCGCCACTTTTGGAGAGGGGAGATGGCGTGCCATGCGGGTGGCGAGGATCCAGCCGACGAGGATGGTGGCGAGGACGGGGGCGAAGGGGGTCCACTTGTGAGAGCCCACGAAGAGAGCAACGAGGAGGGCGGGGAGAAGGAGAGTGAGAATGAGAAAAGAGAAATTTCGCAGGAGTTTTGGAATGCTGGCAAGGAAAGCTGCCGTGATGGCGATGAGGCTAAGGAGGGCAATTTCTCCAGCAATGGTGAGGCGATGGTGAAGTTCGGTACCGTCGGGTCGGGGGAGGACATCGAAGGAGCTGATGATTTTCTGGAGGTGGTTGTGGCTGTCCCATGGAGAGGGATTATCCGCGCCCGCATTGGTGAAGAGCGCACAGCGGGGAATGGTAGAGCCCCCGGAAATCCTGGTCTGCGGAATCTCGCTTTTGAGAACTGCGATCTCGGCCGAGATCTCTGCCCGTTGGGGGCGTTCGACGAGCTTCATCTGAAGTTGCCCAATCTCGTCAATTGGGATGATGGGGCCATCGCCGAGGCGGATGTGACGGCCGAGCTCGATCTTCACGCGATCGGGAGGAATTTTGTAGTGGGCCATTGCGACGGCGAGGGGGAAGGAGGGGATGAGATAGTCATCCCAACGCACAAATTGGGGTGCGACTCCTTCGGCGCTCTCCTGAACGCGGAAGGAGAAGCGAATGTTTTGGGCTGCGGTGGCGGAGGGGGCATGCAGGACTCGGTTGACGCGGACCAAGGAGCCGAGTTCTCCATTGACGTTTGAGAGGGGGATCGCAGTGCGGCGAAGGTATTCGGGGATCGCCTCATGCTTGGGGAGGCGTTGCAGATCGACGGTGAGGACGGCGGTTTCGTAGAGGGCGAGGGATCGATCGAGGCTCGCGAGACGCCCCCAATGATAGAGATCATCCCCTTCCCAGGACATCGGTTGTTCGATGGCGGCGATTTTGCAGCCCACTTCGTGCATGTGCTTGAGGAGGGCGTGCCAATCAGTGGGCGAGGGCGGGTACGATTCGAGCACTTCGGTGGATTTTTCGTCAACCGGGATGTGAAAGTAGGGCTGCACCGCGCCTTCCTTCAGAGGGCGGACGAGGTGCACGCGAGAGATAGGCTGCGATTTATCGAGAACAAAATCCTGTCCGGAGCGGGTTTTGCTGAGGACGGTCTCGAAGAAGATCTCTTCCTTCTTGCGGAGCGGGTCCCAGTCATCGGCCAGAAACGCCACGCAGACGCCAGCCTCGAGAGCGAGGACGGCGAGGATGATGCGAACGAGCCAGGGAGTCATGTGTGGAAGCAGTGGGCGGTGAAAAAAGGCCGGGAGAGCAGGGTTTGAGCGTCTGGATCCTGGCCCCGCAAGTCCGCTTAGTCGTCCTCGAGGGCTTTCTCCAGGATGGGGCGAAGAGAGGGTTCATATTGGGTGCCTTCGATCTGGGTCAGGAGAAGCCTGGCGCCGGTCGGGATGTGTTGGGCATACCAGTCGATTGTCTGATTGTGGAGGATATTGGCGTAGGCGCCGAGGGCCTGCATGAGGCGTTGGATGGCGCAGTCGCGGAGGAGTTCGGGGACAGGGCGCTCTTCGGAAATGTCCTCCCAGATGGCGAGGAGTTTTTCGTGCTCTTCCTCGGAGTGATTCAGGTAGGGATCGTAGATCAAGGAGGCGAGGTCGTATTCCTGACGGCCGAGACGCAGCCCCTGGAAGTCGATGATCCAAGCGTTGCCCTCATGGAGGATGATGTTCTGCGATTGGAAGTCGCGGTGGATGAGATTTCGGTGGGAGGCCCCGAGATTTTCGCGGAGCTTGATGAGGTGTTGGTCGGAGCGCATGGCGGTCCCGTCCAGGCCGAGGTGAGTTTCAACGAAGTTGTCGATGAAGTATTCCTGTTCCCACTCGTAGGTTTCCGCGCCAAAGGCGGGCGAGAGTTCGAGATCCTTGGGTGGGCGGGTGTAGAAGAGGCGGTCGAGTTGTTCGAGCGCGGAGCGGTAGTAGGGTTCACGTTCCTCCCAAGGCTGGTCGGCGATGGAGAGGAGGTCCACTTCGCCGAGGTCCTCGACGAGGGCAATGTTGCGCCCCGGATTGTCATAGAGGACTTCGGGCACGTTGAGCTTGGCCTTCTTGAGAAAGCGCGCGACCGGAAGAAAGTAGCGGTTGTCTTTCCGATCGAGGGTGTAGTGAATCCCGATGAAGGAGGGGTGACCTTCGGCCTTGAGGCGGACGATGGTCCGCCCAGAGGCGCCACGCTTGATGGGCTCGAGGATGACTGAGTGGCCCGGGTCGAGTTTGAGGTGCGCGCGGACGGCGGTGAGGAGAGTGTCAGCAGCCATGGTGACGGTGTTCGGTTGTCAGGGTTGGGGTTGGGGTTGGGCGGCCGGGTCGCGGGAAAATCTAGAGGTCAGCGTTGTGATGCGTGCCAGAGACTGGGATGGACGTGTAGACGATGCAGTTTGTCAATTGCGCACCGCTCTCAACTTGCGCATTTGGCCAGAGAATCGTGTTCAGAACCGCTGCATCGGCACCGATGGAGGCTCCGGGGCCGACCGCCGAGGCCTCCACCATGGCGGTGGAGTGGAGGTGGGCTTCGGGGTGGAGGGCGCCGCCGAGGCCTTGTTGGAGGTGAGCGGTGAGGTAGGATTCGCGGCTTCCAAGGTCAAGCCAGATGCCCTCGTCGCGAATGGAGGCTCCGAGAAGTTGTTCGCGAGCAAGCTCCAAGAAGGCGGGGATGACGGAAATTTTCTCGTGTGGTGGAATGCGACTCAGGAAGCCGGGATCGATGCAATAGAGTCCGGTGAATTGATGCGTTCCGGGGGCGACCTCGAGCAATTGGTGGATGTCGGTCACCTGTTCGTCATGCACGGCAATGTGTAGGGCGTGTCCGGTGGAGCGGATCGCAAGGGTTACGCTGCGATCCAAGTTGGTGTGGGTGGCGAGAAGGCGGTCGAGGTCGAGAGTGGTCAGGATGTCGCCGTTGTAGACCAGGATGGAGTCCTCCCCGATCCAGTCTTCGATATTTTTGATTCCGCCGCCGGTTTCGAGGAGAGTTGGTTCGTGGAAGAAGGTGAGGGGGGCGCCGCGATACTCGCCGGTGGGGAAGAGTTCGTCCCACTTTTCGGGGAGGTGGTGGGTGTTGATTGCGAACTCCTTGATTCCCGCAGCGAGACAGTGATCGAGAGCGTGGTGAATGAGCGGCCGGTGGAAGACGGGAATGAGCGGTTTGGGGAGGGCCTCGGTGAGCGGGCGGAGCCTGGTTCCCAGTCCCGCTCCGAGAAGAAATGCTTTGGTGATTGGCGCGCTCACGCGAGAGGGGTGGCGGTTTCGGATTTCGGTTTCAAGCCTTTGTGCTCAAGAAGGCTCCCCCATTCGGGTCGGATTGGCTTGTGTGCGTGATTTCCGGGCTAATAATCCGCTTCCTCCCGCCATATGGGAGCCCCACCTGATGAATGTGCGCCCTATTTTCACGGCCCTGTGCAGCACGCCGCTGGCTTTTGCTCTCCCGGAAGGATTCGAAATGAACACCTTCGCGGAGCCCTTCGAGGTCGATTACCCGACGGCGCTCACCGCGGCGGGCGACGGGACGGTGTATGTCTCGGTGGACCACAATGGATCGCTCGGCAAGTTGCCCAAGATGGGGAAAATCGTCTCCTGCCGGGACACGGATGGGGATGGCAAAGCGGACCAGTTTGTCGATTTTGTGGCGAGTGTGGACAGTCCCCGGGGCGGTCACTTTGTGGGGGACACGCTTTATCTGATTCATCCCCCTTTCCTGAGTTCGTTTCGGGATACGACGGGTGATGGGGTGGCGGATGAACACAAGGTGCTCCTGGAAAACATCGGATTTGGGCTGCGGCATCCCCGTGGATCGGACCACACCACCAACGGATGTCGGATGGGCATCGATGGTTGGCTCTACATCGCGGTGGGCGATTTCGGGATGGAAGGCACGAAGGGGACCGACGGGCGGGTGGTGATCCATCGGGGTGGCGCGGTGGCGCGGGTGCGACCGGACGGTAGTGATTTGGAGATTTACTCCTACAACATGCGCAACATCTGCGACGTGGCAATCAGTCCCTACCTCGATCTCTTCACCCGCGACAACACGAACGACGGCAAGGGATGGAACATCCGGGTGCACCATTTCACCAATGGTTCCGATCACGGATATCCGCGGCTCTATAAGAACTTCACGGAGGAGGCGATTCGACCGATGCAGGACCAGGGTGGGGGGTCTGGAACGGGCGCGCTCTACCTGCATGAACCCGGGTTTCCGGAAGCCTACAGCGATCTGCTTTTGACCTGTGACTGGACGACGGGTCGGATTTACGAACACGAGCTGGGGCGTTTCGAGGCGACCTACACCTCGAAGGAGCGCGAATTCATGAAGCTGGTGCGGGCAACGGATATCGATGTCGATGGCGAGTCGAATCTCTACGTTTGTGATTGGCGCAACGGAAAGTTCAAGTATGCGGGTGATGGGGTGAAGATCGGCCTGGTGCAGCGCATCGTGCACAAGGACACAAAGGTGGAGAAGTGGCCTGACTTGAAGAAGGCGAGTGATGGTGAGTTGATGAGCAACCTGATGCACCGGAGTGCGGTGCGGCGATTGGAGACCCAGCGTGAGATTTTGCGTCGAGGGCGGAGATCTGAAATGGCGAAGCTCCTGATGGAGGCCGCGAAAGAGAGTGCTCCGCTTTATGCAAAAGTGGCTGCCGTCTTTACCTTGAAGCAGCTCTTTGGAGCAGCGGCGAACGGGCAGCTCCTGGAGTTGGTGGAGGACGCCGAGATTCGCGAGTTCGTCTTGCGGGCGCTTGCTGACCGCAAGGCAGAGTTGGATGGAGTGCCCGGGGCGGTCTTTCAAACGGCGCTCGCGGACCCGAATCCGCGCGTGCGGCTGCAGGCGGTGGTTGGGTTGCGTCGGCTCAATGCGAAGTCCGCAGCGCCCGATTTGATCAAGTTGGCGGCTGCAGACTGGGCGCAGCAGAAGGATGTGAAGGAGGGCGAACAGCTCATCCTCCCTCATCACGCGGTGCGAGCGCTGGCCGCTATGGGTGCCTGGGAAGCGTGCCTGGGGGCGGTGAACGATCCCCAATTGCGGACTCCGGCGTTGCGGGCCTTGCAGCTCATGCATGAGGCGAGGGTGGTGGAGGGACTGGTGGCTCTGGTGTCCGATGGCACGGATCGTGGACTGCGCTTGGAGGTGATGGCGACCCTGGCGCGCTTGTTTCATCGGGAAGCGAAGTGGGACCTGAAGCAGTGGTGGGGAACCCGTCCTGATGATCGTGGGCCCTATTTTGCTCCGGAAACCTGGGACCAGACGGCAAAGATTCAGAAGGCGTTGGAGAGTGGGTTTGCGATGCTGTCCTCCTCGGACAAGCCGCGCCTATTGGATATCTTTGCGAAAAACCGGATTGATGTTTCCAAGATGAAGCTTGGGGATAGTGATCCCGTCATGATTGCGCTTGGGATGCCGCAACCCAACGCGGGTCAGCTTCTTCAACTGCGCGATGCCGCCTTGGATCAGAAACGGCGGTGGGAATCGCGGACCGAATGTTATCGTGCCTTGGGGCGGGGCGACGAGAGGCAGGTGCTGGGCATTCAGATCGGAGTGTTGGCAGCTTGGTTGAATGAGAAAGGCCGCGTAGGCGAGGCGGAGCGCGAAATTTCCGATTTCATCAACTCCCCGGCCTTGATTTTGAAATTGAAGGAGCTCACCAAGTTGGCGCGCAAGGAAAATGCCGAAATAAGTCGCATTGCGTGGCGGACGATCCTGACCTTTGCGCACAGTCCCTTGATCAAGGAGCGCTTTCGGGAGCGCGCAATGAAGATCACGCGAGATAATCCCCGTGAGGTTGGGTTTTTCGTCGCGCTGGTGGATTTGAAGATACCCGGGTACGAGAAGGAGATCAAAGCCGCGATTGAGAGCGACAACGACGAGTTGATTGCGGCGGCGGAGCGGGCCATGGGCATGGTGGGCAAGGCGATTTTTCGGGAGGGAAGAAAGGTGGCGGCGCTTGAAACGGAGGTAGTGGCCAAGATTGCGATGAGTGCCAAAGGAGATGTTTCACTGGGAAAGGAGCTCTTCACGCGAGCGGCTTGTGTGACCTGTCACGCAGTCGACTTGAAGGAAGTGCAGAAGGGGCCGTATCTTGGCTCAGCGGGAACGAAGTTCACGCGAGACTACTTGATTCAATCGGTGCTCGAGCCGGGCGCGGTGGTGGCTCCGGGATTCCAGACCGTGATGCTGAAAACCAGGAATCGGAAGAGCTACACCGGGTTTATCACCCAGGAACAGGATGGGATGGTCGAGGTGCGCGATATCGCCGGGATGGTGAGCAAGGTCAAAGCCAGCGAGATCAAGTCGCGCAAGCAGCTGAGCTTCTCGATGATGCCGGTGGGACTGGTCGGCGGAATGACGACGGAGGAGTTTGCCGCCTTGATCGAGTATCTTGCGTCCTTGAAGGAGAAGTAGTCGGGGAGCCGGGTTAACGCTCTCTGCGTCCGGCCTTGGGTTAGTCTTCGGGAGTGAGGCCGATCACGAGATCCAGGTTGGCGGTCAGTTCGCCGGTTTTGGATCCCTTCAAGGGGTTGAAGGGGACGGTGATCAGTTTCTGGAGGGCGGGATCGCCGATGCGCTTGTAGAGAAAGTCGGTGGCATTTTGTTTTTCACCCTCGATGTAGAGCTGGGTGGTGAGGACGCGCTTGTTCTGGTAGGACACCGCAACGTGGATGTGCGGAGTACGGCCAGGGTAGCTGGGGGGCTTGATGGTGCGGAAGTAGTAGCGGCCCTTTGAGTCGGTGAGAAAGCGTCCGTAGCTTTGGAAATTCTTGTCGCGTTTCAGGGTCTTGCGCTCCTTAGTGTGGAGGTAGATGCCTTGGTTGTCGACTTGCCAGATTTCAATGAGGGCGTTGCGCACGGGCTGGCTTTTGGCGTCCATGACCACGCCGCCGAGGTGAGTCACTTCGCCGACTGCGGGAGTGATTTCGTTGTTCAGGATGAGGAGATCGTTATCGGTATCGAGCGGAAGGGTGTCCGGGTAGAAGGGGCCTTCCGCATCCCTGGGGGTGAGGGTGAGAGCCTCTGCAAAGGCACCCGGTGCAGTGAAGAGAGCGGCAGATCCCGCGAGAGCGGTGCGGAGGAAGTTGCGTCGATGGCAATCAGGGCAGGATGGGTCGAGGTTCATGGTTGTAGTGGTCTGGGGAATGAAACTCCGATCATGGGGAAAGGTCGCAGCTCGGAAAGAGGAATGTCGCAGGATTCGGAATTAGCGCTTCCTTTCCATCAGGGCAAGGAGGGCCTGGCGGAAGGGAGAGGCCATGGGGAGCGCGGCCAGCGCCTGTGGGGAGTGGAATTGTTCGATTGAGTTGACCGGCTTGGGGGGGACTTGGGAAGTCGGGCATCGATGGATGTGGAGGGTGACGCGGTGATGGGTGATACTATACTTCCGAGTGGCGAGGTGAGGGAAGTCGGCCACTTGGTGGTGGGAACGTTCCGGAAGCTTCCAGAGACCGTTGCGGCGAGAACCGCCTTCCTGGGCGAGGAGGATCGAGCCGTTGCGCTTTTGAATGAAGAGAACATGTTCGATGACCTCCATGGTTTTGCGTTTTGGCTTCTTGGTCGGGAGGGAAGCGGGGTTGCGGGTGGAACAAAAGTCATGCACCGGACAGGCGAGGCAGGCGGGGACGCGGGCCGAACAATGGGTCTGGCCAAGCTCCATGACGGCGGAATTGAAGGCGCGGGCATTCTGGGGCGGGACGAGGTTGTCCGCCCAGGACCAGAGTTGGTGTCGGGACTCCGTGGTGTCGATGGGGGCCCGATGGTTGAAGAGCCGGGTGAGGACGCGCGCAATGTTGGCGTCCACAATGGGGGTGGAGCGGTCGAAGGCAAAGGATGCGACCGCGCCTGCGGTGTAGCGGCCAATGCCGGGGAGGGTTGCGAGAAGGATGGGATCGGAGGGAAACCGGCCGTTGTGTTCGGCGAGGACCACGCGGGCGGTCTTTTGCAGGTTGCGCACGCGGTTGTAGTAGCCGAGCCCTTCCCACTCGCGGAGGAGTTCTGCTTCGGAGGCGGTGGCGAGGGTGGCGAGGTCAGGGAAGGTGGCGAGAAAGCGTTCGAAGCGTCGGTTTTGCAGAACTGCGGCAACGGTGGTCTGCTGGAGCATGATCTCGGAAACGAGGATGGCGTAGGGATCGGTGGTGCGGCGCCAGGGGTAGTCCCTTCCCTGCTCATGGAACCACCCGAGGATGGCGCTGCGAAAGGCGCGGACATTTCGCAGAGGAGTTCGCTTGGCCATCGGCTTGTGCATGGCAACAACTTCGGACATTGCACAAGCGAGGTCGAACCCCGAAAGTGAGGTTGTGGCACTGACGACGTATACGCAGGTGATCGGGGTAGCGGATGTGGAAAAGCTGCGCGGGATTCTGGAACGCGATGGCTACGAGTTTTCCGAGAAGCCCTACGCTCACTATTCGGCGAAGAGGGGAAAGCTCAGCGTGACGGTTTATGAGAAAGGGCCCAAGGTGCTGGTGCAGGGGAAGGAGACGGAGGACTTTGTGAAATTCACGCTGGAGCCGGAAATTCTGGGGGAGGCGCGATTGGGTTATGAGGAGGTGCACAATCCGGAGATGTTCGAGCCTCACTTTGGAATCGATGAGAGCGGGAAGGGGGACTTTTTCGGCCCCCTCGTGATTGCGGGGGCCTACACCGACGGGGAGAGCACGCGGGCTCTCATCGATGCGGGAGTGATGGACTCCAAACGGGTGAGTTCGGCGGCCCGCATCGGGGCCTTGGCGGGGGTGATTCGCAGGACGCGCGGGGTGACCACTGCGGTGGTGGCGATCGGTCCGGAGCGCTACAACGAGATTTACGGTCGTATCAATAACCTCAATGAGGTGCTTGCATGGGGCCACGCGAAGGTTATCGAAAAGTTATCTGGAGCGGTGCCGACTTGTCGGCGGGCCCTGAGCGACCAGTTTGCGAATCCCCGAGTCTTGCAACGCGCGCTTGAGCGGCAGGGGGTAGACATCGAGTTGGAGCAGCGAACGAAGGGGGAGAGCGATGTAGCGGTGGCAGCGGCTTCCATCATTGCGCGCGAAGCCTATGTGAGATGGATCGAGCGGGCAAGTGAACAGTGGAATGTCTCCTTGGCTTTGGGCGCGGGAGCGCCGGTCGTGGAAGCCGGAAAACAATATGTGAAAATGCATGGAGTCGGAGAATTGAGCAGAGTCGCCAAGCTTCACTTCAAGACCACAAACCAGGTGACTGGCGGGAATTATGAGTGAGTTGTTATTGTCAACTTTTTTGGCGTTACAAGAGACGCGAGCTGTGGTGAGTATGACTGGGAAGAGCGCTATTTATGTCTACGATTACTAAACGAGATCTGGTGGTTCGGATCAGCAATGAAACGGGGTTGACGCAGAGTCAGGTTTTTGACGTGGTTCAAAAGACGCTTGATGCCGTCACCCTCGAATTGGCTCAAGGGAACGCGGTGGTGATGCGCAATTTTGGAACTTTCGAAGTTCGTCAAACGAAGGCCAAGGTGGGACGTAATCCGAAAGACCCAAGCAAGGATGTCCCTATCCCTCCCCGGGCGGTGGTGAAGTTCAAGCCCGGTAAGGAAATGAAGGAAAGGGTCGCCAGGATTCTTCCGGTGATCCAGCAAAGAGGAACTCTCAGTCCTGACTAGGAGTCAAACAGCCCTGATCTGATGGATGATCGTTGAAAGAATGGAGCGCTGATTGGGTTGCCAATCGATGGAGGATCGCTTCATACCAGCGCCACATTTACTGACGCACCTAGCCTCATCTCAAGCTTGATGCACTCCTAGCTGCGCTCGCGCAAATCGACCTTACACAACCGAACGGAGGGCCAAGTGAAGTGGGCCCGCCTGCCCAGGGGCAGGCGCGGTGACGTTCCAGGGTGCAATCTCCAGTTCGATGGCCGGAGTGATTTCCGGGAGCTCTGCGATCGTGGATTGTGGGGCCGAGACCGGAGCTGAGTCGGAAGTGATCGGATTGAAGGTTGGCGATTTTGTTGGAGGACTCCCGCGAAGTCTTTTGCGGGTGATTGTCAGCGGGTGTGGGGTTTGGTAGGATGCGGCCATGGGGAAGTACTTCTGGTTGGCGATGATCCCGGTCCTGCTCGTCTCGTGTGGTGGGGGCGGGCACAAGGGTTATCTGGCGAGGTCCTACACTGTGAAGGGAATCCGCTATCATCCGCTCAGCGTGGCTCAGGCGCTCAGGTATCGGGAGACGGGGATCGCTTCGTGGTATGACGAGAGCAGCTTCCTGGGTTTCAAACGGGGGAATACC
>Ga0302119_10000872_pt1 | contig 13582 bp, 9 predicted proteins | sample AG5_Tmax_MG_FD_203114 | JGI IMG/M metagenome (GOLD analysis project Ga0302119, IMG submission 203114) | Marine microbial communities from Western Arctic Ocean, Canada - AG5_Tmax | ecosystem: Environmental > Aquatic > Marine > Oceanic | place: Canada: Western Arctic Ocean | collected 2017-10-01 | reverse complement strand
TTCGAGCAGCACTTGCCCCATGCCCAGGTGTCCCAGGGGATGATCAGGGAATAGGCTGCGTAGGGTAAGGAATTGAGCCTTTGCTTCTTGGAATCGCCCCGTATTCAGGTAGCCCATGCCAAGAAGGTTGAGCCCCGCGGCCATTGTCGGCTCGGCCTTGACTACACGCTCAAGTTGTTCCACATGCTCGACTTCCTCGCCCGCATTGGCAAGGCAGATGGCTAGGTGCAGCCGTGCTGCATGATCATCGGGATTGAGGTCCAATGTCCGGCGGTAGGCTCCAATCGCCCAGGGCCAGGCAGAGTTCGCCTCAAAAGCAAGTGCGAGGCTGCGCTGGGCTGTGGCGGATCCAGGATTCCTCTTGATGGCTTCGAGGCGTTCTTGAATCACAACTTGAACCGCAGGGTCAAGTACATCGGGCGCCATGGTGGCACCGCTGGAATCAGAGAGTGTTGAGTGCTCATCGCCGCAACCGGCAACCAAGTGCAGGAGAGCCAGACCGATGACCAGATGGAAAGGTGACGAGTTCATAGTTCGCCACACCCTAGAGAAGATCCTTCAGCCCTCGCAACTCCAAGAGCGCATCAATCGGAGACAACTCGTCCAGATCGAGCTTCCTGATAGCGATCTCCACAGGGCTTGGCTCCAAATCGAACAGGCCCAGCTGAGACCCAGGGGGTATCTGGTCGCCCTGCTGCAGGGATGCGATGCGCGGCCCATCGCCCGAGCCGGCTTCCAATTGCCGCAAAATATTTCGCGCCCGTTCCACTAGGGCCGAGGGGACTCCCGCCAAGCGCGCCACGTGAATGCCATAGGAGCGATCCGTTCCGCCCTCTACGATCTTGTGCAGGAAGACGATCTCTTCGCCCCATTCGCGCACGGAGACATTCAGGTTATGCACCCCAGGCATGGAATCCGCGAGGCTCGTCAGCTGGTGGTAGTGGGTGGCAAAGAGCGTCCGTGCATGAACCTCTTCGCAGAGATGTTCCACGATGGCCCAGGCCAACGCGAGTCCATCGTAGGTGCTGGTTCCGCGGCCGACTTCATCGAGCACGACCAAGCTGCGCGGGCCTGCGTTGTTCAAGATGTTGGCGATTTCGACCATTTCGACCATGAAGGTCGATGCTCCGCGGGCAAGGTCATCTGCGGAGCCAAGCCGTGTGAAGATGCGGTCCACCACTCCGATGTGTGCTTCCGCAGCCGGGACGAAGGAGCCGATCTGGGCCAGCAGCACGATCAATGCGGTTTGGCGGATATAGGTGCTCTTGCCCGCCATGTTGGGCCCAGTGATCAAGCCGAGGGATCGGGTGCTTCGGTTGAGGCTCGTGTCGTTGGGTACGAAGGGGTCACCGTTTAGGTGCTGTTCGATCACGGGGTGCCGTCCGTCGCGGATCGTAATACTCTCGCCGCCGTCGATCACCGGTCGCACATAGCGTTGCTCCGCAGCGGTCTGGGCCAAACCTGCCAGCACATCGATCTCGGCCAGGGCGCGGGCGGTGGCCAGGATGCGCGGGATGACCGCGCGCATGCATTCGCGCAGTTCGATGAAAAGTGTTTCTTCTAGGGCGTGGGATCGTTCTTCCGCACCCAGGACTCGCTCTTCGTACTCCTTCAGCTCGGGCGTGATGAATCGTTCCGCGTTCTTCAGGGTCTGCTTGCGGGTGTAGTTCACCGGCGCGTTTTTCGCCTGGGCCCGGGGGATTTCGATGTAGTAGCCGAACACGCTGGTGTAGCCGATCTTGAGTCCTGGCAATCCCGAGCGTTCAGCCTCTTCGCTTTGGAACCGCGCCATCCAGGCCTTGCCGTCCCCGGCATCTGCCCGCAATTGGTCCAGCTTGGAGTTCACCCCCTTACGGATCAGACCCCCTTCGCGTAAACCATGGGGCGGATTGTCCACTAGGCCAGCAAGCACCCTCCCCACTTCGCTTTCGATTAGATCGAGGGCCGAGTGCAATTCGCCCAGGGTCTTGGAGTAGACCCGGTCGAGGACCTCTCGCAGGGGCCCGACCACCGCAAGGGAGCGTGCCAAGGCCATGAGGTCTCGTCCATTGGCGCGGCCTGTGGCCAACTTGGCCACCAGCCGTTCCACATCCAGCACCTCACTCAACAGGGTGCGCACTTCTTCTCGCAGGAATGGCTGCTCTACGAATTCTTCCACGCCCACCTGCCGCGCGGTGATCGATTTGACCTCGCGCAGGGGAGAGAGTACCCAGTCTCTCAGCAGGCGGCCGCCCATGGATGTCAGCGTATGGTCGATGGCATCCAGCAGCGTCCCTTCGCGTCGGGCATCGCGCTGGGTGACCACTAGTTCGAGGGTCGCGCGAGTGGCTGCGTCCAAGAGTAGGTGCGAGCCATTCTCGACCCGCTCCATTTTCAAGATGTGTTCGCTGGATCCCCGCTGGGTCTCTTTCAAGTACTCGATCAGTGCGCCAGCCGCGGGGATCGCCGGGGAATCATCGGCAAATCCAAAACCCTCGAGTGTCTTGACTCGAAACTGGTCCATGCAAACACGCATGGCGGCGCCGGTCTCGAATCGCCACGGGGGGCGCTCGGTGGTGGTTGCACCTACGGTGCGTTCGATTGTTTCCCAGGCGGCAGGGAACTCATCGATCAAGCCTTCGGCTATGACGAGCTCTGCCGGACCGATGCGGACCAGCTCGTCTTCCAAGGCCTCGTGGCTGATTTCTTCGGCCATGAAGCGGCCGGTGGAGATGTCGACCCAAACTAGGCCCACGCCTTCTTTCTGCACAGAAACACATGCGAGGTAATTGCTGACTCGCGCATCCAGGGCGTTCTCTTCAGTGATCGTGCCCGGGGTGACGACCCTCACGATACTGCGCTTGACGATCCCCTTGACCGTCTTCGGGTCTTCCATCTGTTCACAGATCGCGACCTTGTAGCCCTTTGAAACCAACTTCAGCAGGTACGCTTCGTGGGCCTTGACTGGCATACCCGCCATGGCCAAAGCATCTTTCGAGCCCTTCGAGCGTGAGGTCAGGGTGATGCCTAATTCTCGGGAGGCAACCTCCGCGTCCTCCCCAAACAACTCATAAAAGTCACCCATGCGAAAGAACAAGAGGGCGTCCGGCTGCTCACGCTTGGCCGCCTGGAACTGGTCCATCATCGTGACCTTTTTGCGTTTGGCGGAGTTTTTGGCGGAGACTTGTCTCATGGGGGTATCCCAGTCTAACGGAGGATTCAGGAGGGCGACGAACCGAACCCTGATCCCGGGCCTCTCAGGATAGAATTAAGCCCCGTAATCGACGAGTTCGGACTGCGGGGCTCCACTGCTTGGCATGGTCCTTGTACTTATTTGCTTCAGAGTCCCAATTCATGTCCCATAGGGCTCCCTCCGAGACCTCCGCCTTCCTTCTGTCCATCTCCGTAGCCACCACCATGACCCCCACAAGAGACAGGCTTGCTCCCTGGGCCAAGGCGCTACTCACCGTGTGGCTCGCCTCCTGCGCCACCTACTCCGATCGCACGGGTGGGGCGCTCGAGGACTTTGAACAGGCGAGTTTCGCACATGCCGAGAGCGTCTTTGCGGATGAGGAAAACACCCAGTCGGCGTTCTTGTCTGGAGCCGAAGCGGGCCTCGTGTCCTTCACCGATGGTCGTTATGAGGACGCGATCCATCATTTCGAACAGGCTTTCGTCGAGGTTGTCGAGTTAGAAAATGCGGCCCTGCTCGATCCCGAGGCCCTCGGCCGGGAGATGTCCACTTGGGCCTTGAGCGAGGAGCTCAGTGATTATCCCGGCGAAGGCTACGAACGCGTCCTGTTACATGCCATTTGGGGGCTCGCCTATCTGGGCCTCGGCAATGTGGAAGACATGATGGTCGAGGTTCGCCGTTCCAATCGTCTGCTGGCTGCCGAAGAGCGTTTTCACCAGAGCGAATACCGATCCGGAGGGCTTGCGACATTTTTGTCTGCCATCGGCCATGAACTCACTGGCCAATTGGACGAGGCCTACATCGACTATAAGATCCTGTCCAAGCTCGGTGTGGCAAAGTCCTTGCACGGCCCGTCCCTCGTCCGCATTTCGCGCTCTATTGGTTTAGCCGAGGCAAGCGATCAGTGGGAACAAGAGTTTGGCCCCGCTGCGGAGATCCCAGTCGGCAGTGCGCGCGTGATCCTGATCGCTGGCCTAGGGATGGGCCCCACCAAGCGAGAAGTACGCGTGAGCGTGGCGACCGGCGAAGGCCTGCTGACCGCTGCGGTCCCGGAGGTCGTGCGCAATCAGCATTCAATTCTGCCGGTGACCTTGCACGTGTCCCAGCATGCGGTCAAGACCGTCATGCTGGAGGACGTTCAGCGTCTCGCAACCGAGAGCATCGCAGACCGCATCGCATGGCTGGCGGCCAAGTCCATCTTGCGCACGGTGATCAAGCGGGAACTCCGCCAAAAGCTCGATAAGGAGATTGGTGTGGCCGGGGCCATCATTGGGGATGTGTTCAATATGGCCACGGAACGGGCCGACCTTCGTTGTTGGAGTACCCTTCCTAGTTCTTGGGCAGCGGCACGAATCTATGTTCCCGGCGGCGAACACAGCATTGCCGTGGACCTGCCCGGCGGGCCCCCCGTGGATCTGGGGCGAGTGATTCTCAGTCCAGGTGAGACCATGTTCGTCTTCGTTCGAACCATGAACCATGACATTCACGCCCGACAAGTGGGAGGCCTCTTGGTCGCTCCCCCAGCCGAGCAATAACAAACCTCTTGATACCCCTTGAAACCAACCATGAAGACAGCCCTGATCCTATCCCTTCTTACCTTCGTTAGTTGCAGCTCTACCAGCTACGGTGACGCCTCTGCCACCGAGACGGTCAACGCCGATTGGGGTTCTACTGACCTCCAGACATTTGCCACTGAGATGAGCGCAAGCCTTGGGGCTGCCACCCAGTTGGCATTCCTCGATCACCCCGGCAAAGACGGGGACAAGCGCATAATCGTCTACATGGGGGGTTTTGACAACCTGACCGGCGAGCACATCGATCTTGGTGGCTTGCGCGACAAGATGACCGCTAAGTTGGTGGGCACAGGCAAGTTCCGCATCGTTGCCGAGCACCAAGGCCAAGGTGAAATTGAACAGCAGGTGCGCTTCCAACAGGGGTCGGGTCGTGTGGATCCGGCGCAGGCTAAAGCCTTCGGCAAGCAGCTCGGCGCCGACGTGGTAGTCTTTGGATCATTGCGGGACATCACCAAAACCAAGTCCCGCTCCCTCGAAACAGCGGGCGTCAAGACCAAGGACGTTTTCTTCCAGTTGGTCCTGCAGTGCGTCAACATCGAAACAGGGGAGATCCTCTGGGCCGATGAGTCTGAGATCCGTAAGAGCCAACGCACGGGAATCTTCGGCTGAGACACTCTGCAAAGACGATGTTCGGTTCTTGGCAGCGTGCCGCTAAGTGAGGTGTCGCCCAAGTGGCGATGATCATCACGACGAATCCATCCTGGCGGCGGGCCTTCCTTTGGGGAGGCCCGCTTCTATGGGTGAGAGCTTCGGGTGCAAAGATCCAGGGGCCGCAGCTTGAATGGCAAGGGGCTTTGGAGCACTCCTCGCGGGCTAGATACGGTTTCTTTGCCCTAAAACCCGCTCGCTGGGGCCTGAGTTGCTGATTAGGCGTTTCTCTGAAATGCTCCGTTCGGTATGAATGGCTCCCCGGCTCATTGACTTGTAGCCGAAAGGCTGCATTTGGGGATCCCGACTCTTACTGGAGTCGACCAGGGCCCGCTGGTGGGGACCAGCGGGCCCGTCCTCGTTGAAGGAGGTATCGCTCGCGCCCGGATCACCACTCCTCGAATCACTCCCGCGGGGGAACAGGCATGTCCCGGGGCACCCCGCGCGGGAGGGGGCTGAAAAAAAAGTTCACAATCCCAGTTCGGGTCAGTGGTAATTCGCGCTCTTCAAGTGCCGACGGGTCCGCAGGATCCGCCAGGAAGACAGCCTAAGGAGTTCATGATTCGGTTTTGGGATTGAGAACCCCAATGGAAGCCCGGAGATGAAAGAAGAAGAAATGGTATGGCGGAGACCTGAGTCAGTCAGGTCCCCGCCTTCCTTATGTCCCGTAGTACCCAGGCCCTTGGTTTCCTTTGCCAGGGCTGATGAGGTCCACGCTGATCCTCTCTTGCGTCCTGCGGCCTCTTGGCGTTACCCTCGGGTATGGTTGCTGAACCCACTACCGCCATAGTCGAAGCCCAAGACGTATACAAGTTTCATGGCCAGGGGCCAGAGCGCGTCCCCGTTCTGGCCAAGATCTCCTTCCGCGTAGAACCGGGCGAGTTCGTCTGCATTATGGGCCCTAGCGGCTCGGGTAAGTCGACCTTATTGCACTTGCTTAGCGGACTCGACCAGCCCTCTGCGGGCACGGTTCAATTGGCTGGCCAGGATCTGGCCCGACTGTCCGAGCGACGGCGCACCTTGCAGCGACGCGAGCAAGTGGGGTATGTGTTTCAGTTTTTCAACCTGATGCCGAACCTGACCGTGCGGGAGAACATTGCCCTGCCCGTGTCGATTGCCGGTCACGGAGTGGACGCTGCGGCTCGCACTCGGGTGATGGGCTTGGCAGAGCGTCTTGGGCTTGAGTCACGCCTCGATGCCTTACCCCACCAACTGTCCGGGGGCGAGATGCAGCGGACGTCGATCGCGCGGGCGTTGATGAGCAAGCAGCCCTTGCTCTTGTGCGACGAGCCCACCGGGAATCTCTCCCAAAAGGCAGGCGCCGAGGTAATGGAGATCCTGCGCAATTGCTGCGACCAGGATGGTCGCAGTGTCTTACTGGTGACCCACAACCCGCGCGACGCTGCATTTGCGGATCGCGTGCTGTTCTTGGTGGACGGGGAGTTGGCAGAGGATGCGGAACTTAAAGGCTCAAGCCTATCGGTGGGTGACATCCACGAAGTGCTCGGGAAACTCAGCATCTAATGGGTCTTTCCTTGACTCTCGCACGCCGCGGTTTGCTCTCGCGGCCCGGACGTACCCTGTTCTCGGTCCTAGGCATTGCCCTGGGCGTGGCGACCGTGGTGGGCGTGATCGTGCTCGACTTCAACACGATCGTTGGCCTTAGCGGGCCCGCCGCTGAACGCACCACTCCGGATATCCAACTACGACTGCCTGCGGGTCAAGCGGAACGTGACGAACTGTACCAGGTGGAGGGCGTGTCCTTGATGGCGCGCTATTTCCAGAATGACGCTGCTGTGCGCTCCGAGCCAATCAGCAGCGATGCCCCGGACTCTTCTGAGCATCGTGAATGGGCGCGCCTGATCGCTCTTGAGGCTCAGCACGCGCCGGCCCTGGGGGTCTACTCCCTGGCCGCTGGCCGCGATCTGGCCGCCGATGGCAGCCGTGAGGTTTTGATTGGCGAAGGGGTGGCCGAGCGCTTTGAGCTGCAACTCGGCGATGACCTGTGGGTTGCTCGGCCCCGAAGGCCCAGCAAGTTTGTCTGCGAAGACGGCAAGCTGGTCAAGAAGCGCATAAGTGCTGATGTGCCAACGCCGTGGAAGTACGAGGTCGTGGGGATCTTGACCCGTGAGCAAATTGGACGGCGCTCCGGCGGAATGGTGGTGGTGGTGGACTACGCAAATGGCCAAGAGATCTATGCGGGCGTGCACGTGCAGCCCCTAATCTGGGCCAACCGCGACCATAGCGTGGATGCTGAGCGGCTCAAGGCCAACATTGCTTCCTCCTATGCCTTTGTGGTCAGCGAAGCTGCGATTTTGGGGCAAGCAGCAGACGAGCGCGCATTCCGTACGGGAGTACGCATGGCTGGGTTGCTCGCCTTGGTGTTGGGCATGTATGTGATTTTTCACACCCTGTCCATGTCGCTCACTGAGCGCATGAAAGAGGTGGGGACACTGCACACTTTGGGCACAACGCACGGGCAGATTGGTGGCGTGTTCCTGTTGGAGGCCATGTCGCTCGCTGGCGTGGGCGCAGCTCTCGGGGTGCTGGGCGGGATTGGGCTGGCGAAGGGACTCTTGAGCGCTGGCATCACCACCCTGGGAACCGGCAAGCACATCAATGTGTTCCTAATTCCCTGGGAAATGGTGCTGCCCCTGGCGGGTATCGGCGTCCTGATCGCCCTGTTGGGTTCGATCTATCCGCTCTTTGCCCTGCGCGGCACGAACACCGTGGCGGTATTGCGCGGGGATCAAGCGCCTTTCAAGAAGCGGTCCTCCTTTGGCTTCCACCTGCTTTATGCCTTGTTGCTGGCGGTGGTCCTCCCGAGTCTTTTCTTCGTGGTGGTGCCAGTGGTGGGGGAATTGACCGCTGAATTGCTTTCGACCCTGCTCGGGGCGCTGGGCATTCTCTCCTTGGTCGTGATCCTGTCCCTGATCATGCCCGCGGTACTGGCAGGGGTTTGCGCGGCGATCACTGCTCCTTTCATCAAACTCTGGCCCCTTGCCGGACGGATCACTGCCAAGGCCATGCGGGCGGCTCCCGCCCGAATTGGTGTGTCCACATCGGCCCTCGCGCTGGTCACAGCGGGCTTGGTGGGGCTCAAGGGCATGACCGCCAGCCTTGAGGGCGAGGTGGACCAGTGGGCTACTGAAGCGGTGCTGGAGAAGGTCTGGGTCAGCGGTATGCCGCCCACGGTTTTTGCTGATTTCGCCCAGCACCTGCACCAGTACAAGGGGGTGGTTGGCCTAGAGAAGGGCGGCACCGGAGTGCACACACCGTTCCTCGTGCAAGGGGTGGCGGTCTCGGAACTTGCGGGGTACGGGCCCTGCGCCACAGACAAGTCCTTGCTCAAGAAACTCGACGAGCAGCAAGGCATGATTGTCTCGCGGCGCTTGGCTATGGACCTTGGTTATGAGCTGGGCACCACGGTGCCACTGGAGCGAGCGGACGGCCAGCTTGAAGAGTTCACGGTCATCGCCATCAGCGATGCCTATGGACATTACCCCTTTCCCGACGAGCGCATGTATGGCTTGATTGCGGATCATTACCTTGAGCGTTTCTACTGCCACCCCACAGACACGGTGGAGCATGTGGCCGTGCAATTGGAAAAGGGCAGCGACCCGGGAATCCTGGAAGCCGCGGTATTTGACTTTCATGGTGGACCCCAAGACATCGTGTTCCGCAGCGGGGCAGAGGTGTTGCAGGCGCACCGAGATGACATTAGCCGCGACTTTGTGCTCTTTGATGTGCTGCTGATCCTGACCGCCTGCCTGGCTGGGCTTGGGGTGCTGAACGGGCAATTGTTAGCGGCGCTTGAGCGCTCCAAGGAACTGGGCGTACTCAAGGCGTTGGGCACCAGTCGAGGCCAATTGGCGGGCTTGGTACTGCTGGAGGCGTTGGTGGTTGGGTTTGTGGGTGGTGTGATCGGCGTGGCCCTGGGCTGGGGTTTGACGCCCTTGGTGGTCGAGGCTCTGCGACGGCTCGTTGGACTGGATTTGCCCCATGTGGGACCCGGAAACTGGATTTGGCTGGGGCTCTTGGGCAGTGTCGTGGTTGCGCTTGTATCGGCGCTTTACCCGGTTTGGCGCACCACACGCGTAGATGCGGTGCGAGCCGTGCGCACGGGCTGATTCGGCCAGCGTGAGGATTGCCGGAGGGGAGGATTTCGGGGCTTGATGGAAGAACGAGGCCGCTGAGGCGGTATTGTGGCCCACCACCGCCGGAACTCCGGCAGGCCCAACCCAGCAGATCTCCCAGCATGTCCCTTGCCCTAGTCACCGGCGGCGCCGGATTTATCGGTTCTCACCTTGTGGAGCGCCTCGTCTCGAAGGGCCATTCCGTTCGCGTGTTGGATGACTTCTCTTCGGGCAAGCTGGAGAACCTTGCTGAACTTGACTGCGGCGATTTGAATTCGGGCAAGTCCGTGGAGATCGTTCGGTCCTGCATCACCGACCCGGACCGTGTGCCCAGCGCCATGCAAGGGGTGGACTGGGTTGTGCACCTTGCTGCTCAGGTTTCCGTCCCGCGCAGCATTGAGGATCCGCGTGAGAGCTACCGCATCAACGTGGACGGCACCCTGAACATTGTGGACAGCGCGCGCATCGCCGGTGTCCAGCGGGTGGTCTTCGCCGCATCGTCTGCTGCTTATGGAGACAATGAGGAGATGCCCTTGCGTGAAGAATTCATGCCCCGGCCCCTCTCGCCCTATGCCTCGGGCAAGCTCGCGGGGGAACAGCTGATGCGCGTTTGGGCCGAGTGCTATGGCATGCACACCACCAGCTTGCGTTTCTTCAATGTGTTCGGGCCCCGGCAGGCGGACGACTCTCCCTACACCGGCGTCATCGCGATTTTTGCTAAGGCTCTGATCGAGGGCCGTCAGCCAACCATTTATGGGGATGGCAGCCAGACCCGGGACTTCACTTTTGTTTCCAACGTGATTGACGGGATTTGTCGAGCCCTCGAAGGGAATACCCCGCCGGGGTCGGTGATCAACCTCGGGGCCGGAGATCGCATCAGTTTGCTGGAGCTTTATCGGGCCATGGGCAAGGTGCTGGGCAGGGACGGGGAGCCCAATTTCGGGCCCGCAAGGGACGGGGACGTGCCCCACAGCCAGGCAGCCCCGGCTCGGGCCAAGGAGCTCCTGGGCTGGACTTCCAAGATTCCCTGGGCCCAGGGCCTCGAAGTCACCCTGGAGTGGTACCGTCAGCGTCTCAGTGCGGGCCGTTCCTGACTGCTATGGCAGGTTCAGGGTTGCCCTCTTGGGGGGCGCGGTTTATTCTGCTCGCCTAATTCCCAGCAGGGCTTCTATGAGCCCTGGCATGTCTGTTTGATGAGGAAACCATGAGCTACCAAGAGGATCTCAAGAGTTTATTTGGGTTGCATTCTGTGACCTACAAGTACGGTCTCGACAAGGATACCTTGTTCGATGACGCCATCGCCAATGACCGCGGCCGCGTGACCGCTGACGGTCCGGACGATCAGCAAAAGGCGTTCCCCACCAAACTCGGCAAGGATGGGCCCCTGGTCTTCTACACCGACCCTTCCTGTACCGGTCGTCCGGTCAAGGACACCTTTGCCGTGGCGCACCCTGAATTCGAGGAACGGATTTGGTGGAAGAACGATTTCCAGAAGTTCGACCCCGACAAGTTTGCGGCTCTGGTGGCTCGCGTCGGCGAGCACCTCAATCAGACCAAGGCCACCTTGCATGTACAGGATCTGTTTTGCGGCACCGACCCGGAATACGCTGTGCCCTATCGCTGGGTTGGCGAGTACGCCAGCCACGCCATGTTCGTGCACAACATGTTCCCCAAGGGAATTGAGGGCATCGCGGACGAGAGCGGCAAGCGCTGGACCCTGCTGAACGCCCCGAGCTTCCACGCGGACCCCCAGCGCGATGGGACCCCAAGTGCGCGCGGCGCGATCATGGACATGAAAAACAGGATCTGTCTGGTGTTTGGCCGGGCGGATTACTGTGGCGTCAACAAGAAGGCGATGTTCACTGTGATGAACTGGCTCTTGCCGGAAGCCGGTCACATGTCCATGCACTGCTCCGCCAACGTGGGGCCCCGCGGAGACGCGGCGATCCTGTTTGGCCTTTCGGGCACGGGCAAAACCACCCTGTCTGCCGATCCCGATCGCCAGCTCATTGGGGACGACGAAACAGCCTGGACCGACAGCGGCATTTCTAACTTGGAAGACGGCTGCTATGCCAAGTTGATTGATCTGAACAAGGAAGCCGAGCCGGTTATTGCTGCGGCCCTTTCCATGGGCGGTACGGTGGTCGAAAACGTGCCCTGCCTGCCCGGGAAGCGCATGGAGGACACCGATCCTCAGGATCTGGACCTAGACGACAACTCGATTACCGAGAACACGCGTTTCAGCTATCCCCTTTCCTGTAACCCGAACGTCGCGGAAGGCGCCAGGGGCTCCCACCCGGAGACCATCGTTCTGCTGACCGCGGACGCATTTGGCGTGTTGCCGCCGGTTTCGATTCTGGACCCCAAAGAAGTGATGTACCACTTCATCATGGGTTTCACTGCCAAGCTGGCGGGGACCGAGGTCGGTGTGACCGAGCCTAAGGCGGCGTTTTCCTCGTGCTTTGGTGCGCCCTTCATGCCCCACCAGCCCAGCGTTTACGCGCGCAAGCTGGCCGAGAAAATGGACAAGCACAAGGCCCGCTGCATTTTACTCAACACCGGCTGGGGCGGAGGCCCCTACGGCGTAGGCAAGCGCATTTCGATCAAGGACACGCGCGCTCTGCTGAACGCTGCTCTCCGTGGTGATCTGCACCAGGACGGAGCCGAGTACGAAACGCACTCGGTGTTCAACCTCAAGATGCCTAAGTCCTGCCCCGGTGTGGACAGCTCGATCTTGAACCCCAGGAACTCCTGGGCGGACAAGGACGCTTACGATACGGCGGCCAACAAGTTACGTGATCTATTCAAGACCACTTTCGAGTCTAAAGGCTTTGCAGATCTCGGTATCGATCCGGTGATGTAGGCCCCCCGGGTTTAACCATGAGCAACACGGCAGTCGAACATTACATGCGAGGGATGACCCTCTTTGGGGAGGGAGAGCACATCGCCGCCGAAGACGCCTTCCGGCAAGCCTTGGTGGCCCAGCCTAAATGGACCGAAGCGATGCACGGCTTGGCCATGACGTTGATGCACCAAGGCCGACTGGAAGATGCGATCACCGTGGGCAAGGAAATCACCGAGATCGACGACGGAGATCCTTTTGCACACACGAGCCTCTCGATCTTCTACCAACGCCAGTCGGCGATTGCTGAAGAGAAAGGCGACAAGCAGGCTGCCACGGACTTGATTGCCGAGGCTGAAAAGTCCGGGGCCCAAGCGCGCTTGCTCTCCTGGAAACAGGAGTTGCGCAGCAACCCGGACGCGCCCAAGCCGGACTTGCCGGAAGGCATGGACGTGATCCAGTAGGGACGCGGCGCGGCGCTACTCTTCCGATTCTTCTTCTTCGTCAAGGCCGAGGGTCTTGCGACCCTCTTCACTGATCAGGTGCGGACCCCAGGTTGGCTCCCAAACGATCTCGACCTCGGTTCCGGTAACCCTGGCCATGCCGTTGACCCGGCGCTTCATGACCTCGGGGATCGTGCGCGCTTCGGGGCAGGACTGCGAGGTCAGGGTCATCGTGATCAGCACGGCGAAGGTGTCGGAGACCTTGACGTCATAGATCAGGCCAAGGTCGACGATGTTGACAGGGATTTCGGGGTCGAAAACCTGGCGTAGTTCGGTGAAAACTTCTTCGGGGGTGGGCATTGTAGGTTCCTTTGTTCGCTGGACAGCAGCGAATGGATCATAGCGTTCTGGGGGATCCCTGCAAGTGGCCCCCGGGGCGTTATCATGAGCCTACTGTGATTGCCTACGAAGGAACCCTATTCCGGCCCCCATCCGAGGCCAATAGTCTGATTCTGCAGGCCACGATTGGGTGCTCTTACAATCAGTGCACATTCTGCGCCATGTACCGGGATAAGCGCTTTCGGGTGCGACCCATGGCCGAACTCTTGGCCGAGATCGAGTGGGCGAGTCAAAACCTTGGGCCCGTACATAAGGTGTTCTTGGCGGATGGGGATGCCCTGGTGGCCAAGAGCCGGTTCCTTGGGGAACTTTGCGACGCCTTGCGCGCCACCTTTCCGGACTTGCGCCGCATCTCTTGTTACGCCTCG
>Ga0302119_10000869_pt1 | contig 13608 bp, 10 predicted proteins | sample AG5_Tmax_MG_FD_203114 | JGI IMG/M metagenome (GOLD analysis project Ga0302119, IMG submission 203114) | Marine microbial communities from Western Arctic Ocean, Canada - AG5_Tmax | ecosystem: Environmental > Aquatic > Marine > Oceanic | place: Canada: Western Arctic Ocean | collected 2017-10-01 | reverse complement strand
ATCAGGTATAAGTTAGATTCCAGATAGGTAAATAAGAAGGCCAGGATACCGGTACCCCACATCCAATAGTAAACTGGCCAGGTAGTTTTTACGGTAAAAATAGTCTTCATAAAGTTGTAGCCGAACAATATCCAGGAGATCACAATTGGAACCGCAAGAACTGGGGGGAAGGCCCAATATTCACGCCCCCCAAAGATTCCCATTATGAAGCATCCGATTATAATGAAGCCAGTAATCATAAAGATCCAAAGGTGAAGCCTTGCTAAGAAGTTTGAAAAAAGCGGAATTCCACATTTATGTGGGAGGTAATAATAAATACCGCCTACGGCGCCGAGATATAACCACGCAATAACGAGTGATACATGGAGTGGTCTGGATTTTTGAAACGAAAAGAAATCATTTAACTCTGGATAAACATGCTGTAAGGCTCCAAGGCAGCCGAAAGTCATCCCAACAACTAAGGACCCAATTCCAACGAGCATAAAGTTTATCCCAATATCCCTATTCATCTTCTTTGTAATGCTTTATATCAACTGTTCCTATTACATTTATCTCAAATTTTTTCGGAGGCGAAGTACCCGTCTTATCGACATATGCTAAAAATGCTATTAATTCAGTGATCTCATGATCCGAAAGTCCCAAATTAGGCATTGCACCAAATCCATCGCGAAGCCACATTTTCGCTCTTTGAGGACCACCATCTGAGGAGTAACAATTTGTTAGGTCAGGGCCCATATATCCTCCTAAGCCGAAAATTTGATGGCAGGAGGTGCAATTATAGTCCATGAAAAGTTGCCTGCCTTTCATTACTTCGTCGCTCATCAGTTCGGAGCCACGGTCAACATTTTCTGTATTCATATAAACGCTGAGAGACATCGCCAGAAAGGATATGCAGAGAACTACATATAACCACTGCTTAGCTTTTAGACTCATCACTCATTAAGAAAAAGTAGATTTGGCAAGGTGTTCCCAAATCAAAATTGGAGGGCAAAATTAATGGTTTTATCCAAGCAAAAAAACTTTGCAACGCGCATTGGGCCAACGTGGCATTTCGCTCATATGCAGAATCAGTGAACAAGGATCTTGCACGATAGAAAAATTCTGTCCGATGCCAGGCGAATATAGTACATGCCGGCACCTCGGTTAGCCAGGTCTATATTACCATAGTGCCACCCAGCAGCATATGCAAGCACTTTTGACTGGAGCTGTTGCCCTTTACTATCATATATTGTCGCCGTAAAGATCTCTTCCCGCATAGAATTTACACCAATGGCAAACCGGCCGGTATTGGGGTTAGGATATACCATCATTTCCATCTGAAAGTCATCCATACTGCTTATAGTGGTCGCCACGCTTACATTTAGAAAGACGGTGTCGCCAGTGCAGCCCATAATATCGGTTTCAACTACTGCCACCTGTCCGGTCCCAATCAAATCCCATTGTACGATGATGTTATTGCCCTGTCCACCGCCAGTTTGAGTTCCACCCGCTACGGTCCAGTTATACACGGAACCTATATTCGGATTAACCGCATAAAACTCTGTTGCACCCTGACTTAAGATTACTGGCCCCGTGATCGAACTGGTTTGCGACCCACTGGATTGTGTTCCTAATGTTGCGTTCTCAATAACAGAGCAGCCATTTGAATCGCTTAGCACCAACAAATAACTTCCCGCCCACAAGTTTGAAACATCTTCACTACTGCTTCCATTGGACCAGTTGAATGTATAAGGCATTACTCCGCCTGTTGGAGACAGGTCGATCGCGCCATTGCTATCACCCACGCAAACAACATCCGTTACTATTGTGGATGCTGTAAGCGCAGCAGGCTCTGATATCGTTGCCTGGTCAGATACAGCGCATCCGTTAGTATCAGTTACGGTGACAGAATAGGTGCCTGCCACAAGTAATTCAGCCCCTGCAGTCATTTGTCCATTGTCCCACGAATATATATACGAGGGCGTCCCTCCTGCAGCGGTCACCGTTGCTGTTCCCGTTTGCTCTCCGAAGCAGAGAACGTTCGATGTTGCCATATTGGTTGAGATGGGTGAAGGCTCACTGATCATTACTGAAATACTGCCCGTACAGGTGCCGCCAACCGTGACATTTACGGAATAAGTCCCAGCCGCAAGACCGGTAGCAGTTGAGTCCGTTTGCACAGGGGATGTGTTCCAGCTATAAACGTAAAAGCCAGTTGCTCCAGTCACATAAACCGTAGCACTCCCATCATTCCCTCCATTGCACAACGGCATAGTTGCGTTACTGATTGATAAAACCGGAGAGCCTGGATCATTGATTGTGACGATTCCATTATCTGAGCAGCCATCAAAATCAGTCACGACCACTGTATAGGTTCCCGACCCCAAACCGGTAGCAACCGATGTTGTCTGTGAAAGGATGTCATTCCACTCATAGGTATATGGCGTTGCACCATTCACCACTACAGCAGTGCCCGTCCCATCAGTACCGCCACATGAGGTAGGGTCTGTACTGGTGGTAGAGACAGAGAGTGTGGTATTGGCCGTTGTGGTTACAGAAGTTGTATTGCTACAACCATTATTATCAGCAACTGTTACAATATAAGTCCCAACGCTCAAGTCTAATGCAGTTTGCGTTGTCTGGCTTCCAGGATCATCCCACACATAGCTATAGGGTGCAACTCCATTGATTGCTGTTACAGTGACATCGCTCAGGGACGGATTGCACAATGCTGTTGTGCTTGTAGAGAGGTTTATCGCTCCTGGTTCTGTAATAGTTACCTGTGCAGTAGCTGTATCGCCCAGCGCATCAATAATGATTGCCGTGAAGCTTCCTGCACAAAGTCCAACGGCAGTATCAGTAGTTTGTGCTGCTGGGTCATCCCAGAGGTATGAAAGAGGAGTGACACCTCCCAGGACCGATGCGACAGCATCACCATCACAAGCCCCACTACAAGATGCATTGGAAGAAGACAGATCGACTATAAACTCGTCCACACGAAACATATCCAGCCCTGCCTCCACCAGATGGCCTGACCCAGCATAATCAGCTGTTTCAATGGTGAGTTGCATAAGGTTGGTAGCAGCAATATAGTCCGAAACCTTATAAGATCTGGACACCCAGGACGAATTGGCTGCAGAGGACTGTGTTACTTCTTCAAGAACAACTGAGACGCTGCCATTTGACAAACTAATCCTCAGGGTGTCATTGGGCGTACCGCCTCCCCCATCATTGAAAAACCAACGATAATATTTTACATATGGTTCAGTATAGGTTGTAAGATCAAACAAAGGGGATTTAATAATTGTGTTTCCGTTGTCCACATCATCGTTGCCTGCCGAACCTCCTCCATTTCCCGTGATGTAGGCGTGGTCGTAACAATCTATTGATACATCTACATCCGGATTTGCATCTCCCACCCCCGAATAGTTAGTGCCGACCGGCTCCACTCTCTCCCAGGTTCCGCTAGCCGCATTTCCAGATACCCCCCAGCCGAAGTCAAACGAAAAGTCGTCATAAAGACCTGAGTCAAGTGCAATTGCGATAGGTCCAGTAGCAGTATCTATGAACATACTGCTACAAGCAGTGTTATACATCCACTTACCAGCAATTACATCAAAGGTCCCTTGAAAAAACGACGGTATGAAAAAGTTGCCTCCTCCATCAGAGGTCAGGGGATACTGGAAGTCATTGTTGGTAATAAGCACATCGGCATTGGCGATCGGGGCACCTCCGTTAGATTCTACAACCTGCCCGGTAAGCACAAATGGCACAGGAGCAATCAGCTGCGCATCCAGGAGCGTCAGAACCCCATTCGACAAAACTGCGCTCAAGGTGTCTGAGGTATACCCAGGGGCCGAGAACGCTACATCATACGTTCCTGCAGTTAGGATGGCCATGGCATATTCCCCCAATAAATCACTCGTAGTTGTTTCAACTCCTGTAAGAATTTCAATTGTTGCATTATTAATAGAGTTAGAGGTGCTGAAATCCGTTACCGTTCCCTCCAGGTAGCACCCTCTGGTATAAGTAGGTCCCAGAATAAACAAACCGCTCTCAATATCGGAGACAAGCACATTCCCTGAAGGCAGCCATGGATACACCCCCCATGCACCATTAAATCCATTTCCTGAGCCGGTCGGATAGGTATCGTAATCACCCGTCTGAATCATGTTACCTGGTCTTGTTACATCATGGACCGTAACGCCATCTCTGTAATAGGATGTAATAACAAAATTATTCATGAAAAAAGTGTTGTGCGGTATTGTCCCGGAACCCGGATTGGATTGGATCCTGTCCAACTCGGTGATGTTCGAAAGGTCAGACACATCATAGGAGGCTATGAATGCTCCGCTCTTTTCGTCAGTAGTAAAAAGGGTGTTCCCATCATCTGATATCCAGCAATTATGCGTAAAGTTATTAGGTGTATTTTGGGTGGCTAACACAATAGGTGCTGCCTTGTTCGATACATCAACTGCTACAAAAAAACCATTGTTAATTGCACCTCCCCAAAGTGTATCACCTCGCACCATAGCATCGTGTAGATAATAATTGTTGAAGACGCCCAGCTCCGTTGGGTTCATTGGATCGGCAGTCAGGTCCAACATTATGGCTCCTCCGGTGCTATAATTTGAACCTAAAATATAGGCAACGCCATTTTCATCAATATATAGGTCATGTGCCTTCGTGAATGCATAGGAAGACCCTGTGTAGGTAGCCACAGCAGGGGAAGTTGGGGCAGGCAAGTTGCTCAGGTCAATGATCTTCATGCCTCCAGAAGCTTCATTGGTAACATAAGCGTGTTTATTCCACACTTTAATGTCCCGCCAAATGGTGTTGGGGCCAGATATAAAGAACACTTCGTTTGGTGAGGCAGGCGTAGTCACATCGACAACAGAAATTCCATTTTGCACACCTACTATTGCGTATTCATTTCCCAAAGAATCAACGTACCCCCAGACATCACTTAAGTCAGGTGTATAAGGATAATTGCCAAGGAAGGTCATATTTAGCTGTGCGGAAACACCGGACGCCAGCATCATAACTAAACCAATAGTCAAGACCGATTTCAACATAGTCTGCCAGATAAAGATTCTCAATCAAATAAAAAAAGCCCTTAATTAAGGCATTACAAGATACGGAAAATCGGGCTGACTGCCGCAGTTACTTCAACCTATTGGAAAGATCCACATTGGCAAAGTGAAGTAGTTTTTTGGGTTCTAATAGCTGCAGATCATTGTATTTATACCTGACGAACCCTAAAGACTCAAAAAAAGCAAGCAGCTTATACAAGTTGGCCAGTGTTGTTCCAGAGATAGTTGCGAGTTCCTTTGGTCGAAGCAAATACCTTACTCTCTTGTTGTCGTCAATCCCGAAGAAATCCGCAATCCATAGTATCGATTCGGCCAGGCGTTGTTTGGCCCTCTTTTGCGACAAAGAGATAATTCGGCTCCTTGCCGCAACCAAATCCTTATTCATAAGTTCCATCACTCCATCGTAACATTGCTTATTGGCAAAGAGAATGTCCAGAAATGCTGACCCATTGAGTAAATAGGCTCTTACACTGTCATTGGCATAAGCGGTGTCCTGATATTCACCCTTGCCAAGTAAAGCTTCCAGGCCGGAAAGACTCCTCTTGTTGACTAGCTTGATTACAATGTACTGCTCATCAGCTAAAGAGCGCACCACTTTTAAGCTGCCTGATTCAATCAAAAAAATGCCCTGGGGTTGATTGCCTTGTTCGTACAAAACTTCGCCTGCCTGCAGTTCAACTAGTTCAGCATCCCGGAAGCTCTTAGCCAACTCACCTACCGAACAGGACCGAAAAACAACAAAATTGGCAATGGTTTTCAGCAACGCCGGCGATATTTTGTTGTCTGATGTGGCCTTACTGAACATCACTTCCAGATTGAATTCACAATTGTATCAGAGGCCCCTCCCTGTGTTTTAACAAACTGCCTGCTGACTTCTGCAGCAATCTTAACCACAAAAGCATCTTCTAGAAATGCCATGCGTTTGATAAAATCCAGCCCATCCGTAATAGAAAATCCTGCTCCCGCCTCTATTAAGGCAGCTGCCTCAGGGAATTTGTTGAACTTAGGCCCATATATTACCGGCATGCCAAAAGCGGCCGGTTCCAGGATGTTGTGTAATGCTCCGGTAAATCCCCCTCCCACATAAGCAATATGGCCATATTGGTAAAGGTTGGACAACATCCCAATATTGTCAATAATCAAAACACGGGCGTTTTCAGCGTCACCTTTATTAATTTCTGAGTACCTGACAAAAGGCACATTCAAACTCCTTTCAATTTCCTCAATATGCTGCTCATCCACCTCATGCGGCGCGAGAATAAACTTTAGTTTGTTGGAAGATCTGTTAATATAGGGCAAGAGAAACTGTTCGTCTACAGGCCAGGTGCTACCTCCAATGAACACGGTTTCATCTTTCACAAAGTTGTCAAGCCCCACCACTTCCACCACATTACGCGCTGTTTCTCTCACACGATCATATCTAGTATCCCCGCTAACAACAGTATTTGTTAAGCCTATTGATTTTGCCAACAATTGTGAAGTTTCGTCTTGCATAAAAACTTTATCCAACGCTGCAATTGCCTTTCTGAAAACCCCGCCATACCACTTAAAAAAGATCTGATCTTCTCTAAATCGCGCACTTATCAGATACGTTGGAATTTCCAACTGCTTTAGTTGGTTGAGATAATTCAGCCAATATTCATATTTAACGAAGATGGCCATCCGGGGTTTTACTATTTGCAGAAACTTTTGGGCATTCGCCCCTGAATCTTGTGGGAGGTAATAAACATAGGATGCATATTCATAGTCTTTCCGGACTTCATATCCAGAAGGCGAAAAGAAGGTTATCAAGAACTTTAGCCCGGAGTCCTGTTGCTTAAGCCGCTCAATAATTGGCCGTCCCTGCTCAAATTCCCCCAAAGAAGCACAATGCATCCATATCAGGTTGTCCTCGTCCCCAATCTCACTTTCCATCCTGTGCATCAGGCTTTTTCTACCAGCGACCCATTTGGCAGCTTTGGTGTTGGAAAAGGCCGCAATACGAATTCCGAAATGATAAAGAGACACAACGAGGTTGTAGAAAAACATCAGGCTAGTGGTAATAGAATTCGTCTGACACCTTCTTGTATATAGGAAGCATCCATCCCACCTTAATGCAGGACATCACGTCAAGTCGCTTTTCACTATCCACTGCCATTTCATCAAAGTTGTACCCGCGCCTGTTAACTGTCCATCCCTCAATGACCTCCATCCCAAAGTAAAAATTAAGCATGCGATTATTACTCAGGTGAAAGTAGCCAATAAATTGTGACGCTGACAAGCCATAAGTCAATCTATCATACCCTTGCTTATACTCTTGAGTAAGTTGCAATGTTGTCCCGGTGATATGTATGTTATGCTGTAGCCATCCTATCCCAGCCATGAATAAAAGGCCGCAATTTTCATTAGGGCCAATTCGCATATTCTCACCCCAAAGGTGAGGCACAATCTTGCCAGCCTTTAAAAGCACTGAGTGCCCCCTTTCGAACATGTCAATTTCCGCCGCGGTTCCTGATTCAGAAATAATGAACCCGCCAGATGTCTTTACGTTGTCCAATATCTCCTGCTGCTTGATGTGTTTCCCAAAAAGGAAATCATACTGAAGTACGTAAAGCCAGTTCTTCCTTGTCTTGATCATAACACCTCCACCTAAAGCGCCATTCACTCCAAAGCGATCTACAAGGTCTCCTCCTGGGAAACATACAGCAGCAGAGGGAGAAACAAGTGGAGTGAAAACAATTGAATCCTTAGGGCTAACCTGAGCCAATGCCGAAGTGGCGGCAAGAATCAAAACCAAAGACGTAATAACAATATCTTTTTTCATGAAAATACTTGACTTCAAAGATAGGATTTTAATCTGCTGAGCGTCGAGCTATCCTTTCATTCAAAATTGTCTAATTTTGCGACTCTTTATAACCCTTGTATTGTATCTTTATTTTACAATTATCCACTGAATAAAAATGGAAACTACTTTGAGTAAAATACAAATGGTAGATCTGGTTAGCCAGTACGATCGCATCCAGGAGGAAGTAGATGCGGCGATGCTGAAAGTTGTCCGTTCGGCGGCTTACATCCGGGGAGCTGAATTAAGTGCCTTTGAAGAGGAGCTGGCTTCCTATCTCGGCGTCAAGCATGTAGTTTCCTGTGGTAACGGCACAGACGCCCTACAAATCGCCTTAATGGCACTAGGCCTGAAGCAGGGAGATGAAATAATTACCACCAGCTTTACTTTTATCGCAACCGTAGAGGTGATCTCTCTTTTGGGGCTAACCCCGGTAATGGTTGATGTTGAACCTGGCACCTTTAATATAGATCCTGGCAAGATTGAAGAAGCAATAACAAAAAAAACAAAAGCAATATTGCCAGTGCATCTGTACGGACAGTGTGCCAACCTGGACCAGATCATGGACATTGCAGGAAAACACAACCTATATGTGGTTGAGGATACAGCGCAGGCAATATCTGCGGACTATACATTTTCTGATGGTAGCATTAAGAAGGCCGGTACAGTTGGTGACATAGGATGCACTTCATTTTTCCCTTCCAAAAACCTCGGTTGCTTTGGGGATGGCGGTGCCATGTTTACGAATGACGACAAGTTGGCGGATATGTTAAGAATGATATCCAACCACGGCATGAAGGTCAGGTATTATCATGAGGTGATCGGTGTAAACTCCAGGCTCGACAATTTACAGGCCGCAGTGTTGCGGATTAAGTTGCGCCATTTAGATGAGTACCGGGAAGCCAGAAATTCCGTAGCGGCTCACTATGACATGGCTTTTGAAGGTGTTAGCCAGCTTGACACTCCAGAAAGAAACCCAAATTCCACGCATGCATTTCACCAGTACACACTGAAGTGCAAGGGAATTGACCGCAACGCTCTAAGAGATCATCTCGCAGAGCATGAAATTCCATCCATGATCTACTACCCTGTTCCGCTACACCAGCAGAAAGCTTTTGAAATTGCCGGGATGGAACGAAGATCACTGCCAGTTACCGAGAGCTTAAGTGAAGAGGTTATTTCGCTGCCCATTCACACTGAAATGGACGATGAACAGCTCTTGCGTATTACTAACTGCGTACTCAAATTCATTAAGTCACAATAGCAAAACCATGAATATTGCGGTTATCGGAACAGGCTATGTAGGATTGGTAACGGGCACCTGCTTTGCAGAAACAGGTAATGAGGTGACCTGTGTAGATATTGACAAGGCAAAAGTCAAGTCATTGAAAGAAGGGAAGGTTCCAATTTACGAACCGATGCTTGATGTGATCTTCGAGCGGAATCTTAAGGAGGGAAGACTGGTATTCACCACAGAGTTGGAGGAGGCTGTAGAGAATGCATCTGTTATTTTTCTTGCACTGCCCACACCCCCGCAGGAAGATGGCTCGGCAGACCTTTCGTATGTATTGGGGGTTGCGCAAGAGCTTGGTAGGCTGATTAAGGATTACAAGGTGGTGGTTGATAAGAGCACAGTCCCAATAGGAACGGCAGAAAAGGTTAGGGAAAAAATTGCTTTGGGTACGGATGCTGAATTTGATGTGGTTTCCAATCCAGAATTCCTGAAAGAAGGGTTTGCGGTAGAGGATTTCATGAAGCCTGAAAGGGTAATCGTCGGCACCTCATCTGAGAGAGCCAAGCAAACCATGCTGGACTTGTACCGCCCATTTGTAAGGCAGGGAAATCCCATCTTGTTTATGGATGAACGCTCCGCTGAATTGACTAAATACGCAGCCAACTCTTTCCTTGCTACGAAGATCAGCTTCATGAATGAAATCGCCAACTTGTGCGAAAAAACAGGCGCAGATGTGGATGCAGTCAGAATGGGTATTGGCTCAGATTCAAGGATTGGAAAACGATTTCTATTTCCAGGGATAGGATATGGAGGCAGCTGCTTCCCAAAAGATGTTAAGGCCCTGGCAAAGACCAGTGCAGATGCAGATAGTAACCTGAGAATACTGGATGCAGTAATGCAGATCAACACCGAACAAAAGACTATCCTCACCCAAAAGGTGAAATCGTATTACAACGGAAATCTTAAGGGCAAAACTTTTGGGGTGTGGGGATTGGCATTTAAGCCAAATACCGACGATATGCGGGAGGCGCCATCAATTGACATTATTGAGAGTCTTCTCCAAGAGGGAGCAAGTGTAAAGGTGTTCGATCCTGCAGCCATGGAAACAGCGAAATCTATTTTGGGTGATAAAGTTGAGTACAGTGATAGTCTGTACTCAGCAATTGAGCAGGTTGATGCATTGATTATTGCTACAGAATGGACCGTGTTTCGAACTCCTTCTTTTGGGAAGATGAAAGCGCTTATGAAAGAAAATGTAATATTTGATGGTAGAAATCTATATGATCTGGAACAGATTAGCAGAAAGGGTTTCTATTACAACAGCATTGGCCGAAAGATAATTGAGGAATAAACCCTTGAGCTTATGAAGAAAGTATTAATAACTGGTTCCGCAGGTTTTCTCGCATCGCACTTATGCGACAGGTTCCTCAGTGAAGACTTTCATGTGGTTGGGATGGACAACCTGGTTACTGGCACCATGGAGAATATGGAACATATTATGGGGCATCCAAAATTTGATTTTTACCATTGCGATGTGACCAAGTTTGTGCACGTTCCAGGTGACCTGGACTACATTCTGCATTTTGCATCACCTGCCAGTCCAATTGACTACCTGAAGAAACCCATACAAACACTGAAGGTAGGATCGTTGGGCACACATAATTTACTCGGGCTGGCCCGGGCTAAAAATGCCCGTATCCTGATAGCCTCAACATCAGAAGTTTATGGTGATCCGCTTGAGCATCCACAAACAGAGGAATATTGGGGCAACGTCAACCCAGTGGGTCCCAGGGGTGTATACGATGAAGCGAAGAGGTTTCAGGAGGCAATAACAATGGCTTATCACAATTATCACGGCCTGGAGACGCGAATTGTACGCATATTCAACACCTATGGATCGAGAATGCGCCTGAAGGATGGGCGTGCCCTGCCCACATTCTTTACTCAGGCCTTACGGGGTGAGGACATTTCAGTGTTTGGAGACGGCTCCCAAACGAGGTCTTTCTGTTACGTTGACGACCTGGTTAATGGAATCTACAAGCTATTACTGAGCGACTACCACATGCCGGTAAATTTGGGGAATCCAGATGAAATATCGATTAAAGATTTTGCCCAGGAGATCATTGATTTATGCGGCAGCTCTTCTAAACTAGTATATGAGGATCTCCCAGTTAACGACCCTTTGCAAAGACGTCCAGATATTTCAAAGGCAATAGAAATTTTGGATTGGGAGCCAAAAGTGAATCGGGCTGAAGGATTGAGGAAAACAATAGATTATTTCAGGAACCACCAAGATTTGGGAAGACCTGTTGTAAAATAATGTACCATGGACTATTTTGCACATGAGACAGCAGTAATTGATGAAGGTTGCCAAATTGGTGCCGGCACAAAAATCTGGCATTTTAGCCACGTCATGCCCAATTGCATCATTGGAGAACGTTGTAATATAGGACAGAATGTTGTGGTATCATCTGGTGTTAAATTGGGTTCTAACGTAAAAGTTCAGAACAACGTCTCTCTGTATGAGGGGGTCGTTTGTGAGGATGATGTATTTCTCGGCCCATCTATGGTCTTTACAAATATCTCTAATCCACGAAGTGCGGTTATAAGGAAGGACAAGTACGAAAAAACTACGATTGGAAAGGGAGCGAGCATAGGAGCCAACGCAACGTTGGTTTGCGGGCACGACATTGGAGCATTCGCTTTTGTAGGTGCCGGAACAGTCGTGACCAAAACTATTGCAGCCTATGCATTGGTTGTTGGCAACCCGTCGAAACAAATTGGGTGGATGAGCGAGTATGGACATCGCCTGAATTTTGATGATAAGGGCGAAGCAACATGCGAGGAAAGCAGGGAGAAATACAAGCTGGAAAACGAACAGGTCAATAAGGTTGGCTAAAACAGCTTCTTCGGTATGCCTGCCACAAAGTCTTTCAGGTAGTACGGCTCAAAGTAAGCCACATCTTCAAATTTGCCAGCTGCATAGCTGACCTCGGATAGCCGCACCATAGATGACGCTGACATCTGATGATCGAGCTTGAATGTCGCAGCTGAATTTTCTCCCAACACCGCCTGGCACTTGGCTGCACCGTCACCAAAGAACAGGACGTCTTGCTTGCCCATTATATCTGAGAAGGTATCTTGATCAATAACGACAGCCGATACGGGAAATTTTTCCTGTAGGTCACCATCATACATTGCACAATAAACTTCCATGCGGCGGGCGTCTAACATAGGACAGAGTAGTGCTGGTTTTTCGCTGCTATTGAGGACACTATTGGCCATAGATTGCAGCGTGTCAATAGCTATGAGTGGTTTATCAAGTGCATAACACAGTCCCTTGGCCGTTGAGGTGCCGATTCTCAGCCCAGTATAGGAACCTGGACCCTTGCTGATAGCGAACGCATCAATATCAGCCAATCTACTGCCACACTTCGCGAGAAGTTCTTCAATCATAATGGTGAGATGGGTTCCATGAGTCTTGCCACTTACTATTTCACGGCACCCCATCAGATGGCCATCTGCGCCTAAAGCAACTGAGCACACCTTGGTGGCCGTTTCAATATTTAGGATAAGTGACACGTGTGGTTATTTTGCCCGTAGATTGGGGCTACTTATCTTCCTCCTCATAAAGCTCGTCCTCACCTACTTCTTCAACTAGTTTGCCATTAGCAAGCGCCTTCGATACAGCTGAATAAGGCCCTACTACAATTCGCTCACCTACGGTAAGGCCCTCTTTGATTTCAATGTGGTCGTTGTCCTGCACACCTACCTGAACCCATCGAAGCTCCACTTTCCCATCCACCAGCACAAAGACACATTCTTCCTTTTTGCCCGCTTTTTTCTCTTTCTTTCTCTTCCTAGTTTCTCCTGGGGCACTTTCAACGCCTTTTTGCTTCGTGACTGCTGCATAAGCTTCAGCTTTAGACGTGTCCTCCCTTATGGTTACCGCCTGTATAGGAACTCCAATGATGTTCTTCACGGTCTCCGTCCTGATCTCTACTGAGGCGGACATCCCCGGTCGGAAAGGAGAAATGTTAAGGTTTGCTGTGTCCAGTAAGTCGTAATATGACTCTTGTAATATCCGGATCTTAACGGTGAAATTGGTCACCTGGTCTGCCCCGACCCCATCTATATTCGCCGAGTTAGCAACTTCTGTAACAATCCCCTTAAAGGTCCTATCAAGATAGGCATCTACTTCAATATCAGCAGTATCCAGCTTTATTACCCGGACAATATCGTTTTCATTCACCTCAACTGAGACCTCCATTTCATTGAGGTTGGCCAGGCGCATCATCTCAGTACCAGCCATCTGGGAGGTGCCGACTACGCGCTCGCCCTTTTCAACACTGAGGCCATAAACAATCCCGTTAACTGGTGCAAATATCATAGTCTTGGCCAGATTATCATGCGCTTCTTTCAATGAGGCACTGGCGCTTTTTATATTGAATTTAGCAGCTACCATGTTTTGTTCAGCAACA
>Ga0302119_10000864_pt1 | contig 13660 bp, 5 predicted proteins | sample AG5_Tmax_MG_FD_203114 | JGI IMG/M metagenome (GOLD analysis project Ga0302119, IMG submission 203114) | Marine microbial communities from Western Arctic Ocean, Canada - AG5_Tmax | ecosystem: Environmental > Aquatic > Marine > Oceanic | place: Canada: Western Arctic Ocean | collected 2017-10-01 | reverse complement strand
CAAGCCAAGCGCTTGGCAAAGCGGAATCCACTCCCACTCCGGGCCACGGCCACATGCCCCCGCCTAAAGCCAAGAGCGGCTTCAGCAAATGGATCGCCATCGCCGCCGGTGTGGCAGTTTTGACAGTGGCCGGTTTATTCCTGACCAAGGGCGGGGATGAGGCTCAAGCTCCTGCTTCACCCGGTTCAGGCACTTCGCCAACAGCACCAGTCGCTCCGGTGGATGGTTCGGTACGTATCGCGGTATTGCCGTTTGAAAACCTGTCTACGGAAGACAATCAAACCAAGTGGGCCGACCTGATTTCGCAGGAAATCATCGGCAGCCTAGCAACTTTGGATGGAGTCACGCCTATCGTTTGGTCGTCGGTAAACAAGTATCGCGGTGAACAGAAGGATATCGATCAGATCACCCGCGAACTGAATGTGCAACGCATTCTGGATGGGCGCGTGGTGGCGCAGGGTGGGCAGATTGAAGTGTCATTCAACCTTACTGATACGCAAACCAAGACGTTTATCTGGAACCACAAGGAAAACGGAATGCAGAGCGACTTTTTCAAGCTTAGAAATGCCATCGTGGCCAAGGTCACTTCCACCCTGAATCCAAATCAGACGTTTCAAACCACAGACGAAACTGCACCCACGGAGAACATCGAAGCCTATAAACTATACCGAAAAGCCCGCGAACTGTGGAGTACCCGGGGCGAGGCCGAGATGAAACAAAGTATCGAACTGTACAAACAGGCCATTGAGATGGACCCCAACTTCGTGGAGGCATACTGCGGCCTGGGTGATGCCTACGCGATGATGATCCCCTACGGCTATGCCCCGCCAGATCAAGTCAGGGAGACAATTCAACTGGCAGAGGATGCTTTTTTTGAAGCGATCAAAATTAACCCTAATTATTCAGGAGCTTATCCTGCCATGGGCTGGTTGGAGAGTATGGCAAAACACCGATATGACAAAGCACTTGAACATTTTGATGAGGCTCTCAAACACAACCCGAACAACGTTCAGGCTTTGATGTGGAAAGCAATCACGTGTCGATCAATGCAAAGATCCAATGAAGCTATTCAATTATCTTCCAGAGCTATTGAGTTGGATCCCAACAATCACGTTGCTTACATGCTCCTATGCTTAGATTATGCATCCGATTTTCAATATGAGAATGCAGAAAAAGCGGCAAAAAAATCCGTGTCCCTGAAACCTGATTACGGGATGGGGCAAAATGCCCTTTTCAATGCGCTTGCGATGCAAGAGGACAAAAAGGAAGAACTTAAAAAACACATTGAAAGCTTAGAGGCCCTTTCGAACAAAGATTGGAACATAGAACGAACCATTTTTATTTATCACTATTACTTTGGGACAAAAGAGTCATTCATTAAGGCAGCGGATTACATGAAAAAGAAGGCGGAACTCACAAATTATGAGTTAAAAGGATTCCCGCTCTATTTTTTCTGCACAGGGGAAAAAGAATTGGGATACAAATATCTTGAGGAGGGAGTGAAAAATGGAAACATGTCACTTATGGGAGCTCACCGTTTTTTTATCGAATGGAGTGTCATCAAGGATGAGGATCGGTACAAGGTGCTTTACGGGGACAATTATTGAGATGCCATCTCTGCCTTCAAGTCCTCCAACTTGAACGGGGTGAAACGTTTCAGCAACGCCTCCACGTCTCTTCCCTGCTTGTCCTTCAAATCCAAATTGGCCCCATTTTCGAGCAATAGCCTAAAGATAGCCTTGTAATTTTGAATCGCTTTGGTGCCGTCGATCCCCTTCGTCCAACTATCCAGATATTTACCCCCCAATTTGATTGCCGCCACATGAATCGGTGAATGACCATACCTGGTCTCCTGCACATTGGGGTTAGCCCCCGACTTCAAAAGTTTCTCTATATCCGGCAAAACCCCGCTTCGACAAGCCATATACAAGGGTGTCCTGCTGAACTTGTCACGGTGGTTGATGTCGATGCCCTTTTCGATTAGCAAGGCTGTGGCATCATACCTACGGAGGTTGACTGGAGCGCGCTGGACGGAGGTGAAGAGTGCGTTTTGTCCGTATTGATCCGTGATATTTACATCTTCGGCATCTTGTAGAAATTTCTTATTACGGAGAATAAACGATTCCACCAGCAGGGCCTTGTTTTTATTCACTATTGTGACATGCATTAACTGCCCCACAGTAAAGACAACGACACCAATCGCAATCGCCTTCACTGCAAGTGGTTTCCAGTTTGCAGCGAAATATTTCAGAAATAGATCCTCCTTGACTGGCTTTCTCCATCCACAGAAATAGTCCCCCAGTATAGTGTTTCGAACAAAAAAAACATACATGAGCATGATCAGAACGGTTGAAATAACAATCGCAGTGTACGACTTAAATAGTGCGTTTAATTCGATTGGTTGGAATGCCACGGCAAAATAAAACGTAATTGGGATATGCACCCAATAAACCCAATAGGATGCATCGGCGAAGTAGCGGACAAACTCGTTTTTCTTGCTGAAAAACTTTTGACCCAATGCCAATACAAAAAAACAAATCGCCCAACACAAAAGGCATCTCATATAAATGGTCAGATAACGATCTGCACCTCCATAAAAAACACCTTCCCAAAAGACCTGTATGCTCTGCGGTCTCCAACTATTGATATCCACAACCGGTGACCTATGGATATCAATCGCATCTGTTGCTTCATGAATCCAGCACGCAAAGAGCAAAATTAGTAATAAATTCCATTTCAAATTTCGCGTAATTTTGCTGAAGAAATTCTTACAATAAAACAATCCGACTCCAAAAAAATAAAAAACCATGTAGTAGGCCAAGTCATTCAGGGCAGGATCTAAATGCGATTCGTCAGGAAGAAAAATACTACTACGCACCGTGATGTGAAAACAAAAGGTTACCCCAGCCAAGAGGAGCACACCGTATCGCTTTTCAATACAGAAATCCACGATCCGGATAATCAAATGGGAGATTTTCGTTTTTTGAATCCACCCCAAAAATGCAATACGCCCAAACACGTGAATGACGTAAAAAATCATCAAAAACCACATAAACCAAAAATGAACGAATGTAATTCTCGGATTGTACTCTGTTTCGGAAAAATATTCCCAAAGGAAAAATGTTAACGATTGTTCAGGGTATGACATCCCGTTTAGTTCGGCATTATAAACAGCAAATACTCCCAACGTTAGTGGATAGATAATTAAGCAGCCGAAAACAAACGGAATCAAAATCCGTTTTAGTCGATTCAATGAAAAATATTTACCTCCTTTTTTAAGGTACACCATTTCCGCAAAAAAGCCGGCGATCAGGTAAAAAAACTGCATCCTAAAGAGATGAATTCCCCATGTAATCTGGTAATCTATCGGGTCTTGATAATACTCCCCATAAAAGTTCCAAAGGATTCGATCTGGCGAACCAAACAAGATTGTAACATGCAAAATGACACCGAGGTACATGGCCGTGGCACGGAGGAAGTCGAGGCTGTGGTACCGTTCAGTTTGTTCCATTTTTATAAATACGAAGGAGGACAGTTTACATGGAATTATTTATGGTTACAATTAATTTCTCTGATCGGATGCATAAAAAAGTCTGGTGACGATTGTGGGGGTGCACACAATCAAAACGGCTAGAGCGAGTGATCTGATTTAAAGTCATGAGAAAAAAACCCCTGACAGTGAGCTTACTTCACTAATTTTCATCCAGACATCCTCGGGCAGGTTCACTCCTTCCTCCTGAGCCTTGGGTTTGTGTTTTTGTTCGAGATCGCCGGGGATCAGGATCTGCTGAACCTCCATGCGGAGTTCGTTGAAGACACCTCACAGTGGTTGCGCCCGTTTTATTTCGTGGGTGCTTTTCTGGCGTTGTTCGGCACGCTGTATGGGACGATCGAGGTGGCGCCCGCCGTGATGCGCGAATTACAAAACGCCTTTCCCCGATCGGCGACCGGGATCGCCCCGGCCAAAGCCCGGCGCATCACCATCCTGTGGGTTGGCATCGGCGGCATGCTCGTCCTGGTTGGCAACCTGGGCTGGCAGCACTTCACTGGCGCAGAAAAGCCCACCGCCCTGATCGCCATCCTCACCCCGGCTAACCTGTTTACCGGCGTGCTGGCTTGCGGGATTATTTGTATTCTCTCCTGTTGGGCCGACCGGCGTTGCCTGGTCGCTCCATTCAAGACACCCCTCCTGCTCACTCTCCTGAACGCGATTGCTGCCGTTCTGTTCATCGCGCTTGGCATCAAGGCCTACTGGGATCACAGCGGGTGGATGGCGTTCCTCATTTTGACCTGCACGATTGCTGCCGCCTGGCTTGTGGCGTTCTTGCTCAACCGCCGCCTGGCCAAGCGCGCGGTCGATTGAGGCTTGATTGCGCCTTGACACCGATGTTTCAACTTGTCTAAATTCCTGGCTCAAAATGAGCCCGGATGTTTTCATTAGTTACTCCCGTGAAGACCAGCAGCAGGTGGTCAAAATGGTGGAGTACTTGAGAGGGCAGGGGATTTCTGTCTGGATGGACGAGACGGATATTCACGGTGCCACAATTTGGACCAAGGAAATCGTCGAGGCCATTCGCGCCAGCTCTCTCTTCATTCTCGCCATTAGCGGTCACTCAATTGGCTCGAAAAATGTCGTTAAGGAACTCGCCTTGGCCAGCGAGCGGGAGAAAATCATCCTGCCGATCTATCTCGAACAGTGCGAGATACCGGAGACGATGGAGTACCAGTTGGCCGGAATTCAAAATATCGCGCTCTATACTTTGGACAAGGCCAAGGCCTACGAGTTTGTTCACCAAACCATCCGTCGGCTGGGCGTAGGCCAAGCAGCGGAGGAAAGCCAAGCGCTTGGCAAAGCGGAATCCACTCCCACTCCGGGCCACGGCCACATGCCCCCGCCTAAAGCCAAGAGCGGCTTCAGCAAATGGATCGCCATCGCCGCCGGTGTGGCAGTTTTGACAGTGGCCGGTTTATTCCTGACCAAGGGCGGGGATGAGGCTCAAGCTCCTGCTTCACCCGGTTCAGGCACTTCGCCAACAGCACCAGTCGCTCCGGTGGATGGTTCGGTACGTATCGCGGTATTGCCGTTTGAAAACCTGTCTACGGAAGACAATCAAACCAAGTGGGCCGACCTGATTTCGCAGGAAATCATCGGCAGCCTAGCAACTTTGGATGGAGTCACGCCTATCGTTTGGTCGTCGGTAAACAAGTATCGCGGTGAACAGAAGGATATCGATCAGATCACCCGCGAACTGAATGTGCAACGCATTCTGGATGGGCGCGTGGTGGCGCAGGGTGGGCAGATTGAAGTGTCATTCAACCTTACTGATACGCAAACCAAGACGTTTATCTGGAACCACAAGGAAAACGGAATGCAGAGCGACTTTTTCAAGCTTAGAAATGCCATCGTGGCCAAGGTCACTTCCACCCTGAATCCAAATCAGACGTTTCAAACCACAGACGAAACTGCACCCACGGAGAACATCGAAGCCTATAAACTATACCGAAAAGCCCGCGAACTGTGGAGTACCCGGGGCGAGGCCGAGATGAAACAAAGTATCGAACTGTACAAACAGGCCATTGAGATGGACCCCAACTTCGTGGAGGCATACTGCGGCCTGGGTGATGCCTACGCGATGATGATCCCCTACGGCTATGCCCCGCCAGATCAAGTCAGGGAGACAATTCAACTGGCAGAGGATGCTTTTTTTGAAGCGATCAAAATTAACCCTAATTATTCAGGAGCTTATCCTGCCATGGGCTGGTTGGAGAGTATGGCAAAACACCGATATGACAAAGCACTTGAACATTTTGATGAGGCTCTCAAACACAACCCGAACAACGTTCAGGCTTTGATGTGGAAAGCAATCACGTGTCGATCAATGCAAAGATCCAATGAAGCTATTCAATTATCTTCCAGAGCTATTGAGTTGGATCCCAACAATCACGTTGCTTACATGCTCCTATGCTTAGATTATGCATCCGATTTTCAATATGAGAATGCAGAAAAAGCGGCAAAAAAATCCGTGTCCCTGAAACCTGATTACGGGATGGGGCAAAATGCCCTTTTCAATGCGCTTGCGATGCAAGAGGACAAAAAGGAAGAACTTAAAAAACACATTGAAAGCTTAGAGGCCCTTTCGAACAAAGATTGGAACATAGAACGAACCATTTTTATTTATCACTATTACTTTGGGACAAAAGAGTCATTCATTAAGGCAGCGGATTACATGAAAAAGAAGGCGGAACTCACAAATTATGAGTTAAAAGGATTCCCGCTCTATTTTTTCTGCACAGGGGAAAAAGAATTGGGATACAAATATCTTGAGGAGGGAGTGAAAAATGGAAACATGTCACTTATGGGAGCTCACCGTTTTTTTATCGAATGGAGTGTCATCAAGGATGAGGATCGGTACAAGGTGCTTTACGGGGACAATTATTGAGATGCCATCTCTGCCTTCAAGTCCTCCAACTTGAACGGGGTGAAACGTTTCAGCAACGCCTCCACGTCTCTTCCCTGCTTGTCCTTCAAATCCAAATTGGCCCCATTTTCGAGCAATAGCCTAAAGATAGCCTTGTAATTTTGAATCGCTTTGGTGCCGTCGATCCCCTTCGTCCAACTATCCAGATATTTACCCCCCAATTTGATTGCCGCCACATGAATCGGTGAATGACCATACCTGGTCTCCTGCACATTGGGGTTAGCCCCCGACTTCAAAAGTTTCTCTATATCCGGCAAAACCCCGCTTCGACAAGCCATATACAAGGGTGTCCTGCTGAACTTGTCACGGTGGTTGATGTCGATGCCCTTTTCGATTAGCAAGGCTGTGGCATCATACCTACGGAGGTTGACTGGAGCGCGCTGGACGGAGGTGAAGAGTGCGTTTTGTCCGTATTGATCCGTGATATTTACATCTTCGGCATCTTGTAGAAATTTCTTATTACGGAGAATAAACGATTCCACCAGCAGGGCCTTGTTTTTATTCACTATTGTGACATGCATTAACTGCCCCACAGTAAAGACAACGACACCAATCGCAATCGCCTTCACTGCAAGTGGTTTCCAGTTTGCAGCGAAATATTTCAGAAATAGATCCTCCTTGACTGGCTTTCTCCATCCACAGAAATAGTCCCCCAGTATAGTGTTTCGAACAAAAAAAACATACATGAGCATGATCAGAACGGTTGAAATAACAATCGCAGTGTACGACTTAAATAGTGCGTTTAATTCGATTGGTTGGAATGCCACGGCAAAATAAAACGTAATTGGGATATGCACCCAATAAACCCAATAGGATGCATCGGCGAAGTAGCGGACAAACTCGTTTTTCTTGCTGAAAAACTTTTGACCCAATGCCAATACAAAAAAACAAATCGCCCAACACAAAAGGCATCTCATATAAATGGTCAGATAACGATCTGCACCTCCATAAAAAACACCTTCCCAAAAGACCTGTATGCTCTGCGGTCTCCAACTATTGATATCCACAACCGGTGACCTATGGATATCAATCGCATCTGTTGCTTCATGAATCCAGCACGCAAAGAGCAAAATTAGTAATAAATTCCATTTCAAATTTCGCGTAATTTTGCTGAAGAAATTCTTACAATAAAACAATCCGACTCCAAAAAAATAAAAAACCATGTAGTAGGCCAAGTCATTCAGGGCAGGATCTAAATGCGATTCGTCAGGAAGAAAAATACTACTACGCACCGTGATGTGAAAACAAAAGGTTACCCCAGCCAAGAGGAGCACACCGTATCGCTTTTCAATACAGAAATCCACGATCCGGATAATCAAATGGGAGATTTTCGTTTTTTGAATCCACCCCAAAAATGCAATACGCCCAAACACGTGAATGACGTAAAAAATCATCAAAAACCACATAAACCAAAAATGAACGAATGTAATTCTCGGATTGTACTCTGTTTCGGAAAAATATTCCCAAAGGAAAAATGTTAACGATTGTTCAGGGTATGACATCCCGTTTAGTTCGGCATTATAAACAGCAAATACTCCCAACGTTAGTGGATAGATAATTAAGCAGCCGAAAACAAACGGAATCAAAATCCGTTTTAGTCGATTCAATGAAAAATATTTACCTCCTTTTTTAAGGTACACCATTTCCGCAAAAAAGCCGGCGATCAGGTAAAAAAACTGCATCCTAAAGAGATGAATTCCCCATGTAATCTGGTAATCTATCGGGTCTTGATAATACTCCCCATAAAAGTTCCAAAGGATTCGATCTGGCGAACCAAACAAGATTGTAACATGCAAAATGACACCGAGGTACATGGCCGTGGCACGGAGGAAGTCGAGGCTGTGGTACCGTTCAGTTTGTTCCATTTTTATAAATACGAAGGAGGACAGTTTACATGGAATTATTTATGGTTACAATTAATTTCTCTGATCGGATGCATAAAAAAGTCTGGTGACGATTGTGGGGGTGCACACAATCAAAACGGCTAGAGCGAGTGATCTGATTTAAAGTCATGAGAAAAAAACCCCTGACAGTGAGCTTACTTCACTAATTTTCATCCAGACATCCTCGGGCAGGTTCACTCCTTCCTCCTGAGCCTTGGGTTTGTGTTTTTGTTCGAGATCGCCGGGGATCAGGATCTGCTGAACCTCCATGCGGAGTTCGTTGAAGACACCTCACAGTGGTTGCGCCCGTTTTATTTCGTGGGTGCTTTTCTGGCGTTGTTCGGCACGCTGTATGGGACGATCGAGGTGGCGCCCGCCGTGATGCGCGAATTACAAAACGCCTTTCCCCGATCGGCGACCGGGATCGCCCCGGCCAAAGCCCGGCGCATCACCATCCTGTGGGTTGGCATCGGCGGCATGCTCGTCCTGGTTGGCAACCTGGGCTGGCAGCACTTCACTGGCGCAGAAAAGCCCACCGCCCTGATCGCCATCCTCACCCCGGCTAACCTGTTTACCGGCGTGCTGGCTTGCGGGATTATTTGTATTCTCTCCTGTTGGGCCGACCGGCGTTGCCTGGTCGCTCCATTCAAGACACCCCTCCTGCTCACTCTCCTGAACGCGATTGCTGCCGTTCTGTTCATCGCGCTTGGCATCAAGGCCTACTGGGATCACAGCGGGTGGATGGCGTTCCTCATTTTGACCTGCACGATTGCTGCCGCCTGGCTTGTGGCGTTCTTGCTCAACCGCCGCCTGGCCAAGCGCGCGGTCGATTGAGGCTTGATTGCGCCTTGACACCGATGTTTCAACTTGTCTAAATTCCTGGCTCAAAATGAGCCCGGATGTTTTCATTAGTTACTCCCGTGAAGACCAGCAGCAGGTGGTCAAAATGGTGGAGTACTTGAGAGGGCAGGGGATTTCTGTCTGGATGGACGAGACGGATATTCACGGTGCCACAATTTGGACCAAGGAAATCGTCGAGGCCATTCGCGCCAGCTCTCTCTTCATTCTCGCCATTAGCGGTCACTCAATTGGCTCGAAAAATGTCGTTAAGGAACTCGCCTTGGCCAGCGAGCGGGAGAAAATCATCCTGCCGATCTATCTCGAACAGTGCGAGATACCGGAGACGATGGAGTACCAGTTGGCCGGCATCCAAAACATCGCGCTTCACACTCTCGACAAGAGCAAGGCGTACGAATTCGTCCACCAAACCATTCGCCGCCTCGGCGTTGGCCAACCGAGGCAGGATGAAAATCAAGCGCTTGGCCAAGCGGCGGACGCGCCAAGTCAGAGGCACGGTTCGACCATCACGGGTCACATGCCTCCGCCCAAGGGGAAAGGTTCCGGCGGCACGTGGGTTGGCGTTGCTGCTGTAGTTGCCCTAGTTGCCGCTGTTGGAGGGTGGTTCGCATTTAAGGGTGGCAGCGGTTCCCCGCCATCCGCGCCCCCGGCAGTACCGCAGCAAGCAAATGGAGAGGCAAGAATTGCACTCTTGCCAATCGAAGTAAGCGCCCAATCGGAGGGCGATAAATGGGTGGGCACCGGTATGGTTACGCAACTCAAGGCGGCCATCAACAAGTTGGAAGGAGTCACGGTGATCTCCGGCGTGTCCGTCAACGCCTACCGGGGTGCTAACCGTGATATCAATAATATCAGGGACAAGCTGTCCGTGAATTACATCATCGACTGTGAAATGGCGGTTGCTGGAAATAACGTCATAGCCACCGTTGATTTTATCAACGCCTCGGATTCCCAAACTGTCTGGAGCGTGACCTACGAAGACAAAGTTGAGAACATTTTTTCGATCAAATCTGCCATCGCCTCTAAAGTTGCAGTCACAGTTGGGATTAAGGTGGGTACGGCAACGGCACTGGCTTTGGGGAAAACGTCTACCGAAAACTCCGAAGCGTTCAAACTCTACACCCAAGGCCGCGCTCTCTGGTTTTCCCGGAGTGAAGCCGGGATGCGGCAAAGCCTGAAACTTTACAAACAGGCAATCACTCTTGATTCGGAATTTGCCGAAGCCTACGCAGGTATGGCCGATTCGTATAGTATGTTGGGAGTTTATGCTGTGTTGGATAATGATGTTACCTACCCGAAGGCACGCGAATTCGCCATCGAATCCATCACACGAAACCCAAGCTTGTCTGAGGCGTATGTTTCATTGGCGTGGGTTCAGTTTGCCTACGACTGGAAATTCAAGGAGTCAGAAAAAAACTACAGAAAGGCTATCGCGTTGGATTCCAAGTTTGCGCAGGCCTATCATTGGTTGGGCATCAACCTCATATCGCAGGGCAAATACCAGGAGGCTTACTCGACTCTTAAAAAAGCTGTGGAACTCGACCCCGACAATCATGTCGTTCTGTTGAACTTTTCAACCTCCGCAATCGAGACAAAAAAGTTTGATGAAGCTGAGGTCGCCTGCAAACGAGGATTGAGCGTTACCCCCGATTATACTCGAAACTGGGAGCAGCTTTATACAGTGTATATAGATCGAGATGACCGGGAAAATGACATGGACGATCTCGTGAAAGAGGTCGAGTCTTTCACTAATAAAAACGGAGAATTATATTTCATATTGGCACACTACTACAAGGATCGGGATACGGTTAAGTTTCAGAAATATTTAAGTGAGGGCCGATCCTATGCCGAAACAGCAAAGGGGATTCAGCTTGACCGGTATCAACTGTTAGACGGAGACTTCAGCAAATACATGGATGAGGCGGAGAAGGCTTTCGAGGTAAGAAAACTGCAATACTCCTTTGGTGTAGAAGCGCTAGAATATTTCATCGGTGAAAACAGAGACAATCCGAGGTTTAAGGCCTTGGTGGAAAAATTCCGTCAAGGCAGATAAATAGCCCTATGAGGAATATCGACCGACTCCACTATATGGACAGCCTTAGGGCGGTGGCCATGTTCTTAGGACTAGTGTTGCATGGTGCTGTGGTGTTCGGAGAATGGACTGTAGGCTTTTTGAGGCACCACGATGAATCTTCCTTATTCGTACGTTATTTTCCGGAGCTAATTCATGTTTTCCGAATGCAATTGTTTTTTCTAGTGGCAGGTTTCTTTTCTATGATGGTCTGCGAAAAACGAGGGATTTTAAGCTATGCGAAAAACAGATTTATTAGGATATTCATACCCTTTGTACTTTGTGTTTTATTAATCCAACCTTGGATGGCAGGTTGTTTTCTTTTGGATGTAACAGGGTCTAAAGATTCTATTTTTTCTCAGTATATCAAATACATGCTCGATCCTAGTTATATTTTTGAAGAAGCGGCAATGACAGGAAACTGGTTTTGGCATTTTTGGTTTTTGCACCTGCTGATCTATTTCATAGGGGCTTTTTTGATTAGTCAAATTATAATAAAAAAGCTTAGAATAAAAATTCGATTTGTTCCGTTTTTCATCAAATTAGTTGGGAGTAAATTTGGTGTGCTATTTCTAGCCATATTGACATATCCTGTCTTATTGATTAGTGCACCTTTTTCAGAGGTGCCTACTATAGGAACTTCATTAGAGATTCTTTGTTATTACGGTATATTCTTCTTTTTTGGGTTGTTATTCTTCAAGAATATCGAAATATTTGATCAATTCCAATCCAATATTAAATACCATGTATTACCACTAATTATTTCTTTGTTTTTCTTGTTCCCTCTAATGGATGAGTTCCGCCTAAAAGGACAACCTGAATTATTGTTACAAAACCTTTGTCTCTATACTGGTGTAGAGTCGCAAAGCTCTCTAATCGGCAGTTATCCATTCATCCAAAACCCATTTAATCTATCAGGAATTACCGCTCCGCTCGATTGGCATTTAATGTGTTTCTTGCGAGCCTACACAACTTGGTGTACAGTAATTCTTTTAATTGTATTTTTCAAAAAATACTTCTCAAGGCAATCTGCCCTGGGTAGATACGCTGCAGATTCTTCCTATTTCATTTATCTGATTCATTTTCCTATACAATTGTCGATCGCATACTTTGTTAGAGATCATATTAGTTCTGCGATTGCTTGTTTTTGGATTTGCGTAGGCATAACAACTATAATTTGTATTTTACTTTACCATTTTACCTGCCGCGGAACTCCAATTGGGATCTTCTTATCCGGCCGGAAGTACAGCCTCTCAATATCAGACGAATGGAATGATCTTAAATTGCTTTTGGGGAAAAAGTATTTGTACATTGGGTTACTCTTAATTGCATTTGCTTCTGTTGTTGCTGGTAGCATTGAAACACAAAAAGAAAAAAAACTTTTATACTATAGTAATCATGCCGAGCCTGGAAATATTAAAGATTACATTTCAGGTAAAACATCAGATGAATTAAAAGCAATAAAGCGTTCTGATGGCAGAAACTCATTGCATATGGCTACATACAATTTAGCCAAGCCACGGCCGGATGAGAGGATTGCCGAAAGCATACAGTTACTTTTGGATGCCGGCTTGGATCCCATGAGTGTGGACGACTTTGGCCAGACCCCACTTCACTATGCCGTGCGAAACGGCAACAAAATAGCACTCAGTATGTTGTTAAAGGCGGGGGCAAATCCGAATGCGGCAGATGCCGAGTACGGCAACACCCCGCTGCACTATGCTGCCACACTGGGCAACGAGGATTTCATCCAGAAATTGATCGCTGCCGGTGGCGACCCGAAACTACCTAGAAAAAACGGAGAGAACTCTCTAGGCGTATTCAATAAGTTTCATTCAAAACCATTTCCAATGAAGTAACGTTTTGTTCCTGCCAGAAACCCTCAAAAATGCAGTTGTAATTTGCGCAAGGCCAGGGCGAACTTCAACGATTGATTCCCTTCAATCCACCGGGAGATCAACCCCCGAGGATTCGCTCACCTCAACCAGTTTGGCCCAGACATCGTCTGGCAGGTTCACGCCTTCCTCCAGCGCCTTGGATTTGTATTTTTGTTCGCGCTCGCCAGGGATCAGGATGTGTTGAACACCGGCCACCTTCGGCGCGTTCTTGATTTCGTCAATCAGCGACTGCATACGCTTGTCAAATTCGGCGCTCGCCATCAATGCCTCGATTTGAATCGCCACAAAAGACGCCCCGTGATTTGTCGGCTTTGACGGATCGTCGTAGGCGTAACTCAGGACACTCCCGGCCACGGCCGCCCCGGTCAGCACGCCCGACAGGATTTCAACGAGCAAAGCCAAGCCGTAGCCCTTGTGGGCTGCCATCGGCGTCAGGGTCGACTTAGCCGGGAAGGTTGACGGATCGGTGGC
>Ga0302119_10000863_pt1 | contig 13666 bp, 6 predicted proteins | sample AG5_Tmax_MG_FD_203114 | JGI IMG/M metagenome (GOLD analysis project Ga0302119, IMG submission 203114) | Marine microbial communities from Western Arctic Ocean, Canada - AG5_Tmax | ecosystem: Environmental > Aquatic > Marine > Oceanic | place: Canada: Western Arctic Ocean | collected 2017-10-01 | reverse complement strand
GAAATTCGGAGGAACCAATCCGTCTCCTTATCCCGGCGGAGGGACTCAGGTGACAAGGGGTTTTGTCCAGGTGAAGGAAACGGGAATATACGAATTTCGTCCTGGTTATGGAGGCTCCATGCAGAATGTCATGGAGGTCGATGGCAAGGAGGTTCATCGCAAAGAGGTGGGCAAGGAGATTGTGCGCACTGGCATCAAGCTTGAAGGTGGAAAGAAAGTTCCCTTCAAGATCACCTACTTCACCAATGATGCGAATGGCCTGGGCTGGCTCGTTCGACTGGATGTCCCGGGAACGCTTTCTGCCTTGGTCAACTATGAGGACAAGTATCCCTACTTGAAGAATGAGAAGGGCCAGTGGGTCGTGCGTGATGATGTCTACTACAAGGGAGTGGTGACTGCCACGGGAAGCCATTGGCTCGGGGTCAAGGCAGGCAGAATTGGGCCGGAGTTGGGCTTCGGGTATATGGTCGGCAATCATCATGAAGATCCGGTGCTGATTCTGAAGACATCGCAGGGAAATCGATCGCTTGGCTGGGATTTTCTTCCGCCGGGTAGCAAGCAGTATAATTACGACGGGAAAATCTATGCAGGTTATAAGCAATCCCCGGAGTCATGGGACAAAGGCACCGAGCCAAAGCCGATCGGTTGGTATGCCGGCAAGCAATACGACGATTGCTTTGGTGCGGCGCGTGAGGTGCTCAATGACTTCGACGAGCAGTTCCCGCAGTGGAAGGGACGGGGTTATGAGATCGTGGGCTTTGCCTGGTGGCAGGGCGACAAGGACCGCTACAACGCCGGACACGCCAGTCGTTATGAGAAGAATCTCGTGCACCTCATTAAAACCCTGCGCAAGGAGTTCAAAGCCCCTGAAGCCAAGTTCGTTGTCGCCACCCTCGGTCAAACCGTAAAGAAGAGCGCGGAGGGGAACGAGAAACTGATCCTTGATGCCCAGCTCGCCGTGGATGGAGCAGCCGGCAAGTATCCGGAGTTCAAGGGGAATGTTATTACCGTTTACACCCACCCTCTCAGCCAGGGAGGCGCTTCCAACAGTCACTACGAGGGCAACGCGCAGACCTACATGGATATCGGCCGGGCGATGGGTGAGTCGATGGTGAAGTTGCTCGAAGGGGAGTGATTTAACCCAAAGTAAATCCAAACAAGAATGAAGCTGTTTCACATGATCCGATTAATTCTGTTTTCACTCGCCTCGGCGTTTCTGTTCCTCCCAGTCCATGCCGCTGAGGTTCCCTCTTCCTTGCCTGATCCGGACGGCAACCCGGGTGATGTCACCAGGCCGGTAAAGGTCTACATCCTGGCCGGTCAGTCGAACATGGTAGGGATGGGCAACCTGAGCGGCGCCCGGAACGTCTACGATGGGGTCTATCTCAGCTCCAATCCCGATGTGCCTGATGGACCGCTGCAGATTTATAAAGTTGGGAACTACAAGACTGCTCCCTTGGCGGTCTATCTTCCCGACGGCACGAAGACAGACAAACCAATTGTGGAAGGAGAGCTGGAGGTGTCTCAACACGGGGTTTATCAACTGCACTGCGGATTCGGTGAGAATTCCTACAGTGTCATGCAACTCGACGGCAGGGAAGTCTACCGTCGCGAATTGGGTGGCAATCCTGTCAATCAGGGCCTCACGCTCCAACCTGGAACGCGTTACAAGTTCAAGATTTCCGGCTTCAAGGGTGTTCCGCCGAGGTTCTGGATGGAGAAGACCGACCTGCTCGGTAATGGGGATCTCGATGCAGTGGTCAAGCGGGAGGGGAAGTTCCCCTGGTTGCTTGATGCACAAGGCGAATGGACGGTGCGCAACGATGTCTACTTCCAGGAGGCCCGGCTGGCGAAGGACGGCAAGGGTTCGCCCCTGAGTGCCACCTCAAACGGCAAGTCCATCGGCCCGGAACTCGGGTTTGGTTATGTGCTAGGGGATTTTCATGACGAGCAGGTCCTGCTGATCAAGACAGCCCAGGGGAATCGCTCGCTGGGTTTTGACTTTCGTCCGCCATCAAGCGGTCGGACTGATCCGGGTAACGAGTTTGAGTCCGCTGAATACAGGCTGATGGTTGAGGGCGTGCGCAAGACTTTGGACAACATTGCCAAGGTCGTCCCCGGTTACAAGGGGCAGGGCTACGAGATTTCCGGCTTTGTCTGGTTCCAGGGCCACAAGGACAGCTATACGGAAACCTTGATTGCCGAATACGAGAAACATCTGGTCAATCTGATCAACGACGTCCGCAAGGAGTTCAAGAAGCCAAAGCTGCCGGCAGTGGTCGCCACCATCGGATTTGGCGGACACAACATGCAGGAAAAGTTCCTGAAGATTCACCAGGCCCAGATGGCAGTTGGTGACGCCAAAAAACACCCGGAGTATTACGGCAACGTCGCTTCAGTCGATACACGCGATTTCTGGCGTGAGGTGGACGAGTCCCCAAAGGGCGAGGATTATCATTATAACCGCAATGCCGAGACCTATATGTTGATTGGAGATACCCTGGGGCGCGCGATGGTCAGGCTTCTTGGTGGCAAAGCGGAACCCTTTCCGCGGGTTCCGCGCCCTGAACGCGTCGCTGCGGGGCAGGGCGATGAGACTTCAGAAGAGAAAAAAACCGCTGCACAGAATGCATTAAAGGCGATTATCCTCGATGGAATCACGGCTTCCTACATTGCCAACCCGCGCTACAACAAGGCCCTGCTCCAGGAGGCTTCTGGCGAACGGCCACAGCGGGCAAACCAGTTCCTGCGTGGCGCGATGTACGGACTCGAAAACTGCTACCAGGCTGCTGGAATCGACGACCACGATTGGCATTCCTTCGGTCCCAACCTTGATGCCGTGCAGTGGAGTTACTACAGCTTTGACCCGCAGGAGAGCCAACCCAAGGAGAAAGGCAGCCGCTACCGCAAGGTGACCTATCCCGCCGGATCGGAGAACTGGTTCGCGCCCGACTTCGACGCCGCTAAAGTCGGCTGGAAGAGCGGGCTGCCGCCCTTCGGCCAGCTCGACGGCAAGCCAGAGCCGCTCCGGACTTGTGACGAGCACTCGCAATGCCGATGCGGGGTAAAACCGAATACGCTGTGGGAAAAGGAAGTGCTGTTAGTGCGTGGCACCTTCGACATCCCGCCGCTCAAAGACGGCCACCGCTACCGCATCGTGCTCGGCGGTAGCAACCACGTCAACACCGGCGAGGGCTACGCGATCTACGTCAACGGCAAGCTCTTCGCCGAGTCGAACTCGGGCGTTCCCAATCGTCAAGGTGGGCAGCCGCGTGGCGGTCATGTCTACGCCGATCTCCGCGACGAATTCAAAGGTGGCAAGGTGACCATCGCGGCCACCAGTTTCTTGCGCTACAACAACCCGCGCGGCCCCCTCCCTCCCTACGGGCATCTCTCGCTCTGGATCGAGGAACAGAAAGTGCCGCCGGTCGGGGAAAAGACGAACAGTGAAAAGGGATCCTGACCTGCTCCGGAACAATTTTGACTTCATGACCATCACACGCCTGACGATACTGGCTCTTGTCCTGGGATGCGGCGGCGCATGCGCCGCTGAGAAATCCTTCTACAAGAATCCCCACGGACTCTTCTCCACGCGGCCAAGCGAAACGAAATCGCTGCAGACGATCAAACGCTTCGGTCCGGTCGGGATCGGGATCGACCTGCTCCCGCCGGCCTTCACGATGCGGATCCTCAATGTCGAGGCGGCCTCGCCGGCAGAGGAGGCCAAGCTGAGGCCGGGGCAGATCATCGAGACCATCAACGGGCAGAAACTTGCCGAGATCGACCCGCGGATCCAACTTGGTCAGATCCTTGCAGCTGCGGAGGCAACGGATGGCGTGATCAAGTTGATGGTCGCGGACAAGCCGGGCGGCAAAGCGCAGGCGGCGATCGTGAAGATCCCAGTCCTCGGAGCCTACAGCAAGACCTGGCCGTTGAAGTGTCCGAAGTCGGACAAGATCGTGCGCCAGGTGGCTGACTATCTTTCCAAACCCAAGTCCACTGAAGGCCTCGGCGGGATCGGCATGCTCTTCCTGCTCTCCACCGGCGAGGACAAGGATCTGGAGGTGGTGCGCAACTGGGCGCGCAAGGCACCAGCTCATACCTACCCCTGGTACCTCGGCTACGGTGGGATCCCGCTCACCGAGTGTTACCTGCGCACCGGTGACCCTGAGATCCTCGCGAACATCCAGAAGTGGGTCGACAGCGCAGCGAAGACCCAGCACAACGATGCTTGGGCTGGTCGGGGCAGCGCGCTCACCGGTTACGGCAAAGGGCACCTCAATGCAGCCGGCACTCACGTGGTCACCTTTCTATTGCTGGCCAAGGAATGCGGCGCAGACGTGCCCGATCGCACCCTGCAGGGAGCGCTGAGACATTTCTATCGCTACGCCGGCCGAGGTAATAATCCCTACGGTGACGATCGCCCGTTCACCGGTTTTGTCGACAACGGCAAGAACGGTAAACTCGCGATCGCCATGGCCGCGGCGGCCGCGCTCACCCCGGACGGAGAGAACTCGGTCTATGCCAGGGCCCGCGATGTCTGCGCGATCCAAAGTTTCTACACCACCACCTTCATGCTGCACGGCCACACCGGCGGCGGCATCGGCGAGATCTGGCGCAGCGCCGCCATGGGCCTCCTCTACGAGAAGAAGCCCAAGCACTACCGGGAGTTCATGGACAATCGGAAGTGGCACTACGATTTGTCGCGCCGCTACGACGGATCGTTCGGCATCCTTGGTGGGGGCGGCTATGACAAGGAACAGTGGGGCGTGGCCTTCCCGCTGGCCTACACCATGCCGCGCAAGACCCTGCGCATCACCGGCGCACCTCGGACCAAGTACTCCAAGCCCTACCAGCTGCCGAAACGTCCCTGGGGCACCGAGGCGGACGATGCTTTCGTCCTGCGGGGAGCGGTGTCGGGCAAGGACGGAAAGAATTACGATTTCTCGGGGGAAACCCTCGCCAACGATTCCAGCATGCATTTCCTCCGTCGCTTCAACGGCCCGGAGCAGCCGAGCGACGAAGAGATCCGCAAATACATGCACCACCATGATTTCAACATCCGGAACCTCGCTGCCCACAAGGCGCTGGGGATCAGCAGTGGTTACCTTGGTCGTAAATCCGGAGGCGGAACACTGCGTCCGGAGCTGGTGATGGAGTGCGTGCAACACCAGGACCCACGGGTTCGCCGGGCCATGTTCGGAGCGCTTATGGCGCGCAACGATGCGGTGACGCCGGAGATCTACGAACTTGCGGTGCAGGCGGTGCGCGCTCCGAAGGAATCCTGGTTCATCAAGGACGCTGCGATCCAGCTCGTTGCCCGTGGATCGGTGGATCAGATCGTGGCCCTGGTCGACGTTCTGCTGCCCTATCTGAAGCACGAGGAGTCGTGGTTGCGGAACGCCGCCCTGACTGCCCTGACCCCGGTGGCCGCAGATGAGCGTTGCTACAAAAAAGTGCTTCCTGCGATGGGCGAGTTGGTGAGGAACAATCAACGGGTGTCGGTGACGCACGGATTCGCACCGGCGATTCGCGCCAAGATCAAGGCCGCCGGACCGGCGGTGCAGAAGCTGGCGACCGAGACCCTGAAGGAGACCTTCACCGGCTTTGCTGGCAAGAAAGCGAGTCTTGCTGGCCAGAACCTCAAGCCCACTTATGAGTATCACCTCGAAGCGATCGCAGCCTCGCTGGCTGACGTTCCCGGCGGCATGGACGTTCTCTACGAGGTTGCACGGAAGAAGCACCCCGATCAGATCCTGCCCTACAAGGAGATCTTCCTCGCTGCTGACCCGAGCACCTTCGGCCCCAAACTGAAGACGGCGATCACCCCGATCATCACAGAGGAACTCATCCCCGAGTTCGTGGGGAAGAATCGCAAGCGACTGATACCCTTGGCCGCCAACGAAGTAAAATCGGGATGGCCCGGCGGCAAAGGCGACCCCATCGATGACCTGGCTTCTCTCTACATGCGTGCCGGCCGGGACGGATTCGACTGGCACATGTTCACAGATCTGCGCAACGCGGAGTGGTCCTACCACAGCTTCGACCCGGTCGCTGCCGAGCAGGTTCCCTTTGACCAGCTCGTCTCCCGCTACCGTGAGGTGACCCCGCCCAAGGGAATGGAGGACTGGTTCGCCGCCGACTTTGATCCCGCCCAGGCCGGTTGGAAGACGGGCAAGAGCCCCTTCGGCAACTACAAGGGGAAGATTCCCGAGGGCCCGATCACGAAGTGCTCGTCCGGCTGCGTCGGCCCGGGCTGCTACGGCGCGACCAAAGTGAACACCCTGTGGGAGAAGGAAGTCCTGCTCCTGCGGGGCACCTTCGAGATTCCACCGCTGAAAGAGGGCCACCGCTACCGCCTGCGCGTCAATTCCGGTGAACACGTGGGCGCCGGCGGGGGACATCTCATCTATATCAACGGGAAGCCCTTGATCGAGGCCAATCAGGGCAGTGGTCGCGGATCGGGCGGCCGTCCCAAGGGCGCCTACATCACCAAGGAGTTCCTCGACGACTTCAAGAGTGGGGAGGTGACCATCGCGGTGAAGACCTTCATCCGCTACAACGCCAAGTACAGCACCAAGCCGAGCAGCAAAACGCCCCAAGGCAAGATCTGCCTCCACCTCGATGAGCAAAAGTTACCTCCGATGGGCGACGAGCTCGTCACCAAGTCGGCCAAAGTCGTCCCCATGTTGTCCTCCGAGTGGCAGGCCAGGATCGATCCGGAAGACGCTGCGCAAAACCCCGACGACAACCTGTTCCGCTGGGACGGAAAGTTTGCTGCGAATCCGAAAGTCATGGGGAGCTGGAACGTCATCGCCGAGGTGGCGGAGTTCGCCGAGTTTGATCCGGCGAAGAAAATGAATGTCCGTAGGACTCTGTTCTCCACCATCACATTCAAAGACGGCGGAGCGACCGCCAATCCGACCTCGGTCTGGTCCGGCGGAATCCTGATGGACCTGAACAATTACCAGGCCTTGAAGATGGAGGTCCGGAAGGTGGGCGCCGCCGAGTTTCTGTTCGTCGAATCCGGTGGCTTCAGCACGCGGAACAAGCCTGACTGGAAGCCGAAGTGGTACGTCATGAAACGTCCGTGACGTTTCGAACCTGACCTGACTTGACTGGGGACGATGGTCATGCTCGTTGTCTCCGGAAGACAACGCAATCGGAAGTGCAAAACAACCAATCTATGAAATCCAATAAAGTAATCAACGTATCGAGCCTTCTGGCGACGATGTGCCTGGGAATGACCAGTTTCTCGAATGCCGAGAGCAAACTCCCCGATCCGGATGGCAAGCCCGCCGACATGAGCAAGCCGGTGCAGGTCTACATCCTGATGGGCCAGTCCAACATGCTTGAAATGGGCAAGGTCAAGGGCGGTGACGGCTCCCTCGAACACGCGGTGAAGGAAAAGGAGCTCTACCCCTACCTGGTCGACGACGCGGGTAAGTGGACCGAGCGCAAGGATGTCCGCTACGTGCGCGTCATGGGAAGTGGCGGCCCCGGCAAAACCAAGCTCTTCAACAACGAGTGGATGACCGTCAGCGGCGGCAAGATCGGCGTAGAGATAGGGATCGGCCATCACGTGGGGCATGCCACCGATGCGCCAGTGATGATCCTCAAGAGCGCGATCGGAAATCGTGCCCTGGGCTGGGACCTGCTGCCTCCGGGCAGCGAGGGATTTGAGTTTACCGATTCCAAGGGCGTGACCTGGGTTCATCCTGGCTACAAGGGGTCGCCCGAGCGTTGGAAGAAAGGCTCCGAGCCGAAGAAGATCGGCTGGTACGCCGGCCTGCAGTACGACGGCGATGTCGCCAGGGCGAAGAAGGTGTTGGCTGAGCTCGACAAGTATTACCCCGGCGCCAAGGAATACGAGGTCGCGGGTTTCTGCTGGTGGCAGGGTGATCGGGACAGTCGCAGTGCCGCGCTTTCCGGTCGCTACGAGAAGAACCTGGTCCATCTCATCAAGCAGCTTCGCAAGGACTTCAATGCGCCCAACGCCAAGTTTGTCAGTGCCTCGCTTGGGCAGACCAAAAAGGGAGCCACCGATGGCGGCGGGAAGATCCTTGACGCCATGCTCGCGGTCGACGGCGCATCCGGCAAGTATCCGGAGTTCAAGGGCAACGTCGCGTCCGTCTACACCCACCCCTTGTCAAAGGGAAGCAGCTCCGGCGGTCACTACGGCGGCAACGCAGAGACCTACATGAACATCGGCGAAGCGATGGGCGAGGCGATGGCGAAGTTGCTCAAGGGCAAGTGATCCAGCCCCGAATATATGAAATTATCCGGCATGTGAGGACGCGTCACAGATACGCAAATTGGATGTCGGAGATGGTTGCTTGTTGGAAGAGGAACCGGAGAATGACGTGTTAGGCTCCCATGGAGCTAATCTACTCCTCACAACTATCATGACCTCCCTCAAGAGAAGACTCCTCTCATCTCTCGTCCTCGTTTTGTTCGCCGTGGGTGTCGAGGCGCGGACGTGGACCAGTGCAGACGGCTCGAAGACTTTCGAGGGCGAACATGTGACCCTGAAGACGCTCGCCATGGGAGACGAGAAGTTCGGCTACATTGTGGATGCCGCCGTCGAGTCGCAAGCGGCTCGGCAAGCCGATGACGGAAGATGAGGGCTGGTATGCCGGAACCTCATATGACCGCTATGTGAAGCACGCAAAGAGCGTGCTGGAAAACCTCGAGGATAACCTTCCGGGTTACAAAGGGCAGGGATACGAGCTGGCCCTTAACGGCAGCATGATGGATTTTCTGAAGGACGACGCTTGAAGGATCGAACGGCAGCTGACCGCGGAGGATAAAGATCGGTTCGCGGTGTACACCGATTCCTTCGAGTCCTTGCAAAATATTGAGCGGGAGAAAGCCAAGCTAACTGGCGAAATCAAGAAGCATGCTCCCGTGCTGAGCGACCGATACGACAGCCAGTTCCCATCGGATCGGATTGGATTGCACTTTGAAATTGGGAGTGCTGCTTTAATCGCCGGCATGACGAACGTCCTCACCTTGCGTGTGGACACGTTGGGCGTGACTTACAAGGAACTTGGCATACAAAAACACGTCCACGCCCTTGGGCACAACGATCCCGGCATCTCCTCGAACGGGTGGGACGGGCTGCGTTGCAGAATGGAAATCGAGAAGCTGCACCTGAAGCATATCGCGTCCCGGAAGGCAACGGCACGATGCTCGACAACACGCTCATTGTCTACATGTCCTGCAACGGCGGCGACCATCATGGTGGGTAAGCCGACTGGCTGTTTGTCCTGGTCGGAGGCATGGCCAACAAACTGAAGATGGGCCGCTACATCGAGTATCCCAAGTATCGCGAGGAAGGGCATCGCACGATTGCCAATCTCTATCTGTCTCTGATGCTGGCCGCCGGGATGCAAACCCCGGAAACCTTCGGACAACCTCAAAGACATCGATGTGACCGGCCCCTTGGCGGAGTTGATGGCGTGAACCCGGCTTTAACTGATCGACACAGAGAAGATGTCCAGAAGACTCGGACATGGGCACCGGTGTAGCCGCCCTATCCGCCCGGATGGGCTTGATGAGAACACGATATCAAGGCACAAGAAGGACTGCCTCATGAAATCGTTCCCTTTTCTCCCATTGATCGGCTTGGTCCTGCAGGTCATCCTCCTCTGTTCGCATGGGCTCGGTGCAGAATCAGTCACGTTCCCTCCGCATACGTTCACGATTCCTGAGGGCTATCTCTTGGAGCGGGTCGCCGCACCGCCGTTGGTGCAGAGGCCCATTCACATGTGTTTCGATGAGAATGGCGTGCTCTATGTCACGGACAGTTCCGGGAACACGGACATGGCTCCGACCCAACTCAAGAACCCAAGTCATCGGGTCCTGAGATTGGTCGACCACGACGGAGATGGAGTTTTTGATGATTCGACCGTCTTTGCCGAGCGCCTGCCTTTCCCGGAAGGCATCCTTGTCCACGAGGGGGCGATCTATGTGGGAGCTCCACCCCACATTTGGAAATTTCGTGATACCGATGGCGATCACGTGGCGGATGAGCGAACGGTCTGGTTTGATGGTGGGTCCATCGAAGGATGCGGCAACGATCTGCACGGACCATACCTTGGGGCGGACGGATTTTTTTACTGGTGCAAGGGAGCCTTCGCACCACAGAGCCACCTGCTCGCGAACGGGAAGACACTCAACTCGAGGGCCGCTCATATCTATCGCGCGAGGCCCGACGGGAGCCAACTGGAAGTAGTCATCACCGGCGGAATGAACAACCCCGTTGGACTGGCATTCAGCGAGACCGGAGAGCGTTTTCTGAGCGGAACCTTCTTTGATCTTTCCGGGCCCGGAAAACGCGACGGTATCCTGCATGCCGTTTACGGTGGAATGTACGGCAAGAAGAACGACCGCGTTCTCGCACCGCACCCCAGTTCAGGAAGCCTGCTGCCGATCCTGACCCAGATGGGTCCCGCCGCTCCATCCGGCATCGTGATGCCCAGAAGTGAGGCCCTCGGCATGCGGGGCGACTTGCTTTGCGCCGACTTCAACCTGCGGCGCATCTCGAGACACCGGTTGACCGGGCACGGATCGACTTACACCGCTGCTACGAGCACATTCCTCAAGAGCGATCAAAGCGATTTCCATCCCACCGATGTCATCGAAGATGCCGATGGCAGCTTGCTCGTGGCGGATACGGGCAGTTGGTACATGATCTGTTGTCCCACTTCAAAGGTCGCCAAGCCCCAAATTCGGGGTGCCATTTATCGGGTTAGGAAAGAGCATTCGCCCGTTTCCGAAGACCCCCGCGGCCTCGGACTGGACTGGACAAAGCCCGCCATCAGGTGGCTGTCCGACGAGCGACCCGCGGTGGTCAAGCGGGCCATCGAGGCCCTGGCGGGGAAGGGCAAGATCGAGGCCTTGCGTTCCGCCAAAGCTCGCGTTCCCGCCCTCTGGGCCCTTCACCGCATTCCGGGCGAGGCGGCACGCAAGGCGGGGCGGGAATTTCTGAGCGCCGAATGTTCTGAAGTGCGCGCGGCGGCGATCCACAGCGCAGGGTTGTGGCGCGATCCAGCCGCGGTGGAACAGTTGATTGAACTGCTCGCATCCAGTGACGGGCCGCAGCGTCGACTGGCAGCCATGGCGCTGGGCAGAATCGGGGACCGCCGGGCCGCGAAGCCTTTGCTTGCAGCCGGCTCGGGCGAAGTGGATGTGTTTTTGAAGCATGCCATCACCTATGCGCTCTACGAGATCGGAGACAGCCAGGGCCTTCCCGAGGACCATCCGCTGGGTAAACAGGTTCGCCTCATGCAGCAGGTTGAACAGCGTAATCCAACGCCCCATGTCATGCCCGAAATCCAACTGGCGGATGTCGTTGAACCCGATCCGGATACCTTGGTCTTGCAACGCAAGCGCCTCGCAGAGTTGGTGGCCTTGTTGCCCAAGGGAGATCCCCGGCGCGGAGAAAAACTTTTCAAGAATGCAACTAAATCCCTGTGCCTCACCTGTCATGTGATGGGTGATCAGGGAGTGAAGTTCGGCCCGGACTTGACGGGCATCGGCTCCATCCGCAGTGAGCAGGATTTGCTGGAGGCCGTCGTCTTTCCCAGTTCATCGATTACCCGTTACTACGAGCTCGTGACGATTCAAAAGAAGGATGGGGGAGCAGCGGGCCTGATCCTACGTGACACGGTTGATAAGATTGTCCTCGCGCCTGCGCCGGGAGTGGAGCTCCCCATTCAGATTCAGGAAATCAAAGATGCCAAGTACTCGAACATCTCCCTGATGACTGCGGGTTTTGACGGCCTCTTGAATCCGGGAGAAATCGTCGATCTGGTGGCGTATTTGAGAGAGTCAACGTTGCCGACTACCTCAGTTTCGGCCGAGGGAAAACCTGCTGAGCAACCGGAGATTCCTTCGCATCAGACGGTGACCGTGCCCGGCCTGCATGCCTACGCGCAAAAGAGCATTGCCGCTGGCGAGGAGATCGAATTCAGGGTCAGCAGCAGCGTCCCCTACACCTTGAGCGTCGTGCAACTGGGTTCAGATCCCGAGAACCGGGACAAGGATCCGGTGTTGAAGACGATTCGTGTCGCGAGGCCCCAAGCGCAGGCGATCCATCCGGGTTCTTACGTGCACGTGACCAAAAGCCTGCTCGATGAGAGACGGCTGTCCCAGTTGACCCTGGAAGGCTGGATCCGCCCGTTCAGCCTGGCCGGATGGCAGGGCTTGATCACTCAGCACGATTATCCGGACCGTTGTGGAGTTGGCTTGTTTCTTAGCGAAGGTCGGATCGCTTTCCTGACTGAAGCAGGCGGTGCACTCGATCCGGCTTCGCTTCACCAAACCGAGCCGGGCCTGATCAAGACCCAGCGGTGGCATCACGTCGCGGGCTGCTGGGACGGGAAGGTGAAACGCATCTACGTGGACGGCAAGCTGGCAGCCGAGTTCCCCTTTGCCGGGGTGGTGCGGCCAGGGCGGACCGCGCTTCGGATCGGCGCGTACGGCAGCAAGGGAGTCGCTTCGAATTTCTACAATGGCGATCTCGCGATGTGTGCCGTGTATGACCGGGCCCTCGGTGCGGATCAGATTGTGAAACGCGTTGCCGATCGCGGACTGACGGTCCCAAAGGGCAAAGCCGTGCTGGGGTGCTGGCCGTTCACCGAGGAACGCGGAAGCAAGGTTGCCGATGCGAGTTCAGATCGCCGCGATGGGCGGATCATCAATCGGGGGACCTGGATGATCGGCGGTCCGAGCTTTAATGCTGCGGCGATCGGCCGACACGATTCGGAATACGATCCGACCCGGGACGAGAAGCGCGGTCACGGACTGAGACTGGCTGCAGACGAACTCTACAACGCTCGCTGGGAAGTCAGCCATCGGTTTCGCCTGCCTGCCGATGCCAAGTCCGGAGTCTATGCCGGACGGTTCGATTTTCAGGTGAACGGCAAGCCCATGCGATACTTCACCACCTTCATCGTGCGGCGCCCCGAATCGCGGCCCAAGTCGCCCCTTCTGGTGCTCGTCTCCTCGAATACCTGGCTGGCCTACAACTCGGCTCCCTTCCCGGTCAACCACGGGACGGGTCCGATCCAGATGGGCACCGGAGGCTTGGCCAGCAGTCACCCGAACGCCCCCGCCTATAGCTGTTACCGGGATCACCGCTACGGGCAGCCGACCTACAAGATTGGCATGAAGGTGCCGTGGCCGGCGGCCGGCCCGAACAAGACCTACATCAACAACGCTTACAGCCACCTGCTCCGCGGAGAGCGGTTCCTGCATCTCTGGTTGGACAAGCACGGATACGACTATGACGTCATTACCGACCATGATCTGCACCGGGACCCCACCGTGCTGAAGGGATATAAAGCGGTCTGCATCAACGGGCACAGCGAGTACTGGTCGGCTCGCGCTTACGACGGACTCGACAGCTACCTGAAAGCCGGTGGCGCGGCGGTGGTGATGTCCGGGAATACCATGTTTTGGCGAGTGAGCTTTGACGACACCGGCGAGGTGATGGAGTGCCGCAAGTTCGGGACGAGCATCGGGGGGCGCCGTGCCGCGCAGGTGGGTGAGCTTTATCACAGCCACGACACCATGCGCGGCAGCCTGATGCGCTTCTGCGGATTCCCCGCGTGGAAGGTAGTCGGGTTGACCTGCATCGGGTGGGGTGGCGGGAACTTCA
>Ga0302119_10000860_pt1 | contig 13694 bp, 9 predicted proteins | sample AG5_Tmax_MG_FD_203114 | JGI IMG/M metagenome (GOLD analysis project Ga0302119, IMG submission 203114) | Marine microbial communities from Western Arctic Ocean, Canada - AG5_Tmax | ecosystem: Environmental > Aquatic > Marine > Oceanic | place: Canada: Western Arctic Ocean | collected 2017-10-01 | reverse complement strand
GTGACCGAAGTCCTCGAAGAGGGGCTCTTGCGCGAAGACGGCACCCTGATCTATCCGATTCGTGATGGCATTCCTGTGCTGTTGATCGATGAAGGCATTTTGGTGGCGAGCGCTCAATAGTGCGCCTCAAGCACCCGGACTTTCCCGACCGCTCGGTTTGGTTGGGCTACTGTCTGAATCTCCATCCGGGGGAGGATCTTGCCGCGATCCTTCAGGGCATCCGCGAGATCACCCTGCCCCTGCGGGAGCGATTGGCCCCGGGATCCGTTTTTGGTGTGGGGCTTTATCTTCCGGCCTCGGTGGCGCGGATCTTGGCCAGCGACTCCGATGCTTTTGATTCCTTGGCAGGCTTGCTGGGGGAGAACAGCTTGGTGCCCTTTACCGCGAACTCGTTCCCCTTCGGGAATTTCCATACGGAAGGACTGAAGGCTGACGTGTATGCCCCCGCCTGGGATGATCCACGGCGCTTGGAGTTCACCCTTGATGTGGCGGGTGTCACCCGTCGACTGGCCCTGGATTCGGCACAGGTACCCGCGCGGGTTTCGGTGAGTACGCATCCCGGTGGCTACGGGGCCTGGAGTGAGGGACCGGCGACCTTGCACGCTTACAGCCGGGGTTTGGCCCAGGCCGCGTCAGGGCTTTGGGCCTTGCAGGCAGGAGAAAGCGGCCCGCGGCTGTCCTTGGGTTTGGAAGCCGAGCCCCGGGCGTCGGCGGGGGACTCGGCGGAGTTGGCGGAGTTCCTGGTCGTGGCGCGCATGAGAGCCGCACGGGCTTTGCGCGAGGACCAGGGCCTCGACGCCGCGCACGCGGAACAGGTGGCTGGCGAGATGCTTTCCACTTGCCTGGACACCTGTCATGCGGCGGTGGAATTCGAGGTGCCTTCCCATGCTTGGCGGAACGCCAATCTCGGGGGAGCCGCTTCCAAGGTGCAACTGTCCAGTGCCCTGGTACTGCGCGAGCCGGCTGATCACGAACACGCACGGAATGTGTTCTTGGGTTTGGACGAGCCCTGCTACTTGCACCAAGTCACCGGAAGGCGCGCCAACGGTGGGGGGCACGAACGCGCATCTGATCTGAACGAGCTACCTGGGGACCTGGACGCCTGGCTCGCCTGCGACGAGTGGCGCTGCCATTTTCATGTGCCGGTGAATCTAGTGGAGATGCAAGGTCTCACCACTACCCGCGCAGAATTGGAGGGGATCCTGGACGCGGCCCTCGACCACCCTGATTCCTGGCCCGCGGGAGAGTTGCACTTGGAATTGGAAACCTACACCTGGAACCTCCTGCCCGCTGCCGCCCGGGGCGAAGGGGGCCTGGTGGACGGCATCGAGCGAGAATACCGCCATGCCCTCGACCGCCTGGCCAAGCGCGGCTGGCGTATCCAGTAGGGGCGACTGGGGGAGTCACTCCCCGAGGGCAGCGGCGGGGTTGCTTTCCCCTTCGACCCAGCGGCGGTGCCAGAGTTCGAGGACCACCAGGGAAAAGAGGCGTCGACCCAGATCCTCTTTGCCGGACTTGTGTCGCTCGAGGGCATTTTGCACATAGCCGGGGGCGAGGTAGCCACGGGCGGTGGTGCGTTCGTCGGTGAGGAGTCGCTCCACCCGGTTGTACAAGCCCTCTCGGAACCACTGGGAGATGGGAACGGGGAAGCCCTGCTTGGTGCGGAACAAAAGGTCTTTCGGGACGCAATCGCTGAGCAGATCTTTGAGGATGAACTTGCCGGTGCTGCCGCGCAGTTTGTGCGAGCGTGGCAGGGCTAGGCCGAATTCCACTAGGCGATGGTCGAGGAACGGCACGCGTAATTCGATGGAGGCGGCCATGGTCATCTTGTCGGCTTTCAGCAAGAGGTCATCCACAAGCCAGGTCTCTAGGTCGGCTGCTTGCATGCGAGCCACCAGATCCTGGCCCTGGGTCTTGGCGAACAACTGGGCAAAATGGTCGCGGATCCAGGAACCGTCGTCACCACCGGGACCATAGAGCATGCGGCGCACTGCAGGAGTCACGTCGCAGGAGTTTCCCTGGTGTCGGGCGGCGGTGGGCTGAGCCAGCCAGTCCAGGTACTTGGCCATGCGTTCCCCGGGCAGGACCTTGCGGGCGAGGGCACGCACGCCGGAGTTTTGCAGGGGAAAGAAGATACGCCGCAGTTGGTCGAGCTTGAGGTTGCGCTCGTAGAGGGGGTAACCCGCGAGGGCTTCGTCTGCGCCCTCCCCTGAAAGCAGCACCGTTGCCCGGGAACTGGCAAAGGTCGAGAGTTCCAGAAGGGCCACCGCGGCGCTTTCCAGGAGGGGTTCCTCCGCGTGCTCCAGTTGGCGGTCGACTCCCAAGAAAAAATCCCCGTGGGTCAACTCGAGGGCGTGGTGCTCGGTACCGAACAACTCTGCCACCCGAGCGGCGTGGCCGAGCTCGCTTTTGTCTTCGGGATAGCCGACGGTGAAGGTTTGTACTTTTTGGCCAAGTTTTTGGGTTAGGTAGGCCACCAAACCAGACGAGTCCACGCCTCCGGACAAGAAACAGCCCAGGGGCACATCGCTCATCAGGTGCTCTTCGATCGAGGCCAAGAGCAACTCTTCCAGTTGCTTTTTGGCTTCCCCGTAATCCAGGTCGAGGGGTTCGATCTTGCTCGGGTCATACCAGCGCCGGATGTTCCTGCGACCATCTTCAAGCAGCATGGAGTGACCCGGCCGCAGTTTATCGATGCCCTTGAAAAACGTTTCTTCTCCGGGCACATATCCCAGGGTCAAGTAGGCATCCACGCGCTCGGGGTTCGGGCTGGGCACCAGCCGCGGGTCTTCGAGCAGGGCGCGGATTTCCGAGGCAAAGAGCAGGTCCTCACCGACTTCGGCCCAATAGAGGGGTTTAATCCCCAAGCGGTCGCGCACCAGGAACAGACTCTTGCGCTGCAGATCCACGATGGCGAACGCAAACATGCCGTGCAGTTTGCTGGGCAGATCTTCGCCCCACTCACGCCATCCGGCGGCTAGGATTTCGGTGTCGCACTCGCTCTTGAAGGTATGCCCCTTGGCCTGGAGCTCGGCGCGCACCTTGCGCCAGTTGTAGATTTCCCCGTTGAAGCTGACCCAGACGGTTTCACCGAGGCCACTCATGGGCTGGGCGCCAGCATCGGTCAAGTCCAGGATCGACAAGCGCCGGTGCCCGAGGCCAAACCGTCCGGCATTCCAGGTGCCGCTCCCGTTGGGTCCCCGGTGATGCATGCTCCGGGTCATGCGCTCGAGCAGTCCGGCGTCGATCTGGCCAGCCCCGTCGCCCAAGTAAATCCCCGCGATGCCGCACATGGGTTACTTATCACCCACGAAGGCAACCATGTGACGAGCTTCGTTTTCGAAGGTCACATCCCTCACGTTCTTGAGCCCGCGCTCGGTGAAGAGCTTTTCCATCTGAGCGGAGGTGTAGCGGTATTGGTAACGGGGTGAGTAGTTGTCGAAGAGACTGATCGCTTGTTCTCGGCGACTGGTGTCTGCGATGGGGGAGGTTTCGCCCCGTAACTTCGCAACAATCAGAACCAGCCAGCGGTGCAGGGGCGCGAGGAAGTACAGAACGTTGAAGAGCAGATTGAGGGGCAGGCGGCTGGTGCAGGCGCGGATGATTGCGTTGGGAATGCCGATCCAGGGTTCCCGGGTGCGATAGAGCTGCACATAGACCCGACCGCCGGGTTTGACCAAGGTCAAGAAACTGTCCAGGGAACGTTCCGTGCTGGGGGTGTGGTGCAACACGCCCGAGGTGTGTTCGTGATCAAAGGTCTCCGGGGCAAAGGGCGGCTCCATCACGTTGCCCTGCACGAAGTGCAAGCGAGGCGCGTTTTCTCCCGCGTGTTCATCACGCATCTTGTGGGCGCGTACCACGCTGCGGGAAAGGTCCATGCCGATGACCTCGGCTCCGTAGCGTGTGACCGATGCGGTCAGGCGCCCATTGCCGCAGCCCGCGTCGAGCACGAGCTTGCCGTCGAGTTCATCGGCTGAAAGCTGTACGGCATCCAAAAACTCGTCCCGGCGCTGGTCCAAATCGCTCTTGAACCAGGTTTTGTCCCCGTACTGGTATTTTTCCCACTGGAGGCTGAAGGATTCGTTGGAGCGTTTGTCGAATCGCGAGCTATCTACGCTGCCGATTTTTTGCGAGACCGCGCCGAGTCCATCGATTGCGGTGATTCGGGCCGACTGTTCTTTGAACCAATCCGCGTACTCTTCGAAAGCGTTGCGGATGACCCGGGGAACTTCCTCGATGATCGGAAAGGCTAGATCGCAGCCTTGGCAGGCCAGCAGTCCCGATTCGATTTCTGTGCCATAGGGTTCGCCCCCATGGGCTAGACCGGCGGCATCCGGCCGTTCTTCGAAGGAGTAGCAGGTCAGGGCCGCGCCGCAGCCGGGGCAGCGCAAGAGTTCAACCAAGCGGGGTTTCATGGGGTATTCGTTGTTGTCGTGGCGGCGGGTTTAGCTTTTTTGGCTGTGGCATGGTGCAAGGCGCGAGACCAAATCTCCAGCACCTCTTGGGCAGTCCTGTGCCAGGTCCGCTGCACCACGCTGGTGCGAACCCCGTGGGGATCCCATTCGGTGTTCAAAACCTCTCTCAGGCCTCGCAGCAGGGCATCTCGGTCGTTTGCTTGCCCATAGACCAGTCCCCCGGCTTGGGTCACGAGTCGTGGGATTTCTCCCACATTCGAGGCCACCACGGGCCGTCCGCTGGCCAGGGCTTCGAGCAGCACATTGGGGCAGCCCTCGTAGCGGCTCGCCAGGGCGAACACGTCCGCCGCCGCCAGGGCGCGGGCCACATCTTCGGGGCTGCGCGGTCCCAGGAAATGCACCTTGTGCGCCACGCCGGCCTCTTGAGCCTGGCTCTTCAGTTGGTCGGTATTGTCCCCTTCGGCGCCGCCACCCCCGACGATGCAGAGGTTGGTATTCGGGTGGGTCGCCAAGAGGTGTCCCATGATGCCGATCAGATCCTGGAATCCCTTGCGCTCTGAAAGGTGCCCCACGGATACGACCCACTGGGCATCGGTCTTCAGGCCCAAGCTCTTCCGTGCTTGTTCCTTGCTCCTCAATTGAAAGCGTTCTAGATCCACACCGTTGGTGACCACGGTGACTCGGCTCGCATCCGCGCCCAAATCAAGCGCCCGTTGGGCCAAGGGTTCCGACACCGCGATCAACTGGTCCGCCTCGCGCACCACCTGAGCCATCTTGTCCTTGCGCGCGGGATCCTCCGCAAGCCACTCCAGAGTTCCACGCAGGGTTACGCAGACAGGAACTCCTAATTCTTGCCCCAAGCGCAGAGCCGCAAAACCCTCGGGCCACACAAAGTGAGCGTCGATCAAATCGATGGGCTCTTCCTGGGCCAAGCGCTGGACCGTACTGCGCACGGAACGGGCCATCAGGGCCCCATCCCATTCCTTGCGAAAACGAGGCAGGTACCAAAAACGCGGATGGTGTATCTGAATCCCTTGGCGTTCCTCTTGGGTGCAGAACCCGTTTCCAAGACTCTTCTGCCAAGCCACCGGCGACACCACCCGTATCCGGGCCAGCTCCGCTAAATGCCGAATCCGTTCCTCAACAAACAACCCATGCCGGGGCTGCCGGGCGCTGGGATACACGCTGGAGAGAACCAGGGCGCGGATCGGCTGGTCAGAGTCGGGGAGGGTGGGACACATGGGGGTTCCCTTTTCATCGGTCCATGGGGGGCGTTTCTGCGTCTTTTGCTTGGGTCCCATTGGACTCTCTCCCTTGTCCAGGGCTCACCCCGGTGGGTAAGCCGGCCCATGGGTCCAGCCGGGTAAGGGGCCTGGGTGGGCAATCTCCAGCCCATGGGTGATCCTGGATCCCCGAGAAGCTAAAACAAGGCCATGTCCCAGACCCCTCCGCCCCTACGTGACGCCCAAGAGCCCCTACCCCCGTCCACTCTCCTACCCCGCCTGACCTTGCTGGAGTGGGTGGTGTTTGCCGCCCTTGCGGCATTGATTGCGGCGGCAAATATCTACACCACCTTGCTGATCGGGTGGGGCGATACTGGGTCCATCGTGGCGGTCTTGGCGGCGGTGATGGTGTTGGGAGTCTTGTCGAAGAAGAAGCCGACGATTTATCAGTTGAACCTGGGGCAGACCATGGTCAGTGCCGGGGGCGGAGTGGGCTTTGCGGTGGCGAGCTATGCGGCCATTCATATTGTGCGCGAGGACTGGAATCCGAACCCTTGGCATCTGGTGCTCTTGTTTTCGTCAGCGGGTATTTTGGGCGCCTTGGTAGGGAACTTGGTGCGCAAGCAGATGGTCCAGTACTTCTTCCCTTCGGGCACGGCCTGCGCTGTGATTCAGCGGGCAGTGACGGAGGACCGTGCGGATGGGGAGCCTAACCGGGCGGTGACCTTGCTCAAGCGTTGGGGTTTGATTGCAGCGGCTTTGACGATCCCCGGCAAGATTGCTTTCAACAAGGTCGGGGATACCTGGATGGCGCTCGTGCAGACCATCGAGGTCAAGCTGGGCTTTGCGCGAATGGATGTGCTGCCGATTGGTTCGGACCCTTTGTTCTATGGCATCGGCATGGTGGTGGGGCCGCGCATCGGTTTGGGGATGATCATTGGCGCGCTCCTGCCAAGCCTTTGGATTGTGCCCATGCTGGAGGTCGCGGACGGAGGGGCGCACCCTTGGGGCGGCGTAGGTGATTGGGTCAAGTGGATTGCCATTGCGCTCTTGACCCTGCCGACCTTTGCGGCGATTGTTTTTTCCTATGTGTACCGGGTCAAGGTGAATGAGCCCCCCGGGTTTCATCCCGGTCGTACCCGTTACACGCAACCCACCAGCCAAAAAACGGTGCACGGGATTTTGCTGGTGCTGGGCAGCGCCGGAGCCGCTTTGGCGGGGCACTTGGTCTTTGGACTGCCCTGGTTCGCGACTCTAGCGACCATTGCCATCGCAATTCCCCTTTCCGTGGTCAACGGGCGGGTGACCGGTGATACAGACATCAATCCCGTGCGGCTGGTGGCCATCGTTTTGATCTCGGCCTTCTTTTGGATGGTGGCCGGGGACGCTGCGGTGCTTTTGGGTATGGCCGTTGTGGGCGCGACAGTTGCCTCGGTGGCGGTGGACATGATGCAGGACATGCGTACGGGGCACTTGCTCGATCAAGATCACCATCACCAGACCACCGTGCAGTTCGCAGGGGTCTTGATGGGTGCCTTGGCTTCCATTCCCGTGCTGAATGTGTTGGTGGAACGCTTGGGGGTGGGGGAAGGGACTTCTCTCAAGGCACCCGGAGCCCAGGTTTGGGCGGCCATGGCGGAGGCTATGGCCGGGGGTGTTGAGTTCTCGTCCCAGCTCGGTTGGGGAATTGCCATCGCCAGCGCGGTAGGCATGTTCTATGCCTGGTTGACCGTGGCCCCGGCCACTGCCAAGTGGATGCCGTCCCTGTTTGGGTTGGGCATCGGAATGTTAGTGGGGCTCGATGCGGCCATGGCGATTTTCTTGGGCGGTGTGATCAAGTTGCTGGTGGTTAAATCCTACAGCCACGGTCGGGAAGGAACCGAGCGGGAAACTGCCGAGCGGGAAGGGGGCGACGACACCATGGTGATCGGAGCTTCGGTCTTTGCGGCGGGTGCGATCCTGTCCATCCTCTTGGTGGGTGCAGATCTGTTGTTCGGCAAGCTCGGCTGGTTCCCCTGGCATTTGGCGGGCTAGGAAACGGGGTCTTTTTCCCCACGATACTTTCTTCCTCAATTACCCCTAGAGCGGCACACGATCATGAACCGAACATTTCTCGCCCGGGCCATGGGCTTGGCACTTCTTATGGCCACCATTGGCAGCCTGCTTGCCTTCCATCAAGAGCCGCTTCCAACCCATGGGTTGCGCCCCGACCCCTACTTCACGCCTATCGAAGGTAAAGACACCCTCAGGATGCCGCGGGTGATCATGCGCAACATGCTGGAGGACCGTGGGGGGGATATTTGGTTCGCCACTTTTGGCGGGCCGATCCGCTACGACGGTCAGGTCTTTACGAACTTTGCAGAGGAGGTTGGCCTGCCCCAAAGGCGCATTTTTAGCCTGCTGGAGGATCGCGCCGGAGTTCTGTGGTTCGGTTCCATCACCGGCGGCGCCTCACGCTATGACGGGAAGTCCGTGAGAAACTTCACCAAGAGCAACGGCCTTCCTAGCAACGACGTGAATTGGATTTTTGAAGACCGCGATGGAAACATCTGGTTTGGGACCGAGAAGGGCGTGAGTCGTTTCGCTGAGGAAAAACTGACAAACTTCAGCACCGAGGATGGATTCCTTCACGATTCCGTGTACGCCATCACCCAGGATGCCGGGGGCAAGATCTGGTTTGGCACCCAGGGCGGAATCTGCTTCTATGATGGGGAAGCCTTCACCGATTTTGGCGCCCAGATTGGCCGCACCTTCTCCAATATCCGCACCACCGTCGTGGACCGAGGGGGGAATGTTTGGTTCGGTGGCGAGCAAGGGGCCTTTCGCTACGACGGCAAGGTCGTGACAGCCTTCACCTCAAAAAATGGCCTGACCGCAGACTTTGTCGGTTCGATGATCGTGGACCGGAGTGGAGGTCTGTGGATGGGACACCCAGGTGGTTGGCCAGCTGGCCAAGGCGGGGGAGCAACCTATTTTGACGGTAAGTCGTTTAAAACCTTCACGAAAGCCGAAGGCCTCAACATCACCGATGTCTATTGCATGCTGGAGGACAGCGCTGGAAGAATCTGGTTTGGCAGCGCAGGCTCCGGTGCATGCCGCTACGACGGCAAAGTTTTTGTGGATTTCTCTGCAGTTCCTTCTGCGGGGAAGTGAATCCCGCGAGGGGACAGGGCCAGAAAAAGCCCCAGTGCGAGCGAACTTGCTCGGCAGGAGCGATGGGGGAAGTGGTGAAGGCAAGGTGACACTGTTAGAACTCTTCTCGGCGGGTGTCCTGGGTCTTGAGATCGATATCCGGAACCTGATCGGAAAGGCAGCCTGACCGTTTCGTACAATCCCTATGCAGACAAGACCCTCCATGCAGACAAGACCCCTCTACTTCTTCCTCGGCCTGGGATCTGGCCTCCTCCTCGTGTGGGCGGCGGACCGGGTATCGGCGTACCGATTCCAGAAGACCTACGAGGCGGACATGGCCCGGTACGACTCGTTGGAGTTCATGGAGGAGGAGCCCCAAGTCCATGTGGAGGCGCTTCTCGATCTGGAACTGACGGAGGCACGGACTGGGTCCAAGACGACCCTCCGTGCAGCGAGCGACAAGGTGTTGTTCGTCAATCTCTGGGCGACTTGGTGCAGTCCTTGCATCCAAGAGATGCCGAGCATTGCCCGTCTGGGAGAGACCAGACCGGACTCGACCGCGATCTTTCTGCTCTCGAACGAGAGCTTCGACAAGGTCCAGGACTTCGCCGAGGATCACGACCCCGCCTTGCCCTTCTATCGCTACGAGTTGGAAGGATCCGGGCTGGAGAGAATCGCGGGTCAGGCGATCCCTAGGACATTCATCATCCACGACGGTCAGGTGGCCCTGGACCACGTTGGTGCCGCGCCCTGGGATAGTGAGAAGGTCGTCGCCTTGATCGACCGACTGACCGGGGCAAAACTGACCGGGTCAGAACTGTCCGGGGCAAAGGAGTTGCCCGACAAGCAATGACAAGGGAGCGAGAGAGTGGTGACCCCGCGGGGATTTGAACCCCGGTCGCCAGGATGAAAACCTGGTGTCCTGGACCTGGCTAGACGACGGGGCCACCGAATGCGATGCGGTTTCCCACATCTGAGGCGCGAGAATAGGGCTCTGTGAAGGGAGAGTCAAGAGGCGACCTGGAGAGTCCCTCAGCGTGGAACCTCAAATTTGCGGCAGGGCGTATCCCTCTCGCCTCTCTCCATCGAGCCATGCATTCTGGAGAAGGTTGTCGCCTGTCCCATCGGAATTCACAAAGCGCCAGGTCTTGGGGTTCCAGTGCAGTTCACGCCTGTGGCGGTAGGCCAGGTTCAGGAGGTGGCACACGGCTGCGCTGCCCGCACCCACCTCCACGTCACAAATGGGCTTGGCCCGTGAGTGGATGCACTCCAGCCAGTTCGCGGCGTGGTTGGCGGGCCGCGGCAGGCGCTCATCGTCCTTGCCGAACTCGCGCTTGAGGATCTCGTCGGGGACACTGGAGATGCGCCCGCGGTCCACGTGCAGCATTCCGCCATCTCCGATGAACGTCGTCCCGTTGGGGCCACCGTGGATGAGGCGTGTGCCGTCGTCGTAGACCACTGAGGCACCGCGTTGTGCGCCGGGATCACTGGGGGGTAGGACGTGTACAGGACCCGAGCCGTCGCGCTTGATGCCCCATTGCCCGATGTCGATGTGGTGGGCGCCCATGTCGGCTACGCCTCCGCCCGCGTACTCCTGATAGGAACGCCATTGGGGGTAGTGATTGTGCACACCGCGTGGGCTGAGCACGCTGTTGTAGCCGCGCTCAGGCACGGGCCCCTGCCACCGATCCCAGTCCAATCCTGGTTCGGGCTTTTCCGTTTCCAGATCGCAGGCCCGAGACGGGTCTCCGACTCCCACGTTGATGGTCAGCACCCGTCCGATATGTCCGTTGCGTACGTGCTCGCAAGCATCGACGAAACGCTTGCCGTATTCGGTGCGCTGCTGACTGCCGGTCTGAAAGACGATCCCGTGCTTGCGCACCACCTCGATGACGACCTGTGCTTCACGCAGGGAGTTGGTCAGAGGTTTCTCGCAGTAGATGTCCTTGCCTGCGACGGCGGCATCTACGATCTGATTGGCGTGCCAGTGGTCGGGGGTGGCGATGACGACTGCGTCGAGGCCGGGCATCTGCAGGAGCTCACGGTGGTCCAAGAACATGGCGCAGTCCCGGTCGCCATAACGCTCATCCACCCGGCGTTTGCCGTCCTCGCGCCTGTTCGTGTCCACGTCACAGACGGCTACGACCCGGAACCCGTCCTGGGCCAAAAAGGCTCCGTTCATCAGGTTGCGGCCTCGAATGCCCATGCCGATCACGCCCAGGCGCACTTGGTCCCGGGGCAAGAATGGCGTCCCAAGTAGGGGCCCTGCCAACAGGGCTGGGGTTGCCGTAGCGGCAGCGACGAGTTGGCGACGGTTCATAGGGGTGGGTTGGGACATGACAAAGCTCCTTGTCATCCAACTTACGCGCCGGGGCCCATGGGCCGCCACACCTGTTTGCGGGGGACTCTGCTGGTCGCCGTGGGAGCCCCGGAGGTGTGGGGAGGAGAATGGTGACCCCGCGGGGATTTGAACCCCGGTCGCCAGGATGAAAACCTGGTGTCCTAGGCCTGGCTAGACGACGGGGCCACCGAATGCGATGCGGTTTCCCACATCTGAGGGCGCGAGAATAGGGTTCCGTGGGGGGGGAGTCAAGAGGCGAGGGCATGGGAAAAGCGGAACTTCCACCGCCCGTGACAGGCCCTAGCGGTCTCTCTTTTGCTTATCGGGCTCCAGACTCACTTCGCCGCAAGGAACTTCCACCTTTGCCGTTTTGAAGTTTTCTGATTGTACCCAGTAGGATCCGGGCAGGACTTCAGTGAACATTGCTCGACCGTCTTCATTGAACCTCGACGCCTTGTACTTGGTGCGGGGTTGAGAGTCATCCCCTGAGGTGCTTTCGCGGGTGGGCCTCACGTTTACAGAGCGTCCCTCTTTGGCGCCCGGGGCAAGCACAGACAGGGAGAAGAGGGTCGGAATGTTGATCTGCGCGTAGTTTGTACCTTTCTTGAGGTTGACTTCCATTCTCGCGATTGTGCCGGCATCCCAGCGGCTCCTGGTGTTGGACGGGAAAAGGTTCAAGCTGATGAGGCTTCCCCCGGGTTGCAGGCCCTTGAAGAGATAGCTGCCGGTTTCATCAGCCTTCTTTTTATCGTTGCGGGAGGAGTTGTTCTCTCCTGAGAGAGTCCTGACCGACAGCGTCAGTCGGTCTGCGAGCTCGTGACCTGCAAACCCTGTGATAGCCACTTCAAGGCTTGCGGGCTCAATGAAGCGGAGCAATACCTCACGAGAGTTTTTGGGGAAGGTTAGGCTGCTAGGGGCGTAGCGGGAATGGGTCGCGTGGATTGAGTAGGTTGCCTCCGTAGCAGCATCTTCTCTCATGAAATCGGGTTTACGGAGGATGTAGACGCCGGTGGACTCTCGTCGGGGATTGATGGTCTGGGTATTGGAGCCTCCATCGGAATCGGTCACTATGATTCGCAAGCTGTCCACATTGAGGGGGCGGTCAGCCGGGCCTAAGGTGGTGATTCGCAAGGTTCCTTCTGGCCCCAAGTCGGGAATCACCAGGTCTTTTTCCACTACCCCAGTTTCCACGCTGACCGTTTCAGTTGTCAGGATGTCCCGCCCGGAACTTCGACGCAAGTAATCGCTACGCAAGAGACCCAACAGGTAGGTTCCAGGTTCAATGTCCAAGAGTTCGAAAGTTCCAGATATAGAGTTGACCCGCTTCACACCCTGCCCCTTCAGTAGGTCGGGGGATGGGGTCTGGCCCGGAACCAGCTTCAGCACGTAGATTTGATCGCTTTCCATAGCCGGCGCTCCGTCCGCTTGCAGGATGCGACCAAAGATGCCTGTGCGTGGTGCAAGTTGTAGGGTGAGGGGGGCAGATGCTTGTCCCGCGTACACCTCCAGTGGCTCGGCCTCTGAGCCAAGGCGCGAGAAGCGCATGCTCTCGGTTTCCTGCAGCCGTTCATGAGAGAGGGCGCGTAGAGTGTAAATGCCTTCCCTTAGACGGAAGGGTTCGTTCTGGTTCCAGCGGTATTGAACCTCTCTTCCGTACCGAAACTCGCCAGCGTTCGTCTTTACCTCGATGATGGCCTCCTCAACGGGCGTGCCGTCGGGGGCGAGAATTGTGATCGATAGGGATGGCGTGGGTTGTGCGTTGAAGTTGACCGTTGAATTGCTGTGGACCGGGGCATGGACGGGGCTTCGTTCGATCACGAATCCCTCGAGATACGCATTGACCGTCCAAGTGGCTTGGGGGACGCCTTCGAACCGTACTCTTCCGGCGGAGTCGGTGATACCCGAGAACAGGTTGGCCCGGTCGATTGCAATGCGTTCCGCCGTTTCTCGTAGTCTGGATCGTGGATCCTGCTGGGCGGGGGCTGAGCCGCCCAGGGGGGGGCGCAGGTGATTGCGGTTCACGCTTGGTCTAGCGGTTACGGTTGCTCCGAGAAGGGGTTGGCCTGCGTCGCCTAGTACGAAGGCTTCGAGCCAGGAGTCACCTGTTCGGGGTTGGGTAGAGGTGGGCTTTCCCAGGGCGGAATCAATGACGATGTCAGAGACCCGCGAGCTCAACTCTGTGCTGGCTGGCGTGCGTACGAGGCCCTCATCTCCAGAGACGACCGGGGACGTCATGGAGGTAGGCAGGCGAGTGTCCTGGATCATTCCCACATCTCTTGTGCCTGATGTGAGGATCGGCGTTCTCGGCCCGGTAACACTGGGCGTTCGCAGTAATTGGCTGAGGCCAAAACCGGCTGCGAGCCCGAAAATGACGCCGAGGATTAGAGGACGGGCAAAGTGGGTCATCAGGATAGCTCTTAACGGGGGATCCGGGCCGCAGGGGTGCGCAGCTGGTATGGGCTAGTCAGCTCTATTCTATAGGTAACTCGTCAAGTCGTACGGTGCGGCCTTCTGCTGCAGAGAGATCCGCTGCAAACATGACCCGGTGAGTCTCCATGGCTATTTCGAGGCTGGTGCGCGGCA
>Ga0302119_10000859_pt1 | contig 13704 bp, 7 predicted proteins | sample AG5_Tmax_MG_FD_203114 | JGI IMG/M metagenome (GOLD analysis project Ga0302119, IMG submission 203114) | Marine microbial communities from Western Arctic Ocean, Canada - AG5_Tmax | ecosystem: Environmental > Aquatic > Marine > Oceanic | place: Canada: Western Arctic Ocean | collected 2017-10-01 | reverse complement strand
CCAGGTTGGTGATGGAGCCGGCGGAAAAGTCAAAGGTGATTCCTTCGTCGAGCACGATCCCGTTCAGGTCGATGGCGCTCGGGCCGGCGTTCAGCAATTCAAAGAACTCAAAGTCCTCGCCATTGGTGTGACCAGCCGCGATTTCGGCTTCACTGGGCGGGAGCGGATCATACATGAACTCCGAGACCACCAAGCCCATGGAATCGATGGCAAAAGTCGCCTCGTTCAGGGCCGACCAAACGTTGCCATTGCGCACCCGGGCGCGGACCAGGCTCGTGTCCTCCAGCATGAGCGCTCCGCTGTAGATCGAGGCCGTCGCTGAAATCGCGCCGGTCCCCGACACCCGTGGATCAGTGCCATCGGTCGTATAGTAAATCGTGCCCGCGGGGGCGTTCATGACCAGGTCAAAGCCGGACGCGATAATGCCGCCATGCTGGTTGAAGCTGGGCGCCTCGAGGTTGGGATACATCCCCGCGCCCACGAAACGATTGATCATGGTCTGGGTCAGCGAGCGGAAGTGCGAGCTGAGCAAGTTGTTTTGATAACTCTGCCAGCTCGAAGGGGTGCGGAAGCCCCAGCGCGCTGACTCCGCATAAAAGCTAAAGCGAGTCTCATTCACCCGACCTCGCAAGCGCGCGATGTTCTGGGCCACCGTCAGGGCGCCGTCATTGAAGAAGTGCTTGTGAATGCGATCCGCCAAAAGAATTTTGAAGTCGGGATGAGCCTGGGACCTGAACCTTGCCATCGCGTCGATCGGCCCGTTGTGGGTCACCGAATGTCCCGGCGACCGTAGGAATCCGTCGGCGTCCTTCATGAAGAACTTGAATGGCACCCCAAAGCGGACCGCGCCGGCACTGCGGAATTCGCTCTCGGAATTTCCACTCACCCACAGGAGCATGAAGTCGATGACGTTGGCGATGTCGAGATGCCGGGCGGATCGTTCGAAGGGAAGCGCTCCCCTCACCAAGCTCTTGGTCTGACTCCAAAGCCGTCCGGTCCCATCATAGGGGATGCCATCCAGGAAGTTGTTTCCAGTGTTGTTGGCATTGATGGCCTCGTAGTCCTCCTTCCGGCCTGGAAAGTACTCCGCCAGCATGGCGGCATTCCAGCGTTCCCGCATGTGATACTGGCCCCAGTAGACCCCGTTGATGTAGATGTGCACGAAGCGGCCATGAGGCGCGATGTTGCCCATCGCGTCCATCGCGTCATCCGTGAAGCGGTTCGAGAGGTAGGCCCCCCGCTGGTTCATGTCGTGGTTTCCAGAGCGCAGATCGAGGGCCTCGAACTGCTCGGCCGGAGCGGTCGTGTACTCGTGGCCATCAAAGACCGGGAAGCGCAGCTTGGATGGACCGTAGAGCGAGCGGAAGCTCAGGCGCATGCTGCGCTTGGCGAAGTTCGTGACGTAGTTCCCATAGCGTGACATCCCGATATCGAACTGGCTGCTCCCCGCCTCGAAGTCGATGAACTCCACCGAGCACTCTTTCTCGGTCCGACTGATATCGCCCTGAAAGACCAGCGAGAGCGATGGGATCGACGTCAGGGAGGCGTCCATGCGCGGTCCATAAGTCGGATGCTGGGTAATGCTGGTACTCATGCCCGACTGCCGAATGATATCCGCAGTAAAGAGGTAGGTCTGGGTATCGACATTGGTGGGCACGAAGTCCGCCTTGAAGCCCGCCGCCCGCAGGACCGTGGTGCGGGAAATGCGGATCGGGCCGTCATAGACCCGCCCCCGGACTGCAGTGGGCTCGGTCCCGTCGATGGTGTAGCGGATGTGCGCGCCCGCTTCGCTGGTCGTGATCGCGACCTCGATGGGCGTGCGGTAAAATCCTCGATCGAAGCTGAAGATGGTATCCCCCACAAAGCCCGTGAAGTTCTCGCCGTTCTCGCTCCCCGGCGTGGGCTCCAGGAAAAACCCTTCCTTCACGCTCTCTTCCTCGAAACCGTAAGAAATCTCCGCGCGCTGGGCTGGAAAGCTCGGATGAAAGTCCATCACCACGCTCACTCCGTCCGGCTTCACGAGAGCGAGGTATTCCCCGCGATCGTCGAGGGCGAAGTTGCTGTGGAGTTCCGCAGCGGGATCATCCCGATCCTTACCCGAGGCAAAGACGAGCAGATAACTCCCGGGCGGCATGACCACCGCCGGGAAGCGCCACTTGGACGGGTTCTGCGGGTCGTCGGTCAGATAGTATCCCTCGAGCGAGGCTTCGAGGGCACTCGGGTTGCAGATCTCGATCCAATCTGAACTGTCGTCATCGATATCCACCGTGACGTCGCCGCGATTGCTGGCCATGAATTCCGAGATGACCGGCTCGCCGGGGGAAAGCACCCTCACGCGGACCGTTTCGCTCTGCACTCCCTGGGCGTTGCGCGCGGTCAGGACGTAGTCGACGGACCCGGTGGGCCTCACCGTCAAGCCGCTGGTTCCCATCACGTTCGTTCCGTTCAGTTCGAGAGCGGTCACATTCCCAACCGCCCAGGTGAGTTGCACTGGAGATCCCGGCTCGACCTGGACTTGATCGCCCGTAAAGGAAAAGATGACCGGCTGAGCGGTCACTTCCACTCGCAGCGAAGCGGTAGAGGTCCCGGAGGGACGAGTGACCAGAATCGCATAGGTGGTGTCGAGGTTCGGCCCGGGATTCACCGTGATGCTTCCCTGCCCGAATGCATCTGTGAGCGCGGTCACGTCCCCCACTCCCCTGTCGATGAACACCGCGGGGGCATTCGGGTTCACTTCCCACGAGAGCACGATGGGATCTCCGCCGGGAATGAGAGGCTTGTCGACCGCAAAGCTCCGCACTCCGGAATCGGGAAGAGCGAGATCAAACTCGGCCGGGCCCACCGTGGCGTTGGGGGCGGCGTCCGGAAAGAGGACCGAGTTCACCAAGGCCCCGGGTTGTCCCGATCCATCATCCTCATAGACATTCACCGAAAAATCCTGAAGCCGATCGGCACAGCAGCTATCGTTCCGCCCCCACACCAGGATCTCCCCAATCGGATGGCTTGCCCCCAGGTCGAGCATGTAGCGCGGCTCAAAGCCCAAGCTCATCCCCGTGGTCCAAACCGCGCTCCCGCTCTCGAGGTCCCCATCGAAGACCGACCCCGCACTCCCGTGTTCCAAGGTGGTGGTGGTGGGAGGAGTCACGGTGGAGGGAGTGCCAGCCTGCACCAGGTCATTGCCACTGGTGCCATCAGCATGGGCGCGGTCCGGCGTCTCTCCGAAAAGAAACACCTCGATCTCACTCAGGTGGAGCCTTGTGTCAGCGGCGTGCTTGACCACCTCCACAAACCTGCCCGTGGCGGGCGTGAAGTCCGGAACGTCCACCACCGAGACGATGACGGTCGCGGTCACACTGCCTTCGTCGTTGATGGCCTCCAGGAGAAACTCGCTGGTCACGATGGGATTGACCACCGTGCTGTTCCCGGTGATCGCGACCCCGTCGAGTTTCAAGGAGGTCGCCCCGGTCACGACCCATTCCAGGGTGACCGGCTCCCCCGGAGAGATGCTCACCGGATCTGCGGTGAAGGACGGAATGACCGGCACCTCCGCGGGCGCAGACTGCGGAGCGAGCCAGAGGCAAAGCACCAACAACACAATTGGGAAGGTGGTCCAACGAGGGAAAAACATACGAGACTAACAGGAGCTTGAAGCTCCAACTCTGAAACTTCCCCACCCTCAGCACAAGCACCTAATTAACCTGAGCGACGTGCGCTTCACCAAGGGCGCGGACTTCGACTTCCCTCCCAACACCATGATCGGTACTGATGAGTTCCTCCTCGTGGTGCGGAACCAGGCCGCCTTCGAGTCGCGCTATGGAACGGGACTTCCCATTGCCGGCGAGTGGGAACCTGGTGACAATCTCGGCAATGACGGCGAACAGCTCAAACTCTCCCTCGGGACCGGGACCGCCATTCACGATTTCATCTACCTCGACCTTGCCCCTTGGCCAACCAGTCCGGACGGACCCGGCTACTCGCTGACTCTCCGCGATCCTGCTGCCGCCCCCGATCACAGCCTGCCGGAGAACTGGCGTGCGAGCGCCGTGCTGTACGGCTCCCCTGGTTCGGACGATACCCTGACCTATGCCGGATGGGCCGCGGCCAACTTCACCACCGCCGAACTTCTGGACCCCGCGATCTCAGGAATCGATGCCAATCCCGACCACGATGGGCTCTCGAACTTCGCGGAGAGTTATTTCAATGGGCTCCCCAAGCTCGCGGACCCTTCGCCCGGCATCCCGGGTTTTCACGACGGCTTCCTCTCCCTTATCTTCACCCGCCGCAATGGCGCCCCAGCAAAGATCTCCCCCCGAGCTCCAAAAATCCAGCGCCCTCATCTCGTAGCAGCCGGATCCGCAGGGCGGGATCGTGAGCACGATCAACAACGGCGATGGAACGGAGACCGTCACGATCACCAGCAGCGAGACTCTCGGGAGTAACCCACGATTGTTCCTTCGGCTCCAACTCTCCTCCCTGAAGTAATCCCGCATCGGCATTGCCGGGGCTGCCCCCCAATCGAAAGGGATCTCCCTGGATCGACTTTCCAGCGCGAAACCCATCCCAAGCGAATCCGAGATGTTCGCCCAACCCCTCACCCGGAACGGCGACCAAACCATTTCTTGGCAAGGCGAACTGGATGGCTACCCTCGACCCCATCGACCGGGAAAGTCCTCCTCTGGAAGGATGACCCAGAGCCGATCATGATCGATGTTGGAACACTGCATTTCACAAAGGGCTGAGATGCCAGGCGGCCCCTTGGGGATGACCCACTCCGAAGCAACGAGATGATGAGCTTTCCTCGCCCCCTCCCGCTTCTTGGATTGCTGACCTGCCTCGCAGCGGTGATCGGTCTCACTGGTTGCAAAAAGCCCTTCAGTGACCGGGCGCAGGATGTGTCCGTATTTCGGTTCTCCGACAATGGCGCCCCCGTCACCATGGATCCAGTCCAGTCGGCGACCCAGTACGCCAACCTGATGACCACCAGCATCTACGATCAGCTCTACGAGTATAAGTATCTCGCCCGGCCCTACGAGCTGAAGCCACGCCTCGCGGAGGCTCTGCCCGCGGTGAGCGAGGACGGACTGCTCTACACCTTCCGGATCAAGAAAGGAGTCCGCTACTCCGATCACGAGTGCTTCCCCGGCGGGCGCGGCCGTGAGGTGGTGGCGGGAGACTTTGTCTACTCCATGAAGCGCATGTTCGACCCCAAGAACCTGCCGCAGGGCGAGTGGCTCTGGCAGGGAAAAATTGTGGGGATGGACGAATGGAAAAAGACCGGGGCGGATTATGCGCAATCGATTGAGGGACTCCGCGCTCTCGACGATCACACCATCCAGATCAAGCTCAACAAGCCCTTTCCCCAGCTCACCTACACCTTTGCAATGGGCTACTCGTCCTTTGTCCCGCGAGAGGCCGTCGAGCTTTACGGAAAGGAGTTTGGCATCAATCCGGTCGGTAGCGGGCCCTACGTGCTCAAATCATTTACCACCAAGAAAGCGATCCTGGTGAGGAATCCCAACTACCGGGAGGAGTTTTTCAATCTCGAGTATGAGGGCTATGATCCGAAGAAACAGTCCGGCCTCGGTCTGGAGAAACTCGATGGGAACCGCCTGCCCATCATGGATACTGCCGAGGTCTATTTCATGAAGGAGGAGATGTCGCGCTGGAACTCCCTCAACAAGGGGACCGAAATCCACTACGGAGTCATCCCAATCGAGCTGACTCACATGGTGACGGAGAACCTGAAACCGCTGAAGCTCAAGCCCGACTACGAGAAGAAATTCACCGCCATGAATCTTCCCGAGCTGGGGATCGTCTATCTTTACTTCAACATGTCCAATCCGATCATTGGTCATCATCCTGACCCGGAGCAGAACCGCCGGAATCTGCTGCTGCGCAAGGCAATCCGGGCCGGCTACGATTGGCCTCAGCGGAACCGCCGATATTACAATGGGATCGCCACCATCTTCCCGGGCACGATCCCGAAGGGGTTGGATGGCTATGATGAGGCGCTCGGAAACGAATCCGTCACCCCCGATTACGAACAAGCGAAACGGCATCTCAAGGAGGGCGGATGGACTCCGGAGAATCTTCCCGAATTGGACTACAACTCGGTCGCAGGCGTCAGGATGACCCAGCTCTACGAGCAGTTTCGCGGGTGGATGGGGAAAATCGGGTATCCGCGGGAGAAGATCAAATTCGTCCAGTATGCGACCTTCGGTGATTACAACAAGGCGGTGAAGCAGAAGAATTGCACCTTGATTGGGATGGCGTGGGGACTGGACTATCCCGACGCGGAGAATGTGCTGCAGCTGTTCTACGGCCCCAACGGCTCCCCGGGATCGAATTCCTCAAATTTCGATGATCCCGATTACAACGAGCTCTTCAAGAAATCCATCGTGATGCAGCCCGGACCGGAGCGGACCGAGATTTATCGGCAACTGAACAAGATGATCGTTGATCAGGTTCCGGCGATTTGCGGGCTCTCGAGGAACACCTTGACGGTGTGGCACAAGAATGTGGTCTTCCTGCCGTCCCGCAACCCGCACGGCAGCCTGCTGAAATACGCCTACGTGTTCGAAGACTCGAAGGACTAAGACGAACGGAACGACCATGGAGACGCTTCAGTACGCCATCAGAAAGCTGATCTACGCGATCCCACTTCTCTTCGGAGTGACCTTCCTCAGCTTTATCCTGATGGTCCACTTCGGACCGGATCTCACCTACAGCATCCTCCCGAAGAGCGCCACTCAGGAGCAGATCGAGGAAATTCGCGCCGAGCTTGGCTACGATCTGCCCTTCCTCCAACGCTACGGAAAGTTCATGAAGGAGGTCGTCACCCTGGATTTTGGTTCTTCGACCTCCTCCGGGGAGAAGGTCTCCTCGATTCTCAAGAAGGCCGTTCCGGTGTCCTTTCTGGTGGCCCTTCCGGCCTTCATCCTGGCAAACCTCCTGGGGATCCTGCTCGCGCTCTACGCGGCGAATCACCGGGGGAGATTCCCCGACAAGGCTGTCATGGTGCTCGCCGCGATAGGCATGAGCATCAGCTACCTGATGGTGGTCATCGCCTTTCAGCTCATCTTCTGCACAAGTTACGGGCTCAACTGGTTCCCGGTCCAGGGCTGGGTGGAACCTCCCCCCGACTATCCGGACGCCACCGCCGGGGAGATCTTCTACTACTATTGGTATTACTATTGGTCCTACGTCGCCGTTCCGACCCTCGCGAGCATCTTTGTCGCCCTGGGATACAACACGCGCTTTTTCCGGGCCGTCATCGTGGAGGAATTGAACCGGGACTACGTGCGGACCGCGCGTGCCTACGGAGTCCGGAACCGCAAAATCATGATGAAGCATGTTCTCAAGAATGCCATGATCCCGATCTCGACCCGCATCATCATCACCCTTCCCTTCGTGGTCATCGCCGGCAACCTGGTGGTGGAGAAATTCTTCGGCATTCCGGGAGTCGGCCTGGTCACCTACGACGCGATCACCAACGGAGATCTCCCGATCGTGAAGGCGGTGGTGACCTGCACCGCGGTGCTCTACGTCCTGGCCCTGATCCTGACCGACATCGTCTACAAGATCATCGATCCGAGAATCTCCTACAGCAAGTGACCCGGAACCATGAGTGAAGAAGAGGTCATCGTCGGAAGAGAGTCGCTCTGGACCAAGAGCGGGCGCAAGCTGCTGCGCGATCGAGCCGGAGTGGCGGCCATGGTGGTGGTCGGCATCTACGGCATCATCGCCCTGCTGGTCAGCTTTGGAGTCATCGCCCAGGACTGGGACAAGCTTGGTGAGGAAGGATTTGAAGGAATGTCGGCGGCCCATTGGTTCGGCACCAACATCAACGGACAGGACATCTTCGCCCGCGCCTTGCAGGGAATCAAAACTGCCTTCCAGGTCGGCGTGGTGGTGGCGATTTCTGCCACCGCGATCGGCGGCATCCTCGGAGCGATTGCCGGATACTTTCACCGCACCATCGTCGACGAGGTCATCATGTGGATTTACGGCTGTATCGATGCCATCCCGTTCTACCTCTTCGTGGCGGCGGTCGCCTTTGCGCTGAAGGGCGCGGAATTTACCGTCCCCGTCCTGGATCTGCACATCTCCCTGGCGCCCTACGCGATGCACATTGCCATGATCGCCACCTTCTGGTCCAGCACCTGCCGCATTGTGCGGGGCGAAGTGATCAAGATTCGCGGCCTCGAGTACATTCAGGCCGCCAAGGCGATCGGGGTGGGTCCCCTCACCATCATTCGCCGCCACGTCATGCCCAATACCTCCCATCTCCTCCTGGTGCAGTCCACGATTGCGTTTGTCGGTGCGATCAAGAGCGAGGTGATCCTGACCTTCCTTGGCCTCGGAGTCAAAGAGGGCGTGAGCTGGGGCATTATGCTCTCGGAGTCCATCAATGACGTGTTGCGTGGTCACATGGGGAATTTCCTCGGAGCCTCCGGTTTTCTCTTCGTGCTCGTGATCGCCTTCAACATGTTCGCCGACGCGCTGCAGGACGCGCTTGACCCCAAGAAAGTCAGCGGTTGATCCGTTGGCGAGAATCCCGAACCATGACCGAATCCGCCCCCAAGCCCGTTCTCCGGATCCGCGATCTCGTCGTCGAGTTCAAGACTGAGATGGGGGTCATCCGTGCCCTCGACAAGATCAGCTTTGAGGTCATGGCGGGGGAATCACTGGGCATCGTGGGCGAGTCGGGATGTGGCAAATCCGTCACCGCCCTCTCGATCCTGAAATTAATCCCCAGTCCGGCGGGACGAATTGCGGAAGGGAGCATCGAGTTGGACGGCATTGAGGTCGTGTCGCAGCCGGAACATGAAATGCGCAAAGTGCGCGGCGCCCTGGCCTCCATGATTTTCCAGGAGCCCATGACCGCCCTGAATCCCGTCTTCACAATTGGCAACCAAATGGTCGAGGTCATCCGCGTGCACCAGAAGGTGTCGAAAACCAAAGCAAAAAAGCAGGCCATCGAGATGCTGAGGACCGTGAACATCGAGTCGCCTGAGAAGCGCATCGACCAGTATCCTCACGAATTATCGGGAGGAATGCGCCAGCGCGTGATGATCGCAATGGCCCTCTCCTGCAGTCCCAAGCTCCTCATTGCCGACGAGCCCACCACCGCGCTGGATGTCACCGTGCAGGCCCAGGTCATGGAGGAGATCAAGCGCCTCCAGCAGGAGATGAACATGGGGCTCATCCTGATCACCCACGACCTCGGAGTGATCGCCGAGAGCTGCAGCCGGGTCCTGGTGATGTATTGTGGCAAGATCATCGAGATGGCCGAAACCGGGGAACTCTACAAGAACCCGCGACATCCCTACACGCGCGGCCTGCTGGATTCGATCCCGCGGGTCCGCAAGGAGAAGCTCAAGACCCTGCCCACCATCAAGGGCATGGTCCCCGACTTGGCAGACCTGCCCAAGGGATGCCGGTTTGCGGATCGCTGTCCCAAAGTGGAAGATCGCTGCCGGACCGAGGAACCCCCACTGGAAGACACCGAAGGCGGTGGCAAGGTCGCCTGTTTCCACCCCAACTAAACGAACCCATGGAAGAGACGCTGGTACAAGTGAAGGACCTCAGGACCTACTATCCGATCAAGGGCGGATTGTTGAACCGGCGGGTGGCCGACCTCAAGGCCGTGAACGGGGTCAGCCTCGACATCCCCACCGGTCAGACCTTTGGTCTGGTGGGAGAGTCGGGCTGCGGAAAATCGACCTTCGGCCGCTCCCTTCTTCGGCTCCAGAAAGTGACCTCGGGCGAAGTGATCATCGACGGCGAAAATATCCTCTCGCTCGATCGCGCGGGACTCATGAAGGCCCGCAAGGACATGCAGATCATCTTCCAGGACCCGTATGGTTCCTTGAACCCCAGGATGACCGTCCGCGAGATCGTCCGCGAACCGCTCGACACCCACAAGGTCGGCGCCAAGGCGGACCGCAACGGTGAAGTCATGCGTCTCCTGGAAGTCTGCGGACTGCGCCAGACGGTCGCCGATCGTTACCCTCACGAATTTTCAGGCGGACAACGCCAGCGGGTCGGCATCGCGCGGGCTCTCGCACTCAAACCGAAATTCATCGTCGCCGACGAGCCGGTCTCCGCGCTCGATGTCTCGGTGCAAAGCCAGATCCTGAACCTGATTGGCGATTTGCAGGAGGAGTTTGGAATCTCCTTTCTCTTCATCTCGCACGACCTCGCGGTCGTGCAACACATCAGTCACGAGGTTGGCGTGATGTATTTTGGCAAGCTCGTCGAGCGCGCTCCCGCCGAGGAACTGTATTCCTCACCCAAGCATCCTTATACCAAGACCCTGCTGGAAGCGATTCCGCAACCCGATCCCACCCGCAATCGGACCGAGGTCCTTGTCGGCGGGGATATCCCCTCCCACCTCGACCCACCCAAGGGATGTCCCTTCCAGCCACGCTGTCCCGTCGCCATGCCCGAATGCGCGGAACGTGAGCCGGAACTGAAACCGGTGGACTCCGACGATTGCTCCTCCCGGCACCAGGTGAGCTGCTGGTTGTACTGAACGGAAGCCGAGCTTCCAGAATTGCCTATCGTTTCCGAGCGCTCTTCTTGACCTTCACAATCTCGGGGCGGGTGTACTCCCTGCGGAACTCATCGGTGCGGGCACGCATGCGCTTGAGGACTGCCGCGTGCTCGGGATCCTTGGCCAGGTTCTTGACCTGGTCCGGATCGTTCTTGAGATCGTGGAGAAATTCATAGACCGGATCCTGCTCGTAGTAGCGGGCATAGGTGAAGCGCTCTCCGCGAACACCGCGCCACTTGGGAATCGATTTGTGATTGAAGTGATGCTCGTTGAAGAGATCCGTGCGCCAGGACTTGGGGCTCTGCCCCCGCACGATCGGCAGCAGGCTTCTGCCCTGATACTTCTCGGGAACCGCGACTCCCGCGAAGTCCAACATGGTGGCCGGAAGGTCGAGGTTCATCACCATCTGCGAGGCCGTGCGGTTGCGCTTTTTGTTCCGCAGCCGGGGATCATCGATGATGAGGGGGACCCGAAGCGATTCCTCGTAGTGGCTCCACTTCCCGGCAAAACCGCGGTCACCCATGTAGTAACCGTTATCAGCGGTGTAGATGATGACCGTGTTCTCGGTAAACTCTTTCTCCTGCAAGGTATTTTGAACCCGTCCGATCACGCCGTCCATGCCGGTGAGCATCCGGTAGTAGGCCCGCATGTTCAGTTTGTATTTCTCCGGAGTATCCCAACGCCAGAACCACCGGTCCCGGTTCATCGATTTTCTCAGGAACTCAGGCTGCATCTCAAAATACTTCGGATCGCCCAGTCGGGGAGCCGCCGGATCGAGGTCGTCATACAGGCCATCCACCGCCTTGGGCCAGGGAAAGTGACCAATCCCCGGTCGGTGATCTCCGTCCCGGGCGTGCGCAATGTTGAAGCTCATGTAGAGGCAGAACGGTTGATCCTTCGGCTGGGATTCGAGAAAGGCCACCGACCGATCACCGACCAACTCGGCGGTGTGCCGCTTCGAGCCATCGGCCAGCTTCACATGATGCGGCCCTCCATTGTAGACCTTGTGATCATGAAACATGCGTCGCAGGGCGACCTCAGTCTTCTCCGCGAACTTGACGTGCTGCTTGCCATAGAAACCGTTCCGGTAGCCCGCCTTGCGAAGCAGGACCGGGAAGCTGGTATCGACATCCATCTTCTGCAGCGGCGTCGCGGGCCACGGTCCGCCGGTGAAGCCATGGCTCGTCTCGGTCAGACCGCTGAAGATCGTCGCCCGGCTTGCCATGCAGATCGAGGTGTTGACGAACATGTTCTCGAAGCGCACTCCCCGCGCCGCAAGACGATCGACGTTCGGAGTCTTGATCACCGGATGCCCGGCGCAACCCAGGGTGTCGTTGCGCTGATCATCGACCAGGATGAAGATGATGTTGGGTTTCGTTTCTGCAGGGGCTTCCTGGGCAGCGTGAGCGCCCACCGCGGAGATCAAGAGGGCGGCAATGGCAAAAGACAGTTTCATGGGATCAGGATGAGTCAGGAGGCAGTTGTGGGTGGGGATGTATGCGTTCAGGGGGGGCAAGTGCAAGAGGCATCTCTCCGCCCATCGCGGGGAGATCGAGAAAATCGTCCGCGGAATCTCGCGTCAAACCACCCCTTCGCTCTCTTCCACCGCTTTCACCTTCCCGCAATTTCCACACCCACCTGCAAGCTTCGCCTCCAGCGCCTTCGAGGCCGGCGTGATCGCCAACCCCCCGAGTCCCGTGCAACACACTTCGCGCGGCATGAGATCGCCAACTTCCTTCATCGCGTCGACGACTTCGTCGAAGGGCACAAGATGCAGGAAATCCGCCAAGGCCATGTTGGCCGATGAGAGTGCATTGGAGGCCGCCGTCACATTGCGCCCGAGACAGGGAGCCTCCACCCGGTTCGCCAAGGTGTCGCAAGTCATCCCGAAGGAATTCTGCAGTGCCATCGAAGCACCTCCGAGCTGTTGTTCGAAGCTTCCCCCCATCATCCCCACGATTCCCGCAGAGGCCATGCTTGCCCCGGATCCACACTCCGCCATGCAGCCAGCGACTTCCGCCGCGAAGGTGGCGTGGGCCGCGATAAAGACCCCGATCATTCCAGCCGCCAGCATCGCTTCAACACGCTCCTCCCGACTCTTGCCCAGCGCATCGGCAACCCCGAGCACCGCTCCCGGCAGCGCTCCGCAACTCCCCGCGGTCGGTGCCGCCACGATCACCCCCATCGAACTCTTCATCTCCATCATGGCAGAGACATACATGATGATCCGATTGAGGACATCTCCGGGAACGAGTTCTCCCGCCTTCATCATCTCCTGGAATTTCGGGGACTGTGAGGGCAGGATGCGATCCTGAAACTTTGTTCCCTGCAGTCCGGTCTGAATCGAGTCCTCCATGATCCCGACCAACCCGCCCATCCGCTCACGCACGTCCTCGACCGTGATGCCTCCGCGTGCACTTTCGTAGATCGCGCCCAGGTCTCCCAGGCTGAGATTCTCCCCGCTCTCGCTGCGAAACCCTTCCATCTCCGCACAGCGAATCCACGGGACGCTCAAATTCTTTCGGGCCAGCACCGGCAGAACCGTCCCCAGCACTCGCACCATGGATACTGCAGGATTGGCGCGCAGTTCGGCCAGCAGATCTTCCTCAAGCGCACTGCGACTCTTGATCTCAATCATCACCCCTTCGCGCATCGCACAGGGAATGACATCTTCGAAATCAAAACTCGTCTTCAGCCAGCCCACCAATCCATCGGCCCCTTGGGGGTCGGATAGAAATACCAGGGTCTCCACATAATCTCCTTCCATCACCACCACGGCCCCCTCGATGTCCTGCACCACGATCATTCCTCCCCCGGTCGAGATCGCCCTCAGGCTGCGCTCCTCCTCCGCGTTGCGCAGGGTGAGCTTGTAGGTATTGGGATGCTTCGCGCCATAGCTCACGTAGCGAATATCCACCGTAATCCCCTCCTTCACGATCTCCTCGCGAAAATCAGGCAAGCGGGCATCATCGGTTTCCCAGCCCATCAACCCACCAAAAAGACCCAGGTCCGACCCCTGAGATTCGTGAGTGGTCACCAACGCGCCGTTGGGATCGTATTCCACGATCACTTCCGTCAACTCGCCGCCCATCAAGTCACGCGCCAGCCTCCCAATCCGCAAGGCCGCGGCACTGTGGGAACTGGAG
>Ga0302119_10000858_pt1 | contig 13711 bp, 11 predicted proteins | sample AG5_Tmax_MG_FD_203114 | JGI IMG/M metagenome (GOLD analysis project Ga0302119, IMG submission 203114) | Marine microbial communities from Western Arctic Ocean, Canada - AG5_Tmax | ecosystem: Environmental > Aquatic > Marine > Oceanic | place: Canada: Western Arctic Ocean | collected 2017-10-01 | reverse complement strand
TCTTGAAGGCAAACAATGTCCTGATCTTTAAGTGTGTTTACAATGCGAGAAAGATCGTAGCAATGGTCTTGGCCAACACCGTATTGGATATTGTATGTTGCAAATTTGACTTTCATGCTCTTTGTCGAGTTTTGCTAATTGTACGATTATATTTTTATTTGATTTTATATGCAATCATTTTTTTACTATGTATCATGTGCGCTTTTGTCATCCGCTGAGCTTTTATTAGCTTCTTATTATTATGAGCCAATCAATCTCCCTGGGAATGTATTCGCTTAATACAGGGCTTGAAGCTGCGTGGCGTGGTTTGTTTTTGGAGGCGAGAAAATTAAGACCTGATTTGGACATTCCAACACGTGTGATTAACTCAGTTGATATGGTGGATGTGATCAATTCATCAACACGCCTCAGTCACATATGTGGCTTACCATTGGTTAGCCAATTTCAGGGTCGACTAATGCCTTTGTGCGCGCCACACTTTGACGTTGAGGGTATTGATGGCCCAGAATACTTTAGCTATTTTATGGTGAGGAAAGAAAGACACATTCAGTCTATTGATCAGAGTAAGGGCTGTGTTGTAGCGATTAACAGTATTGATTCAAACAGCGGCATGGGTGTTTTCAGACATGAATTGAAGAAAAATTACGGCATTGATCAGTTGGAGTTTTTCTTTCAAGATATTATTTATTCGGGCGCTCACACCGAAAGTGTTCAATACCTTTTGGAAAGTAAGGCAGATATTGCAGCGATTGATGCGGTGACTTATAATTATTTGCAAGATATTAATCCAGAGCTTGCTTTGGAATTAAGAATTGTTGGTCACTCTGTCAAAATGACCTCACCACCACTGGTGACAAACATGGGTAATCCCATTTGCGACCCTGCTAGTTTTACTCAAATATTAAATAATGGTTTAATTGCGCTTGATGATGACGTTAGGCAGCGGTTGAATATTGTTAAGTTTGTTGAAGTCAGAACGGAAGATTACCTTCCAATGCTAGCTTTATAGAGCAAGTGCAACAACCAAACAATTGTCTTGTTGTATAAAACTGAATGACAATAATAATATTTTATTAAGGCATTAGCGCAGTTTGTATTAATGATGACTGTGCGCTAACGGTTGAGTACAAGCAATACTAACAACTAAAAACAATTTATTCAAATTTGGGAAGCTTTGAGGCGCTATACTAACTTCAATCGGAGGGTGGTTATGGAAAAAATGCTCAATAAAGAAGACTTGGAAATAGCCAATTCTGGCTATGTAGTGAATAAGCCGCAGTTATCCTCCTCCTTGCATGCCAATTGCTATACCGATGAAAAATACTTTGCGGTTGAGCAGCACGCTATTTTCCAGAAAACTTGGCAGTGGGCTTGTCATAAAGAAAAACTCAGCAAATCAGGCGACTATTTTGTAAAAGAGATTTCAGGTTACAGTATTTTGATATTACGTAATCAGGCTAGTGAATTGCGCGCTTTTTACAATGTTTGCAAACATCGCGGACATGAATTACTCAAGGGCGAAGGCAATACACAGATGATTGTCTGTCCTTATCACGCTTGGTGTTATGATCTTGATGGTGGCCTTTGCAGTGCCCGTCATACAGAGCACCTTGAAGAGTTTGATCATGGGGCAATCTGCTTGACTCAAGTACAAGTTGAGGTTTTTTGCGGTTTTATCTATGTTAACTTAGATCTAAAGGCATTCTCATTAGCTGAGCAAACTGGTGATTTGGCAAAAGAAATTGGTGAATTTGCTCCAGATGTAAATGACTTGACATTCGCTCATCGTTTGACCTTTAACATTAAATCTAATTGGAAAAATGTTGTTGATAATTTTCTCGAGTGTTATCACTGTCCGATAGCTCATAAAGACTTTTGCTCATTGTTAGAATTTGCAACTTACAAAGTGACAACACACGGTATTTATTCAAGCCACATGGCTAAAGGTAGCATGACAAATAATACTGCGTATAGCACTGAAGGCGCTACTGTTGATGACCACGCAGTTTGGTGGTTATGGCCGAATACTTGTTTAATGCGCTACCCAGGAAGGGGTAATTTTCTGGTATTAAATATTATTCCTGTAGGTCCAAACCAGACTATAGAAACTTACGATTTCTTTTTTGAAACAAGCGAACCTACAACTCAAGAAGTCGAGGCCATTAACTATATTAAAGATGTTTTACAGCAAGAAGACATTGATCTTGTTGAAAGCATACAACGCGGGATGGAAACACCTGCTTTTGAATTTGGACGCATTGTTCACGACCCGGCAGGTTCTGGATTAAGCGAACACGGCGTTCATCATTTTCATGGGCTGGTGCTAGATGCTTACGCAAAAACTATACCCAAATAACACTTTATAGCAAGACTACTTTGCTTCGTGCGTTTTTATTAAGGATTTAAATTATGTCAAAATCTCAGTTAGAAGGAAAAGTCGCTCTTATCACAGGAGGTTGTGGCGGTATTGGGCAAGGCATCTGCGAGCGTTTCAACAGGGAGGGTGCGATTGTTATTGCGGCAGACCTTATTCACAGGAGTGGTGATTTACCCACTAATGTTCGCTTTGAATTGTTAGATGTTACTGATGAGGATAATGTAAAGGCGCTCATGGAAAAGATTGCTACTGAGTACGGCAAACTTGATATTGTTATTAATACTGCAGCTATTGAAATTGAGAAGACCATTGAGAACACTTCTCTTGAAGAGTGGAATCAAATTTTTTCGATTAACGTCACTGGCACTTTCCTTGTGTCTAAGTTTGCAATCCCGTTGCTACGAAAAGCCGGAGGCGGTTCTATTGTTAATTTTGGCTCTTACGATGGCTTTATAGCTGACCCCGAACTGTCTGCTTACTGTGCCACCAAAGGCGCTGTTCACGCTCTTACTAAGGCAATGGCCTGTGACTATGGTCCTGAAAATATTCGTGTCAATGCCGTTTGTCCGGGCTATATTGATACACCGATGTTGCAAAAATTCTTTGGCAAGTCGGGTGACATTGAAACTCTCAAGGAGGAGGTGCGTAACATTCATCCAATGCGTCGATATGGCACTCCAGCAGACATTGCCAGTTTAGTAACTTGGTTGTCAGGTGACGAGGCGGGTTACGCCAGTGGGCAACTGTGGATACTTGATGGGGGCTTGAGTTCGCAAGCTCAACAAATGCGTCTATAGAAAAAGGAGTAATAATGTCGAAAAACAATGGAAAAATTGCCCTAGTTACTGGTGGCGCGAGAGGTATTGGTCGAGCGATTGTTGAACGGTTTTTAAAAGAGGGTATGACAGTTATTGCTTGTGGCCGCAGTGACAGACCTTATGACATGGACTCCGCTGTTGATTGGTATTCTGTGGATGTGTCTAATCGTATTGCAGTAGAAGGGTTGTGTGATACGATTGTTACTAAGTATGGTGTTCTGCATATATTGGTTAATAATGCTGGCATTCAAATTGAAAAAACCGTTGTGGATAGCACCGATGAGGATTGGGATTTATTGATGGGGGTCAATGCCAAAGGGGTCTTTTACTGCTGTCGAACTTTCATACCCATTATGTCGCATTCTGGCGGTGGTTCTATAATCAATATTGGCTCTACCAGTGGCCATGTCGCAGATCCCGAAATGGCGCTTTATAATGCTTCAAAAGCTTTTGTTCATGGTTTAACACGCTCGATAGCTATTGATCACGGAAAACAAGGAATTCGTTGCAATGCAATTTGTCCAGGCTGGGTTTTGACCGGTTTAGCAGATGCAGCTTTTGAGCTGGCAAATAATCCAGAGGCAGCAAAAGAAGATGCCCTTGCAAGGCATTATATTGGTCGCTTTGGGCAGCCAAGCGATATTGCTAATATGGCGCTTTGGTTGGTCTCAGATGATGCTGGCTATGCCACGGGACAAATGTTCACTGTAGATGGTGGCCTAACAGCCGCTTCACCGGTGAACCCTGGATTGTTTTAAGGTTTTGTAGTTGTTAACAAAACACTGATTATTTGCACGCAGTCGACTTTCAAAATCTTCACGATTGTGATAACCACCACACAGTTGACGGTATCCACTCAGCGCAGCACGACCGTGCAACAATCGCCAATTGTCAAAAGTTAGAATCGTGCCGGGATTGAGGCAGTATTGAAACTGGCGTTTTTTCTGATGAGCCAAACGATAAAAAATTCCGTAGGCTTCGTAAAAACACTCCATTTCATCATTCTGTAATCTAAAAGGTGCACGATCATGGTTGTTAAAGCTGACTTGGAGTACCTCTCCATCGTTGTTTGTGCGGAAGACCGACCTATGTGTTTCAAGGTGAATGTTGTCACCGATATAGCGCCCAGGCACTTGAACATCACAAAGTGTTGTAAAAGCTTGAGGGTGCTGTTGTTGCATCTCGTCTGCAATTGCTAGTCCATCAATAAACTGGTTGTCTCCACCTGTAGCTTTTCTTTGTAAGCAATGTAAAGTCTGAAGACCCGGCGCATCATGAACATAAGTGCCATCCGTATGTGGCTCGATTTCTAAGGAGGTGTACGCTGTATCATCATGATCAGAAGCTTTGTTATCCCAAACACTAAATGTGCCAAAGATTGAATTCCGTATATAGGCAATTTTCTCCATCATTGCTTGAGTTGCTTCTGGCGTAGCAGGGGAATTATGAACCAAAACAAAACCAACTCTTTGGATGTGATTGAGCCAAGTTTTAACACCGTCATCATTCATTAGGGCTTCATAAGTCATTTCTGGTATGACGTTAATATCATCTGCATTGTGCCAAATTTCAGCTGATCTTAACGGTTTAATTTGTGAAAAAAATGGAGTTCCCATTGACCGCAGCAATGCATAAGAAAGAGCGCTTTGACTATTATCGGACCAGTGGATACGTACTTGTTCGTTGCTTTCGTCAATAGAGACACGATCCACAGCATGGTTAAGAGGGGTACTAAACGTATCAATTTGTCGTTGTAGCGTCCCAGGATGCAAGTCTTTCACATCCTCACTATGATCTCGTACCCAATGCCAGAGATAGTCACTAGTTGTGCCATTATTCCATTGAACTTTTAGACTATTTGTAGTTGCATTTATTGATTTAATAACCATCAAAACCTCCAATATTAATTTGTAATTTTCCTCGTAATTCAATTGAACGCAACAAGTAATTGTTATTTATTTGACAAGTTAATATTTAAAGCGTATTATTTTTTGATTGAACGTTTAATCAATAAAAAATAATGCCTAAAATTGGAATGCCGGATATACGTCGGCCACAATTAATTAAAGCAAGTATTAGGGTGATCGGCCAAGTAGGGATGTCGCGAGCGAGTGTGGCTGTTATCGGTCGAACTGCAGGAGTATCTCCAAGCATTATTAACCATTATTTTGGCGGCAAGGATGGTTTGTTGGAGGCAACAATGCGTTTTATCTTAAAAGATCTATCCGATATAACGCGCTTAACGCTAGATAAAACAACCAAAGAGGATCCTTTGGGACGCGCTCTTGCCATTGTAGAATCTAACTTTAGTGGCGGTCAAGTCAGTTCCGATATTACCTCAACCTGGCTGGCTTTTTGGTCTCGAGCAATGCATGATCCAGCACTTTATCGCCTGCAACAAGTTAATGAGAAGCGCCTTTTGTCTTATTTGCGCTTTGAGTTAAAACGCATGTTGCCAGTAGACGAGGCTAGGTCTGTTGCAATCGCTGTAGCAGCATTGATCGACGGCATGTGGTTGCGTGGCGCTTTGACACCCCAAGGTATCAATCCAAAGCAAGCCGAACAAATTATTGGTGATTATATTAAATCAAAAGTGCCTGAACGCTTTATTTCAATTCACCAGAAAACAATTAGGAAAAGTAATTAATATGCAGCAACATCTTTATATTCATGGCGCCTACGTTAAAGCGACCTCTGATGAGGTTTTTGATACCATTAACCCCGCCACTAACCAAGTTATTTGCGAGATCGATCAGGCCAGTGAAGTCGATGTTGAAAAAGCGGTGATCTCTGCAGAGCAAGGTTTTGCCGTTTGGTCGGCAATGTCTGCGATTGAGCGCAGCCGTATTCTTTTAAAAGCAGTGGTTATTTTGCGCGAACGCAATGATGAGTTGGCCGCCTTGGAAGTGCTGGATACTGGAAAGCCCCTGCAAGAAGCTAATTGTGTTGATATTCACAGTGGTGCTGATGTTATTGAATATTATGCTGGTTTAGTTCCTGCATTGCAAGGCACTCAGCAAGATTTGGAGCGCAATACTTTCTTTATCTCCAAACGCGAGCCCCTGGGTGTTTGTGCGGGTATTGGCGCTTGGAATTATCCAATACAAATTGCTATGTGGAAGTCTGCTCCGTGTTTGGCAGCTGGTAATTCGATGATATTTAAGCCCTCTGAGGAAACACCGTTAAGCGTATTAAAACTGGCCGAAATATACACAGAAGCTGGAATACCCTCCGGTGTTTTTAATGTTGTATTGGGTGATTATCGCGTTGGTCAATATTTATCTCGCCACCCACGTATTGCAAAAATTTCGTTCACCGGCGGCTGTGAAACCGGAAAAAAAGTCATGGTTGACGCTGCTGAAACAATTAAAGAAGTAACCTTGGAATTGGGTGGAAAATCACCTCTGATCGTGTTTGATGATGCCAACTTAGACAATGCCGTTTCCGGGGCTTTATTGGGTAATTTTTATACTCAAGGAGAGATTTGTACTAACGGCACTCGAGTGTTTGTTCAAGCAGGTGTTTACGATGAATTTATAGAGAAAGCACGCAGTCGAACCGAAGCTATAAAAATTGGCGATCCAATGGATTTAGAAACTCAAATGGGCGCGTTGATTAGTGCAAGTCATTTTGACAATGTGATGGCTTATATTGAGCAAGCTAAAGCAACTAATGCGCGTTTGGTTTGTGGCGGCAATCGATATGAATCTGACAGCACTCGCGATGGATTTTTTGTTGAACCAACAATATTTGCTGATTGCGACGATGACATGACGATTATTAAGGAAGAAGTTTTTGGACCAGTAATGGCCGTTCTTCGATTTGAGGATGAAGATGAAGTGATTGCTCGGGCCAACGATACCAACTTCGGTTTGGCCGCAGGTGTTTTTACTCAGGATATCAGTCGTGCGCATCGCGTTATCAATCAGCTGCAAGCTGGTATTTGCTGGATTAATAGTTGGGGTGATTCGCCTGCAGAGATGCCAGTGGGTGGTTATAAGCAATCCGGCATTGGCAGAGAAAATGGTCCTGAAACATTAAAAAGTTACACCCAAGTCAAGAGTGTTTTCATCCGATTGGATGATGTAGAAAGTCCTTTCTAAATTCAAACAAGCATAAGAAAAAAATAAATAAATGAAAAAAAGATTTGATTATATTATTGTAGGCGCTGGTTCAGCAGGGTGTGTATTAGCTAATCGCTTGAGCGAAGATGGCGAACATCAAGTTCTACTTTTGGAAACGGGCGGCAGTGATAGGAGCATTTTTATTCAAATGCCAACGGCACTTTCCTATCCGATGAATACTGAAAAATTTTGTTGGCAATTTTATTCTCAGCCAGAGCCGTTTCTCAATAACCGAGAAATGCATTGCCCCCGGGGCAAAGTGCTGGGCGGTTCGTCTTCGATCAATGGTATGGTTTATGTTCGAGGACATGCTCGTGATTATGATCAGTGGCAAAAAGAGGGTGCTCATGGTTGGTCGTATGCCGATTGCTTGCCGTACTTTAAGCGTAGCGAGTCATGGCAAGGCGGCGAGAGTGAGTATCGTGGTGGTAGCGGTCCTGTAGCAACTTGTGGCGGAAATAACATGAAACTCAGCCCTTTGTATCAAGCTTTTATTGATGCCGGAGTAGAAGCGGGTTATCCTAAAACAGATGACTACAATGGCGAGCAGCAAGAAGGGTTTGGAGCGATGCACATGACGGTGGATAAAGGTGTTCGTGCATCCACTTCAAATGCTCACCTTAAGCCGGCATTAAAAAGAACAAATTTAACCTTGATAACGGGTGCGGTTGTTGAAAGGGTCTTACTAGAAGACAAGGTAGCCGTTGGAATTAAATATCGTAAAAATAGCCATGATATCGAGATTCATGCGACTAAAGAAGTGATATTGAGTGCGGGTTCGATCGGGTCTCCTCAAATTCTGCAACTGTCGGGCATTGGACCTCGTCAAGTATTGGCGGATGCTGGAGTCGAGTGCCTACATGAGCTTCCAGGTGTCGGTGAAAATTTGCAAGATCATCTAGAGGTGTATTTTCAGTACAAGTGCAAACTACCAATTACACTTAATGGAAAACTGAATTTGTTTTCTAAATTCATGATTGGTGTGCGCTGGGTGTTGCTGAAAACCGGTTTAGGCGCGACCAATCATTTTGAATCTTGTGGCTTTATTCGCTCTAGAGCTGGCCTGGAGTGGCCGAATATTCAATATCATTTCTTGCCAGCAGCTATGCGCTATGACGGCAATGCCGCTTTTAAGGGTCATGGCTACCAAGTACATGCTGGCCCTAACAAACCCAGTAGTCGTGGACGAATGAAAATTGTAAGCAACAACCCAAATGCCAAGCCTAATATTTTGTTTAACTACATTGAAACCGAACAAGACAAACAAGATTGGCGAGATTGTATTCGCTTAACGAGAGAAATTCTTTCACAAGGCGCTTTAGAAGTTTATCGTGAAGGAGAGATTCAACCGGGTAATGACATCAATACCGACGAGGAAATTGATGCTTGGGTAAGGGCGAACGTTGAAAGCGCGTACCACGCATCCTGTACCTGTAAGATGGGTTCTGATGATGATTTGATGGCTGTTGTTGATAATAAGGCCAAGGTAAGGGGAATAGAGAAATTGCGAGTGGTTGACTCTTCCATTTTTCCTACAACGCCAAACGGCAATTTAAACGGACCCACTCTAATGGTGGCTGAGAAGTTAGCCGATGAAATTCTTGGAAAATCATCCCTCTCACAAGATCACGCAAATGTTTGGATTGCCCCCGATTGGAAAAATTTTCAACGTCAAAGTGCAGCATCAAGACCTCTGGAAAACGCTTTATGAATCAAGAACTTTTCAGCTTAAAAAGAATAACAAAACTCTCCTTTGTTTGTTTAAAGGAGGCGCTTATGAAACACACCTGCTAGTCAGTTAAGGTCTGCCTTCTAGGGTGGCTTTATTTTATAAATAAATAAACTTTTTATTAATAATTAAGGAGATTTACAATGAAAATTAATACATTTACAAAAATCATTACAAGTGGTGCAGTAGCTGCACTTCTTAGTATGACAATGGTTACTCCCGCGCAAGCAGACAGCAAGCGATTAACGTCGCCGATTCCTGATTGGACGGGTGGAGCAGTAACTTGCAAGATTGCACAAATCCTTCTCGAGCAAGAATTGGGTTATAACGTGAAAGCTATTGCAATGCCTTCAGGTCCTGGTGTTTATGAAGCAATTGCAGCAGGAGACTTGGACTATGCCTGTGAAAGCTGGCCTTCGTATTCAAGCTCTAAAGAGGCTATGATGACCAAATGGGGTGGAGATGGCTCTGTGAGCTATTTGGGTGATGTTGGTGTTGTTGGAACATCGACTTACTTTGTCCCTAGATACTTTATTGACGAAGTAGCCAATGATCTTACTTCATATGCACAACTAAACAAGTACAAAGAGCATTTTGCCACTATTGAAACCGGTGACAAAGGTCGTTTGATTGCTTGCCCAACAGCTGGTTGGGAGTGTGAAGATCAAAATCGTCTAGACTTGCTTGGCGTTGACTTTGTCGCGGTAGAGCTCGGTACGGAAGCCGCTGCTTGGGCTGAGGCGCAAGCCGCTTACGCTCGACACGAGCCTTTCTTGCTTTACGCTTGGACACCGCATTGGATTCACGCTAAATTGGATCTAGTGGGTATTGAGTTGCCTGCCTACGGTACGGTTGATTGGCCTGAGTCAGGTTGGGGTTTGGATATAACCTTTAACTACGGCAATCCTGCTTCAATGTCTGCACATGGCGATGCAGCATATATGTTGGGACACATGAATTTGTCTAATGTTGCACAATCTGGTCTAGTAATGGCAATTGATGTTGACGGTAGAGATATTGATGAAGTAGCTCAAGAGTGGGTTGACGCTAATAAAGATGAATGGAAACACTGGTTACTATAATTCACCTTAAAAAGTAGATATCTTTTCGGGCTCGACATCGTGTTGGGCTCGATTCTAAAAATAGAATAATATTATGAATACAATAAGCTGTAAGAATATGTGGAAAGTTTTTGGTCCGAATCCACAGAAGATCATGAATCAACTCGATGAAAACTCTACACGTGTGGAAGTCCAGCGTGAAACAGGTCATGTTATCGCCGTAAAAAATGTTAGTTTTTCGATTGAAAAAGGCGAAACATTTGTAGTAATGGGATTATCCGGTAGCGGCAAATCTACATTGGTGCGTTGTTTGTCAAGACTCATTGAGCCTACTGCAGGTGATTTTTATGTGGGTGAGCAGAATATTACCCAAATGAATACTAAAGATTTAAATCATTTTAGGCGCTTTTCAATCAGTATGGTCTTCCAGCATTTTGGTCTATTTCCTCATCGAAGCGTACTTGAGAACATAGCCTACGGATTAGAAATACGCGGCATGTCTCGTGTTGATCGTTTGGATAAGGCCATGGAGGTTTTAGAATTGGTTGGACTGTCTGGTTGGGAGCATAATCTGCCCCGTGAATTATCCGGTGGTATGCAACAAAGAGTTGGTCTTGCTCGTGCATTGGCTGTGAGCCCAGATATTTTGATGTTTGACGAACCTTTTTCAGCGCTTGATCCGTTGATTCGACGTGAAATGCAGGATGAATTATTGTCAATACAAAAAGTGGTAAAGAAAACAATGATTTTTATCACACACGATTTTCAAGAGGCCATCAAAATGGGCGACCACATCGCCATTATGAAAGATGGTGAGATTGTACAAATTGGCACACCTGAAGAAATTGTTGCCAATCCAAAGAACGAATATGTACGTCAGTTTGCTGAAGATGTTCCGCGCTACAAAGTGCTGAGCGCAGGAAAATTGATGCGCCAGCCAGCAACGGCAGAAACTCAACAAGCCTTCGCTGAAAAAGCACCTTTTGCGCGAATTAGCGATAAGGTCGAGGATTTGCTAGAGATGATTGCTGATAATGATAAAGCCATACCTGTTTGCGGTGAAAAGGGTGAATTAGTGGGTGAAATCGACCGTACGATTGCGATGCATGCTATGCGCTCAAAAACATAAAGATGGATCGATGCAAACTTCTGCTAATAACCGTATGAAATTTTTATCCTCACCTTTTTTTGTAAAGCTAATATTGTCATTAATCGTGGTATTGCTTTCATTTTATTGGGTAGGGCAAGCGGATGAAAAAACCCTATTCCCAAATGAAATTTCCGAGCCATTTACTTTTAATGTTTGGGTGGACAATGGCGAGACCTGGCTCAAGCAAAACTACCGCTGGTTGACTCGACTTATTGCTGGAGAGATACGAGACGTCTTGTACGTAGTAGAAGATTTTCTCATGCTATCTCCTTGGTTGTTTACTATGGCGATGTTGACTTTGATCTCCTTTGCTATTGGCGGTCTAAGACTTGCCCTATTGGCGATTTTAAGTTGCTTGTTTTGGGGTGGCGTGGACATGTGGGATGCGACTATGCAAACTTTTGCGTTGATGAGTATCGCGGTTTTCTTGTCGGTCATCATCGGACTTTTGGTTGGCATTATGTGTTCTCAAAATAACCGAGTTGAGGCGATAGTTCGACCTATATTGGATACCATGCAAACGATGCCGAGTTTTGTTTATTTAATTCCTGCGGTTTTCTTTTTTGGTATTGGTGGCCCACCCGCCATTATGGCCACAATGATTTATGCACTACCACCAGTTATCCGCTTGACCAATTTAGGCATTCGTCAGGTTTCGGCAGAGAGTATGGAGGTTGCCCGTTCATTTGGCTCGAGTCGTTTACAAATTTTATTTAAGGTGCAGTTGCCCCTCGCCTTGCCAAGCATTCTGATGGGAATTAATCAAACCATTATGATGGCGCTAGGTTTGGTGGTGTTGGCTACCTTTATTGGTGCGGAAGGTCTGGGTAATGAGGTTTGGAGTGCAATTAGCAGACTTAGGGTGGGCTGGTCACTTGAGGCAGGAACCTGTATTGTTTTGATGGCAATTATCTTTGATAGAATCAGTGTTGCCCTGGGTGATAAAGAGTTGTCGATAAAGCCAAGTCAAGGCCAGTGTTTTTATTTATTACCTCAACAGTGGGATCGCAACCTCATTGCAATTTTTATTGAAACTATTATTGGCACCCTTTGGCGGTCTGTTGGTTTCATATTTACAGTATTTGGGAATACACTAGCTTGGATAGTCTCTAACTTAGTTGGTATTTTTAATCACGCCCAAGCAAAAATCGTGAAGCAAATAATTCAGAACAGCACACTCCTGATTGGCAGTGTCGTAATTTTACTTTCAATTTGGTTGTTTGATGCGTATGTAGTGTCTATTGGTAGCTTTCCTGAGGCGTTGCAATTCTCAATTCGGGAACCTGTTGATAACGCTGTTGATTGGTTGGTCATTAACTCTGTTTTTATTTCCTTCACTAAAGGTTTAAGAGGTATTGTTTACCTGTATTTATTGCACCCCTTGGACATTTACTTAACTTATATTCCGTGGTATTTTGTGATTGCCATGTTTGGTGTTGTGGGCTGGGTTTCAATTGGTTTTAGATTTGCCCTTACTACGGTTGCTTTGCTGTTTTTTATTGGTGCTTGCGGCCTGTGGCTTTCTGCAATGCTGACTTTGTCTTCGGTCATGGTGTCGATTTTATTGTGTATTGTGATTGGGCTGCCGATTGGAATTGCAAGTGCAAATAGTCCAAAGCTTGATATGATCTTAAAACCAATATTGGATACCATGCAAACAATGCCAAGTTTTGTTTATTTGATCCCTGTTTTGATGTTTTTCGGTGGCAACATCGTCTCTGCCGTTATTGCCACGGTGATTTACGCCTTACCGCCTGTCATTAGAATGACAACTCTTGGTATTACCCAAATTCCAGAATCCTACATTGAGGTCTCACAGATGTTCGGTAGTACCCGTTTGCAACGTCTGCTTAAAGTACAATTACCAATGGCTTTACCAAGTATTATGATGGGTATAAACCAGGGCGTGATGATGGGTCTTGCAATGCAAGTAATCACCCCTATGATTGGTGGTGGTGGACTGGGAAGAGATGTGTTTTACTCCCTAAGTTTATCCAATACCGGTGCAGGTTTGGCCGCTGGAACAGGCATCGTGATGCTTGCTATTATTCTTGACCGCTTGAGTCAAGCATGGAGTAAAAAACAACGGCAAGCGTTAGGCATTTAATTCGTTCGTCTGAATGCACGACAAACTTACATTTACCTTCATTTACCTTAAGAAAACAATATGAATATGGATCCCTCAACAAGTGTCACCCAGTTACTTATAGCTTTAATGAGTGGCGTGGCTTTACTGTTATGGAGCTTGAGTTTGGTGCGCACTAGCATGAAAAAAGCCTATGGCGGCAAGCTGACCTATTTTGTTAGTCATCGATTTACCGGCGTGCTTAGTTCGTTTTGGCTGGGGATCCTTATTACTTTGGTGTTACAAAGCTCTACTGCGGTTGCATTGCTGTCGGCCTCTCTTGGGGTGGTGGGACGATCTGGCCTTGCAATGTTGCTGGGCGCAGAC
>Ga0302119_10000852_pt1 | contig 13771 bp, 10 predicted proteins | sample AG5_Tmax_MG_FD_203114 | JGI IMG/M metagenome (GOLD analysis project Ga0302119, IMG submission 203114) | Marine microbial communities from Western Arctic Ocean, Canada - AG5_Tmax | ecosystem: Environmental > Aquatic > Marine > Oceanic | place: Canada: Western Arctic Ocean | collected 2017-10-01 | reverse complement strand
CTGCCGCGGTTTGGGCCCATTGCGTGTACGCCACGGACCTTGACGGTGATGGAGACGCGGACGTGCTCTCGGCGTCGATGGGCGACGACAAGATCGCCTGGTACGAAAATCTGGGCTGCAATGCAGCAGGAGGCGCCTCTTTCGGGCCGCAGCAGGTGATCACGCTTGACGCCAATAGCCCCCAGTTTGTGCGCGCCACGGACCTGGACGGTGACGGGGACGCGGACGTCCTCTCGGCGTCATCTGTTGACGGCAAGATTGCCTGGTATGAAAATCTGGGTGGCGGCACCTTTGGGCCCCAGCAGGTGATCACGACTAGCGCAATGGGAGCCGAGTCTGTTTACGCCACGGACCTGGATTGTGATGGGGACGCCGACGTCCTCTCGGCGTCGATGGGTGACGACAAGATCGCCTGGTACGAGAACCGCCTGAACGAGGTGACCTCGGATTTTGGGCCGCAGCGAGTGGTAACGACTCTCGCAAATGGTGCCCAGTCCGTGTTCGCCACGGACCTGGATGGTGACGGGAACGCCGACGTGCTCGCGGGGTCGCTGAGCGACAACAAGGTCGCCTGGTTTGCGAACCTCATGTGCCCCTGCACCTCAAAGTTCTGCACGGTTGCGGATGGCAGCATCTTCAACACGGCCAACCTGGATGCCTCGGGATGTGACCTGTCCACGGCGATCACCTTGGACCTCAGCAACGGTCCCCCCAAGCAGTTTACCTATCTCCTGATAGGGTCCGGGACCGCGACCATTAGTAACCCTGGGGGTTCGCAAGGTGACCTGTGCATTCTTGGCGGGTTCTTTGCACGTTACAGCCAGGACCTGGGCCAGATATCCCTCGCGGGAACCTACTCGACTGACATTTCCAACTCGGTCTCGGGTGGCCCGGGATTTGGCATCCCCTTCTCTAGCGGGAGCTCGATCCTCGCGGGCGAGACCTGGAACTTCCAGTACTGGCATCGCAAGCCTCCCACCTCCTTCGGCACTTCCGGATTCTCGGAGGCGATCTCGATCACGTTCAAGTGACGCGAAAGGACTCACTACCGCCAGTGCGGTTGGGCCTTGATTGGCGGGTTTTTGCCATGCCCCCCTGTTGTCCTCCCAGGTTCCGTCGTGGAGCCTGGGAGGCAATTCTTGGATGACGCTTCGCGGTCCGGTACCATCACGTCCACCATGACCGAGTTCACCCCCAATGCTTCCGACGCCTATGGCGTTCAAAATTACAGCCCCCAGCCCGAGATCGCAGGGGTCGAGATCATCCCCCTGCGTCGTTTCAACGACGATGGCGGGTCCATGACCGAGCTCGCGCGATTGGATAACGGTGAGCTGCAGGGCGTTCCCGGCTTCAAGGCGCTGCAGATGAACTACTCGGTCATGGAGCCTCTGGCCATCAAGGCCTTCCACCTGCACAAGCGCCAGACCGATGTGTGGTACGTGCCGCCCTCGGACAAGATCTTGCTGGTGCTCAGCGACGTGCGCGCCGGCTCACCTTCGGAGGGCACCACGCGGCGCTACGTGCTCGGCGATGGTAAGTCGTTCTTGGTGCGCATTCCGCCGGGCGTGGCCCATGGTGCTCGAAACCTTAGGCCCGCAGCTCCCAGCGCCATCATCTACTTCGTTGACGTGCAGTTCAGTATTGACGACGAGTGTGATGAAGGCCGCCTGCCCTGGGATCACTTCGGGACCGAGGTCTGGGAAGTCGAACGGGCCTAGGCCCCGTGTTCGACCACGGCGATCATGCGCTCCAGGGCGGAGCGTGCCTCGCGGGTCAATTGAAGGCGCTCAGTAGCATCGAGGCGCTCACGACTTCCGGTTATCTCGTCGACGGCGTCCCCGGCTAGAACCCGGTTCGCATCCGGCGCACAGCCCTTGCGTAGGAGATCGAGGATGCCGGCCAAGTGGGGGGGGTCGTTGCGGCTCATCGTCGCACAGCCGCAACCTGCTGTTCCAAAGTTGGCATCGGGAATGTCCGCCAGGTGCATGATCTCGACTCCGCGGGACCGGCCGACCTCGCGTGCGTTGCGCACGAAGTGACCCTCGGTGCCGATCACCAGGCGTGAGCCCGCGGGCGCGGTCAGCATTTGATCCCACAGGTACTTCGTGCTGCCTGAACCATCGGCGGCCTGCACGACCTCGAGGCGCGACTCGGGGTGGACGATCACGCGCCAGTTGCGCTCCTGCCACCAGTGCACGTGCTCGGGAGTGAAGACCGTGTGCACGCCGCAGTAGGCGCCCCAAAGGATCATCTGGGCTTGGTCCAGAGCGGCCAGGCCTCCCTCGACGTGGTCGTCATCCAAGGGGAAGGCCCCCCGTGTGCGCTCGGCGTCGGCGAGGCGTACGACTCGGGACGGATCGAGACCCAGGCGATGGGCGGTGTTGGCGCCAAGGTGTGCATCGGGGACGAACATGACCTTGGAGCCTTGTTTTAGAGCCCACTCCACCACTTGGTGGGCGTTGCTGCTGGTGCAAACGGCGCCGCCCGTGCGCCCGGCCAGCGCCTTGAGGCGCCCGGAGGTGTTCATGTAGGCGACGCAGACCAGGTCGTCCCCGTAGCGCTCCAACAGCTGGTCTGCCACGGGCAGGACCATGTGGTCCTTGGCCATCATCTCCATGGTGCAACCCGCCTTGGGGTTGGTGATCCAGGTCTGCTGGTCCTCCCGGGCGAGCAGGGCGATGGACTCGGCCATGAAGTGCACGGCGGACTCGACGATGATCTTTTTCTCGGGCTGGCGCGTGGCTTGCAGGGCCAGGGCGTAGCTGTCGGCCACGGTTCCCCCGTAGCGTTCAACCAACTTCACGATCTCGCCCCCCATGTAGTAGTGGGCGAGGAGGAGCAACGAATCACCAAAGTGATCCTGCGCCGGCCGCACGTAGCTATCCAGCCAGGGGAGTACCGTCTCCGGTGTGCGATCGGGCAGCGCTAGGTATTCCTCCGCATAGGGACGGAACTCGTCCTGATACCAATCAAGGGGCAGATCGGTCTGGCAGATCGGTATCCCTGGTCTAAGTTGCAGTCCGCTGGTCATCGTGGTCTCGCTAGGAATGCTGGGTTCTAGTCCAGATACGGGTAGCGGTAATCCGTGGGCGGAACGAAGGTTTCCTTCATCGTGCGCGGAGAGATCCAGCGCAGCATGTTGAGCAGGGAACCCGCCTTGTCGTTGGTGCCCGAAGCACGAGATCCCCCGAAGGGTTGCTGGCCCACCACGGCGCCGGTGGGCTTGTCGTTGATGTAGAAGTTGCCCGCGGCAAAGCGCAGGGCGTCCGTGGCCTGTCGCAGAGCGGCCCGGTCGATGCCGAAGATCGCGCCGGTCAAGGCGTACTCGGACGTGTTGGCACACAGGTCGAGGGTTTCCTCGAAGCGTTCATCCTCGTACACGTACACCGTGAGCAGGGGGCCGAACAATTCGGTGCGCATCAGATCGTGCTTGGGGTCCTGGACCTGCACCACGGTGGGGTGCACGAAGTAGCCCACGGAGTCGTCGTACTCTCCGCCAATCACTACCTCGGCGGTACTATCAGCTTGTGCGCCGTCGATGGCGCCCTTGAGCTTGGCGAAGGCGGAGGAGTCGATCAGTGCGCCCAGGAAAATGCTGAAATCACAGATGTCGCCGACCTTCAACTCGGCCACCATGCCGGCCACGCGTGCCTTGACGTCCTCCCACATGCTGCTGGGGATGTAGGCGCGACTGGCTGCAGAGCACTTCTGGCCCTGGAACTCGAAGGCCCCGCGCACGAGTGCCACTGCGAGGCTCTGAGGTTCCGCGGAGTTATGGGCGAAGACAAAGTCCTTGCCGCCCGTTTCCCCGACGAGTCGAGGGTACTGGTCGTACTGCGCGATCTGAGTGCCGATGGTCTTCCAGATGCCCTGGAAAACTCCGGTCGAACCGGTGAAGTGGATTCCCGCGAGGCGGCGGTCGGCCAGCACCGGGTCACCCACTTGGGCGCCGGATCCGGGAAGGAAGTTAATCACGCCTGCGGGTAGGCCCGCCTCCTCAAGCATCTTCATCAGGTAGTAGTTCGACAACACCGAGGTGCTGGCGGGTTTCCAGAGGCACGTGTTGCCTACCATGGCCGGAGCCGTGGGCAGGTTGCCTGCGATGGATGTGAAGTTGAAGGGCGTGATGGCAAACACGAAGCCATCCAAGGGGCGGTGCTCCAGACGATTCCACATGCCGTCTGAGGATTGCGGCTGCTCCGCATAGAGCTGCTCCATGTAGCCCACGTTGAAGCGCCAAAAGTCGATCAACTCGCAGGCGGCGTCGATCTCCGCCTGGTGGCAGGTCTTCGACTGGTTGAGCATCGTTGCCGCATTGATGGTGTCACGCCAGGGACCGCGCAGGAGCTCGCTAGCCTTCAAGAAAATGGCGGCGCGCTCTTCCCAGGGCATGTTCGCCCAGGCGGCCTTGGCGTCGTCCGCGGCGTCGATGGCTTGCTGTACCTCGGCTTCACCCGCCTTGGAGTAGGTCCCCAGTACGTGTGCGTGGTTGTGGGGCATGACCATTTCGCCCTTGTTCTCCGTGCGGACTTCTTTACCGCCGATGATCAGGGGGACGTCCACCGTTTGGCTGGCCATCTCCTTTAGGCGCTTCTCCAGGGAGTGGCGCTCGGGGCTCCCGGGTGCGTAGTCGCGTACGGGCTCGTTGACGGGCTGGGGGGTCTTGAAGGTTCCGTGGGTCATGGTGCTGGAGGGGCAGGTGCTCGGTGGATTAGGGAGCCTAGTGGGCAGCGAGTATCGCAGGGGGCAAGGGCTCTGTCGACCTGAGGGGCGCAGTGAGAGGCGAGTCTATGGCTAGAACGGGGGCTGTTCCCTTCCCCGTCCCTAGTACAGGGGCCATCATGGGGCGGCCTCGGCATGCCCCACGGTGGGCCGGCCACGATGAACCCGACACGAGCCCTCATGAGTACCGATAGGATCAACCAGGACCTGGCCTTCTGGCTGGATGCTGCCCTCGAACCCCACTGGGGAGAGGAGGGCGCGGTTTGGTGGGCCCAAGCTCTGGAGCGCGTGGGAGCTGGTCTGAGCGGCTCCACCTTCGGGGCCACACTTTCCGTGGCCAGCCGTCACACGCCGCGAGTGGCCCTCGATCCGGATGGGGATGCGCTGGCCCAAGCCAATGAGATTCTGCCGGGCTGGAACCCGGAGCGTTGGGATGTGCTGGAGGCCGCTCGCGTTCGCCTGCTTTTGACTCGACCGGACTTGGAGAAGGACACCTTCCCTCTAGACCTCGCGACCCTCTGCCAGCACGCGGACGAGGGCGAGCTCCGAGCGATCTATAAGAGCCTGGCCCTCTTGCCCGAGGCCGGGCGTTTCAGCACCCGGGCCGCAGAAGGTTGTCGCACTAATATCGTCCCCGTTTTTGAGTCGGTTGCCTGTGATACGCCCTTTCCATTCACCTGCTTCGACGATCTGGCCTGGAATCAAATGCTGATCAAAGGGCTATTCATCGGCGCGCCGCTAGTACGCATCGTGGGTTTGGATCGAAGGCTGAACCCTGAGCTAGCGCGCATGGCTCTCGATCTGGCCGAGGAACGTCGGTCGGCGGGGCGCCCGGTACAGCCCGAACTGTGGATGTGCCTGGGGACCCACGGCGGGCAGCGCGCTCTCGATTCACTGCAGCACGAACTAGCCAGTGATCATGTCGTCGGTCGCCGTGCCGCGTGCCTCGGGCTGGCTCGGGCTGGCCACGGCGATCTGGTAGAACCAGATTCTCAACTGACTCTGATCCGCGAGCGTATGCTGGCAGGCGACACGGGCCGCCGCAGCTTCACTCAACTCGAAGACTGACCTCTCGCCTCCCTTCCCTCCAGTGGACAATTTTTCCATGCGTTTCTTCGATCCCCACATCCACATGACTAGTCGGACCACCGACGACTACCAGGCCATGGCTGATGCAGGCGTGCGTGCCGTTATCGAACCGGCCTTCTGGCTGGGGCAGCCCCGCACCACGGTGGGCTCATTCGTGGACTACTTCTCCAGTATTGTGGGATGGGAGCGCTTCCGGGCTGCGCAGTTCGGTATCAGCCACTACTGCGCCATCGGCCTCAATTCCAAGGAAGCCAATAATGAGGGGTTGGCTCGCGAGGTGCTTGAACTTCTTCCCCTGTACGCATTGAAGGAGGGCGTTGTGGCGGTGGGGGAGATCGGCTACGACGAGATCACCGCTGCCGAGGAGCGCGCCTATCAAGCCCAGCTTGAGTTCGCCTTGGAGCACGACATGGTGGTCATGGTCCACTCCCCGCACAGGGACAAGAAGAATGGCATCTTGCGATCATTAGACGTGGCCGCAGAAATCGGCATTCCCATGGGCAAGCTCGTGATTGATCACAACAACGAGGAGACGGTGCAAGGCGTCCTGGACCGTGGTGCCTGGGCGGCCTTCACCATCTACCCGGATACGAAGATGGGATCACAGCGCATGGTCGAACTGCTCAAGCAGTACGGACCCGAGCGCATGATCGTGGATAGTTCGGCAGATTGGGGCGTGAGCGATCCGCTCGCCGTACCGCGCACGGCGGCCTTGATGCTTGAGCAGGGTGTGGACCCGGAGTGGGTCAACTTGACCTGCTGGCAGAACGCGCTGGACGTGTACGCCCAGTCCGGACAGATTGACGTGGCTGCCCTAGAGCGAAAGCCCCAGGTGGACCAGAGTCAGTTGTTCGGTGAGAACAGCGTTTTGCGTGGCCAGGAGCCTCGGGTGGACGCTGCCGTCGCCAACTGAAGGGTTGGACCTGGATCAGCGGCCATACGAATGCCGGGTACCTGCAGGATCAAGCCCAGGGCCATTTGCTGTGCAAACCGTGTGGCCTGCACCTCATGGACGTTCTCCATGGGGCGGGGCGAGGCTCCGAAAGCCAGGCAGGACATGACACAGAGGCCGAGAACGACCTGGTGTGCGCAGGTGGAGGGTTTCTTTCCGTAGGCCATGGACTCTTTATCGGCAGGAGGGGCCCGTGACTAAAATTGAGACTCAGAGTACCCTGCAGGGCATGGAAACCTGGGGAATCGACCTATCAAAGCAGGCCTTTAAGTTCTCGGCTGCGCACTTTCTGATCTTCCCGGACGGGACCTGTGAGCGGCTCCATGGCCATAACTATCGGGTTTTCATCCAAGTGGATGCGGGCATCACCGAGCACGGGCTGGTGATCGACTTCAAGAAGATCAAGCCCATCGTCAAGCGCTTAGTGGATGAGCTGGATGAGCACCTGCTGCTCCCCGGAGAGCACCCCGGACTAGTAGCCACCGAGCGCGGGGATGGAGTCACAGAGATCCGCTACACCGATCGATATTACGCGGCCCCAACTGAGGACGTGATCGTCCTACCGATCAACAATACCAGCTCGGAGAACTTGGCCTGCTTTCTGGGGCGGCGGCTGATGGATGAGTTGCAGCAGCAATTCCCGAGCGTCAGCCTGGATAAGCTTGTCGTTGCTGTGGAGGAGACCAACGGTCAAAGCGGCCGTTGGGAATGGACCGAACCTGCAGAGTGAATCAGCGGCGTAGATGCTGGGCTACGGCGACGCGCAAGGGCCAGAGATTATTGAGGCTTGTGCTCGCGGTTCCTTCCACGAGGAAGCACTCCACGCTTAGCTCTTCCCACCAGCGTTCGTGCTCGGGACTGCTGCCTCGTGATGCGATGTAATTGGCTAGAGCTCCCGCCAGCCCGCTGGGATACATGCAGATCAGGTGCGTCAGTTCCTCCTCGCCGAACGCCTCGATGGCGGCTTGGCGCCATGAGGCCTCTGTCGGGTCCAGGCCTGCGGCTTCCAGAATCCAAGATTCAGGGACTGTGTCTAGACCCGCCTCTTTAGCTCGTTGGCACAACTCAAAAGCGAAGGCGAATCCGCTGCGCTTGACGATGCGGTCCATGGCCAGGAATGACAATCCGTAAAAGGCTCGCTTGGAATCGGTGCTCAGCTTCGAGGATGAGAGGCCTGCGGACACTGAGAACACGGCCTCGTGGGCCGCGGGCACGATGGGAGGGTTGGAGAGGAGAATCTGAGTCTCCCAGGCTCCATTAGCCTCATCATTGGGTCCCTTGCTCATGGGGGTGACGCGCAGCGCCAGTTGGATTCCACCACAGGCCAGGGCTGCTCCGCTCAGGCGGCCGGCGCGCAGTCGCGCCGCGCCTGCTGGGACTAGGTAGGCGGAGACGCAGTCGCAGAGCCCTTCTTCTAGAGTCCCAGGGAGGCAATCCCAGGGACTCTGGAGGGCAGCGTGAGTCAATTCGTGGGCCAGGACGCGCTCCATGTCCCGGGTACCACGAGCCAGCAGGATGCGCTTCAGGTCGGGTGCGTAGAGCCCTTCCGCGTCGTAGTCCATGTCGCTCGGGAAGGCGTAGACGTGGGGTTGGTCTTGGATCCAGATTTCCAATTCCCCCAGCGCGGCCCCAGGTACGAGGGCTTCAAGCTCTGGCTGTAGACGGGCAAGGGCTCGTACCACTTCGCCTGCCTCCCGCAGGGTGTCACCGCGTACGGTCGTCCCAGCGCTGACCATGCTGGCCCTTGGAGCCGTGGCCTGACAGGCGCCTAGGAGGGCGCAGAAGAAAGCGGCGCGGGCATGCCTTGCGCTGATGTGTTTGAAACTGAGGTCCACCCCAAACCGTACCCCGCGGAAAGCCTGAGCGTGGCTGGATCCGGTGCAGGGTAGAAATAGCTCGGTAGCCGGTGGCCTTGAAGCTCTCTCGCGCCTCTGGCGCGCCTCATTCTGGGATTTAGCTCAGCGTGCGAAGTAGGTGCACCACTCATCGGTGGCGTCCTCCTCATAGAGGCTCCCCGCCGGCATCGCTCCCGTCTCGTCTCCGCCGTACCCCATGGCCTCGAGGCTCTTGATGGCATCTAGGGTAAGGGCCTGACTCTCGCCCCAACCGGTGGGGTCGGCCGCAGCGAGCCACTCAAGAAGTTGTCCACGCATGCGCTTGGCCCGGGCGAAGTGAGCCGGCTCCTTGGCGAGGTTCTGATTGCACAGGGGATCGTTCTGCAGGTCGAAGAACTCTACTTGGTGCTTTTGGCGGGGTTCGGCCAGGGCCGCTTCGTGGTGGTTGCGCAAGTGGACGGACAGGCGCCAACTCGAAGTCTGGACACAAGCCACGTTGCCGTGGGCCGAGAGTTCGAAGAGCGCGTCCGCTGCGGGGAATTCGTCGAGCGCCCAGCCCAGGTTACGGCCCGGGAAGGCCTCCAGGTCGAGCTTCGCAAGGTCGAGAAGGGTGCGACCGATGTCTATCTGCCGTACGAACTCAGTACTCCGCACTCCCTCGGGGCTTTCAGGCCAGGAAAGAATTAACGGGACGTGCACCGTCTGGGGATAGAGATCGGCGTGGTCCCACCAGACCCCGTGCTCGCCGAAGGACTCCCCGTGATCCGACGTGAAAGCGATCACGGCCGAGTTCATGCGCTCTAGAGCCAGAACGCGTCCCATCTGCATGTCCACGTAGTCCACTTCACCTCGATACTGCTGGAGGGGATAGTCCACGTCCGTGAGCCCGGTCAGGAAGTAGGGGATGAGCCGCTGCGGCAGAGGGGGCGGTGCCTGCTTATCGAAGGGCCGTGGGCCATCCCAGTAGGTTCGGTCGTGGGGGGCCGGAGCTCCATAGGGGGAGTGAGCGTCAAATAGGTGCAGCCAGACGAACAGGGGTTGGCCTTCGGACTCCGCGACCCACTGCTCCAGGATGTCCACGCTGAGCCCGCCGTCGCGGTCGTTGTTACGGGGGCCGTTGACGCGATCAAATCCTTGGCCCAGGCCGCTCTCGGTATCCAGCAGGTGATAGGCGGAGAGCACAGCCATGGTGCGATAGCCGCCAGCCTGGAAGGCTTCCGCCAAGGTGGGCGCTTGACTCACCAGGCGCGTGGAGTTGTTCAGGATGCGTGTGTCGCGTGGGGAGGTGCCCGTCATCAGCGCCACATGGGACGGATTGGTGACGTTCGTTGAAGCGTAGGCCTGGGTGAAGTAGATGCCCCGATTTCCAAGCGCGTCTAGATGGGGAGTCCGTACCAGAGCCGTCTCGGCATCCGGATCCGCCTGACCCATGTGATCCGCTCGGTGGGTGTCTGAGGTGACGAGGAGGACGGTCGGGGCGTCCAGTGCCCGCCGGGAGATCGCTGCCTCGCCCACCAGGCAGAAGAGTTCCAATTCGGATTGGCTCTCCAGTTCGAAACGAATCAGCGCCCGCTTGTCGGCAAAGGCGGCCAAATCCATCTTGGCTTCACTCCAAGAGCGGGTGTTCTGGGCGTTGATGGGGAACTGGGCCTTCAGAGCCGGGACTCCCTCCGCTTCCACGCTGACCCGTAGACGGGTCTTCGAACCCGGACCGATCAGGGACGCCAGAGTTCCGTAGGTGTAAGAAAGTTCGGCGTGGTCCGGGAGGACCAACTCGATTTCCAGGGCGGAGCGGGTGGATAGCGCTATGCAGCAGCGGTCTTCTTCTCCGATTCCCACCATGGCCCCCAACCCTTCGAGTGCGGGAAGGAATTCCTCTACGGGCGCAGCGATCAGGTCGAAGTAGGTGACCGCGATGGCGTTGCTCTCTCCCTTCATCTCGATTCCAACTTCGTCGATGCCGCCCTTGAGGAACCGCAGTTGGGGGAAGTCCGCACGGAAGGGTCGCAGCCCGCCGCGCGCCTTGAATGCCGTCCAGGGAGAGCGTGCCACGACCTTACCGGCCTTCCGCAGGACGACTGACAGAAGCTCTGCGCTTCCTCCGTAGTTGCGCACGTTCACCGCAACGCGATTGAATGATCCTGTTTTGAAATCACAAGGGACTCGCAGAGCCTTGGGGCCCTCTCCGGTCAGCAAGAAGGATCGCACACGTTGCGGCTTTAGTCCTGCCTGCTTTGCCTCTTGAATCCGAGCGTCCTCAGGAGGAATAAACTTTGACATGCGTGCAACTTCCGGGTCAGCGTCGGCAATCCAGCCTCCCAGGTCTTCAGGCCCGGTCGACTTGAAGGCTAAGAGGGCCAGGCGAACAGGGGAGGTCGCCTGCAGTTCTGCCGCCCGCTCGAGAGGCAACCGCACGAAGACCGCAGGACCACTGCTGGCCTGCGGGCTGGGATCCGGCCCTCCGCACGCTCCTAGAATCAGGCCCAAGCAAGTCCACAGGCGTGCTCGGCCCGTAATCACTAGCCTGAAGTGGGTTGCTTTGGGATTACCGCTCATCGGGGTCATACCAGGGGTTGTCGCCCAGCACCGTCTCTTCGCTAGCGTACCCCATGGCCTCCAACTGAGCGATCTCTGCCTCCGAGGTCTGCTTCTGCTCGGAGAGGTGTTCGGTGCTGGCGTCAGCCAGCCAGTCGACAAGCGTTGTGCGCAGGATTCCAGCCTGCTCTGCCTGGACGACAGCAAGATCCTCCAAGCACTCGGGATCGGACTCGAGGTCATAGAGCTCAATGGCATGCTTGACCCGTTCGACGACCAGATTGCCCTTGTGGGTTGTTAGGTGCAGCAGGAGGAACCAGTGCCCGCGCCTAATTGAGGCGGAGCGACCGTGGGCCGATATGGCGAAGAGGTCGACGGTAGCCTGCGGACTGGATTCGGACTCGGCGCCGCGTAGGAGGTTGGAGCCCGGGAAGTCGGCGCTACCCAGGCCCGACATGTCCAGTAGGGTGCGACCGAGGTCGAGGTGATCTACCGGATGGCTTACTCGGGCACCCCTGAAGTCTTCCGGCAAGAGGCGTCCCCCCAGGATCAGGGGTACGTGCAAGGTGTCCGGGAAGAGCTCGCCATGATTGAAGTAGCTGCCGGCTTTCTCCAGGATCTCGCCGTGATCGGCAGTGACAGCAATCAGGCCTGACTGAATGCGCTCGCGCTCGAAGAGTCGCCCCAGTTCACTGTCCAGGTAGGAGATCTCGGCGCGGTACTGGGCGCTCGGAAACTCAAGGTCGCGGATACCTGCGTCAACGATGTCGCCCGGGATGTAGGGCGGCTGCACCTGAAGCGCCGGAAGTGATGGATCGGTTGGGTCCGCGCCGGCCGGGTAGTACATGCGGTCGTGAGACTCGGGCGGAGAGTAGGGGTGATGCGCGTCGAACAGGTGCAGGAAGATGAATAGGGGGCGGCCGGGATGAGCTTCTACCCACGCTTCAACTAGATCGACGGCATGGCCAGCCGGCCATGGATCCGCCTGGGGGTAGATGAACTGGTCGAAGCCCTGCCCCAGGTCCGTTCCCAGGGGTCCCAGGTGGCGTACGCTCACAACGCCGAGGGTCTTCCAGCCTGCCTTCTGGTAGATCTCGGCCAGAGTCGCAGCATCGGAGCTGAGGCGGTCAACGTTGTTGATCAGGCGCGTGTCACGGGGGTGGTGACCCGTCATGAGAGAGACGTGGGAAGGCGAGGTGACGTTGGTGGAGGCCCAGCAGTCTTCGTAGAGCACCCCATCCCGGGCCAACGCATCGAGCACGGGTGTCTGAATGTCCACCCCTTTCCGGGCTGCTCCCAAGTGATCGGAGCGGTGCGTGTCGGAGGAGACCAAGAGGACGCAGGGGGGGGATTTTAGGGGGCGCCAGACCTCGACCTCTGCGAGGGCGATCACGCCCGGGTCTCTTTGGCCAGAGATGTAGCGGAACTCGACCTGCACCTTCGATCCTGCCCAGGGATCCAGGGAGCAACTGGGAGTCATCCAGGTGGGAGGGTTCAGAGTCATTTGTGCTTCAAGGACCTTGGTGCCACCGCCCTCACCGCTCAGGGTGATTGAGATCCGCGGCCGGCCGCCCTTGGGCCCCAAGTGCACCGGGGCAAGCAGGGCACAGGTGAATCGCGCACCCAGGACGGCGTCGAATTCGCAGCGCGCCCCACGTGCCGGAACCAGTCCCACTGCCGGCCGAGAATAACCAGCTGCGTTTGTCGATGCGGGCTCCTCCCCCGGAGCGGGGAGGAATGAATGCCGCGGCTTGTGCACAAGGTCGATGGCGTTGAGGTGGAAGCTGCTGTCCGTAGTGCCACCGACGTGTACGAGCAGCCTGTCGAAGGGGATGTTGCGGCCAATCAACTTCGGCAGGTCGAAGGTGACGGTCTGCTCCTCCTCCTGGCCCCGCGTGCGCATGGTTGGATCCCGGTGGAAGAAGCCACCCTCCCCCTCCAATTGAATCGTGACCTTGTGTGCGCTTGGGAATACGCCGTGGATTTGGATACGGTTGACGTGTGCCGAGTGGAACTCGCCGGGGATGTCGAGCAACAACCCCTCTTCTCCTGGGGCAGCCTTCAGGATGCGCCGTCCATCCTCTTCGACGGTACGGCACGGTTTTCCCTTCGGGGACCAGGAGAGGATGTCTTCCGGGAAGGGGGTCCGGGTTCGGGTCTCCTCGGGAATGGCGTCTCCGGGATAGAGCAACGGTTCCAGGCTTGGCCGAAGCGTTTCAGGAAAGGCCCTAGCACTTGGGCGGTCGATACTGGCATCGTCGCCCCCCGTACATGCCGCTCCCAGGCCGAGGGCCACCATAGCGAGCCCTAGCAGGGCGGCGTTTCTCCAAGGACGGGGGCAGTGCATGCGTACTCCCAGCCTACCCTCTCGCTCCTCACGAATCAGGAGGCCCTTCCCAACCTGTGTTGGGCAGGGCCCGGAATGGGATTAGGGGGACTCCTTGTTGTGGCGCCTGGGGGGATCCCCCTCGAATAGGAATGCTGAGGTACTGGTGGGGTGCCCTTGGCCTCCGCCATCGCTTGCACCGTAAGTGATGGGACGACCCATCAGCGTCAGGTCATAGGAGCTCTGGGTGTCGTAGGCCTCCACGACCAGTACGAATGCCTTACCTGGCTGGGTCACCGTGAACGTGCCCAG
>Ga0302119_10000851_pt1 | contig 13774 bp, 6 predicted proteins | sample AG5_Tmax_MG_FD_203114 | JGI IMG/M metagenome (GOLD analysis project Ga0302119, IMG submission 203114) | Marine microbial communities from Western Arctic Ocean, Canada - AG5_Tmax | ecosystem: Environmental > Aquatic > Marine > Oceanic | place: Canada: Western Arctic Ocean | collected 2017-10-01 | reverse complement strand
ATAAATTCGCCAGCAAGAGAGGCAACATTCGTGCCCCCCCAAAATGGGTTCATGAAGTGAGGGTGGTTTGTGTTTACAGATTCAGAAAGATAATCATCGATGTCTGAAAGAAGAGTTTCTACATCTACGCCTTTACGACTTACGGCCAAATTTAGTTTATTTTTCAATTCTTTAGGTGTACGCGATTTCGTTACCGGTCCCGTAGCATCTGCCGATTCGGGGAGATATCGCAAAATCCTAGCAAACACTCCTTGCAGTAGTCTCTCATCAAAGTTGGAGAGGACTTCATCATCAGTCATGGAATATCTAAACCGTCGCGGCAGCGAACCAGCCTTCAATGATTTGACTGAACCTGCCGTCAATGATTTACCCGAAGACAATCCAATTCATGACGATGTGCATCACCAGCACGAATAGGGACCATGGGGGATAATTCTCTAAGGACTGCAGCTTACCATAGGATTTGTACTGGTTTAGCAATCCATTAAAGCATCGGGGGCGCTATTCCAGCATCAGAAAATCGGATTAAATAGGTCAAAGACACACCGTTCGACTCCTCGGTGGAAAATCTACCGGGTTAGAAGGTCTCAGGCTTTTCGCTCTTGGAATCCGAGCCAACCAACACCCAACAAGATGAGCAGAACCAGTCCTACCACTACATTCGCTGGTAGCGCCGCCTGACCGCCGCTATCCTCACTTCCTTCACCGTGGCTGTGGCTATGGCCATCGTCGTCATGACCAGCATCACCATCGCCACCTCCATCACCGTCAGAATCATGCGATGATCCTTCGTGCTCGTGCTGACTAGAAGTTACATTGATGTTCAAGGTGAGAACGAGAGTGTCATTCTCCATAATTTCCACAAGGTGCGAACCAACGCTCCAATTTGTCTCGTCCATAATCATATCGCAACTGCTGCTTGCTGCCGCATCGCAACTCACATCGGAACTCCCATTAGTCAGATTATCACCATCGAGGTCGACCCTTATCGTTCGATTCGAATCGGCAACATTACTGAACTGCACCGTCCGGTTAATTTCGATATCTGCACCAGTCGGGTCTACCCTTTCTTCTCTGAGAATGAACCAGAATGTCTCTCCACCATCAGCCGCTACCGGTGCCGCGAGTAAACAAATCATCAAGCCGGCTACGAACAAGGGCCTAAGTCGACCGGAGATATATGTCGTATAAATCGACTTTTTTGAAGGTGGCGTAAACATCGTTATCACCGAGGCCTTCACTGCCAGAGCGGCGGATATTCGAAATTCGGATCTTTATCCTCATCGAATTGAACGACATAAACGCCGCTAACCATCTCCGAGATGAAGACATAGCCACGCGGGTCATATTGTAGCCCCCAATCGAATGGAATTTGACACGACGCCCAACAATCTGCCATGTCGTAATCTAATTCTGCGGCCGGGTCTTCAATCCAGTCAGGGCCGGAGGGGAGGAAGTATCCAACAGTTCGAGTCTCGGCCAACTCTTCAATCGCCTGCCAACCCTCTTCCGGCTTAGCGACTCCATCCTTCCAGACGATATCCTCCCAGATGTGACCGTGGTCGGTCACCCAAGAGCCAGCGTGATAATGCGCCCAGTAGACATTCCCATCAGTGCCGGTATCACCGTTATGCGGGCTGTAGATGTAGCCTCCTGGAATGTAATGCTGCGGGTGCTTGCTGCCGTTTTCCAAAGTGCCTTCTCCGGGCAGACGCCACTTGCTGACGAGGAACGGTTTTGCTGGGTCAGTCGTATCGATTGTCCAAATATATCCCGTGTGATTACTGTTTGAGCCATATTCTGGCGCGATTATAGTATAATGCCGCCAATTAGCCGAGTATACCTCATCTTCTGGTCCGCTGCCACACTCAGCCGGCCATGCCGAAATCGGGTCATACTCGGAGATGCCGTTGCAGACAAGATGGTCATACGGCACGGCGTAGTGGATGTTGTCGTTGCCCTGTGCTGAATCTAGCCATTCGTCGGCAGACATCCCAGCGTGGCCGCCACCATCGGGACCATACCAGCCGTCATCCGCTGTCGAACAGCCCATCCAGCGGCCAATCTCATTGTCCTGAGGCCATGACACTCCTTCGGGGTCAGGGACTTCGGGTGGGTTGGAGACATCGACGATTCGTAAGCCAGCACCCCAATATGATATCACCAACAATTTTTGCTTGGTTATCGGATGCTCAAAGTATACATTGTCATGATTGAACACAGTGCCTCCACAGGTCGTATCCGGCTCGGGTGAGTAGCCGCCCCATCGAACGATTTCTCGGCTCTGATTCTGTTGGTCATCCGTTTGAGTTGGTAGCCACGACTCAAATCCTAATGGGACATAGAAAATCTGCGTTCCTTTGTAGGTAGTTCCAGCTCCTCCCTCGATACTCTCTGGGTACGGGTCGGCGCCGAATAGGAAAAGGTGGCACTCTTGGTCCGACCAAAGCGGATTCGACGGATTCCAATCGCAGTACACATTGACATCTTGATTGTGGAATCCTGCTGGTGGATTATTCCACTCTGCGACCTTGATTGGCTCACTCTTGTCACCGACATAGATTACATCGAGTCGGTTCGTGCCGCTGTTCGCATCGTCGTCGTTTGGAATCGGGTCCAACTCGCTGTTGGTCAATTCGTGATTGATTAGAACCCAATTGTTGTCTGGAGTCACCTTGATGTCGATTATACGAGCGACCTCAGCGTAGTAAGTCGAAAGCAGCGTGATGTTGTTCGGCTTTGAGATGTCGAGAATCTCGAACTGATTGTATGATGAGACATAGGCGTAACATCCACCGGTCCCGTCTGAATAAATCTCACAATCTTCCATGAAATTGCCCTCAATAGAAATTTCTGAGTTATCGCCAGGCGTCGGTCCAACATTCTTGAAAGCGTCATCACAAGGTCTGCCAGCAGTATTATCGAAATCGGCTGGAGGCTTAACCTCACCATCACAATTTAGATTGTGATAATCGATTAGTCTAGCGTTTGGAGTTTTCAAGAAATGCTGTGTAAGATTGGAATGACTGTGATTCGCATCCTCAATTTCGGTCACAGGGTCAACCCATTCCCACCCGTCATCTAGCACACCCTCATCGTCGTTGCCAAAGCAGCCAGCGAACGGTGCGACCGCCATAACCAGACAAAGAAACAGCGCTTGCCGTTTTAGCGGTCCGAGCAACAACATAGACGCCATGAGTTGCCGGCCACCTTCCGCCGTTGTTCAAGCCTTTGGACAAAAGGGAGGCTATTCATCGCCAATTTACAAATTGTCCTGGTGATTTCTGACCTGAAATTGGTAGGCTGATTTTACGCCGGCATATAGGGCTGGTCAATATCGAGTTGCACGATGTAGAGTCCGGTCGTAATACATGATAGGTAGATGTAGCCTTCGTGATATTCAGCGGCCCAAAGGAAGGGTGTCCAGCCAAAATCATAGTACTGCGAATCCAGCGGTTGACCGTCGGAGCCATGCGGCAGATGATAGCCGACGGTCGCGTCGGTATAGACATCGGTCTTGTTCATACCACCATCGACTCCAGCAGCGATCAATGTCTCGATGTCGAGAACCCACAATCCAGCGTGGTAGTGCGAGAGATAAATTCGGCCATCCCAAGCACCGCCGTGACTTTGGTCGGGTAAGCCAGGTAATCCAGTCTGGAAAATTTGGGTATCAGCGTTATGCGGACTGAACAACAACCACTCCTCACCTTCGGGGATAAAGTGGTCCTCAGCAAACGGATTTTCCCAACCATAAATCAGCGTCGGTCGAAATCTAACCTGACCATTGACCTCTTCGAAATCGGTTGTGTCCAGAAGATAAACCATGCCAGTTCCTACCGAGGTGCTCAACACCTCGGTCGCTAACATCGTCAGATGACGCTTGCCGGACTTGTAGCCGAGATGACTCGCGTCGACCATATCATCGATTGGTTCTGCGTAGTGAATATACGATGCACGACCGCCATTGACGTTTCCAGTAGTGGTGCTATCCGGTTCGCCATCAGCGTCGAGATCGGCGAAATCCATCCACATCCCAACCTCGGGAGCACGCCACATGCAGCCCGCTTGTGTGCCGCCAGAAAGTCGGCAAAGCGAGCCGTGCCAAATGTATTCGGCCAAGTCTTTGTTTGGATGTGGGATGTCGGAGACATCGAAGATTCGGAGTCCTGCTTCCCAGTATGCGCCGTAGATGTAGGTCTTGCCATATCGCGGGTCATTTTGGTCATCACCCGGCCAAGTTTGCACCGTCAAATCATGAATGTAAATCCAGCCACCTCTGGTGGTCTCCCAAGACACCTCGGCCTCGCCAACCTTGACGATTCGAGGCAAATCTCCGTAGGCTGCAAAGTTTAGATGCGCGATAGTGATGCCACCGCAGGCATCACCCTGTCCGACATCGCATTCTTCATAATCTGGATTTGCGATGAAAATATACCACTCCCCATCTATCATGTGGGTGTAGAGATTATGCGGCCCACTCGGATGGTCACTGTCATACCAACTATCAATATATTGCGGATCGGTTTTGTCGGTGACATCGACCAATGTGACGCTTACCTGCGCCGGGTCTTCCCAATTTCCGATATTCGGATCAGCGCTGCCAGCATCGACCAGTTGGTTCTGAATGATAACATACTCACGTCCGTTGTATTCGAGATACTTGACATCGAGAACTTGTGTGTAAGGATCGATGTATTTGCCGGTGACCATCGGATTGTATGGGTCGGTCACATTGACGATGTGCATCTCTTTCCAGCCGGCGATGTAAGCGTATGTATTGCCGTCGGGACTGTTCGCAACCTGAATCTCAGCGTTTCCTGGCTCGGTCAACGAGTCGAATGAAATGTTGACTATATTTGGCGTTGAAAAATTGTGCTCAGTAGAATTTCGATGGTCGTGAGCCTCGTCTTGTATTAACGGATCGATCATCCGATAACCCGACTCAGAACTAGCCGCATCTGTGCCATAGACAAGAAAACCAATTCCAGAGAGAACGCTGATGGCTGCTAGGATTCCGGCGACACCGAGGGCAAGGCTCCGTCTTGCCGTTGCATCCATATCCTCAAACAATCAACTCAACCCCCGCTTCTGTACCAATTTCCACTCTTCGGCCATCGATAGCCAACCTTCGGCAATCGCGGCGAACCTGCCCGCGATGTTGAAGGCATCGTCTCGCTGCGGCAAGCATGTGGGACCAGCCCAATGCCTTGTCCCGAGATAAAACGTGCCATGATTCAAGGCTGAGGTTGCCGCTCATTCTGTTCTGCTTCCTCGTTCTAAATTCGTTTTGGAGCCCAACTACTGCCGCCCATGAATCTTCGACCTACCTCGTCATGCTGCGAGCGGTTGGACCCGAACCAGCCAATGTTTCCGGAGTTCTCCTCACAGGAGATTCAGTCATGTTTCGGCATGTCGATTCTGAAGATAATCTGACTCTACAAGTTCGAATGGATGGTGATGGTGATGGAGCGTATAACAATTTGAGCGTCGATTGGGACTCTGGACTTCTGACAAAATCTTGCGAACTCGATGCAGATGGGAATAAAACCGATTCCGAATGTGAGGTCATCTTTATTGTTCCATTCAACGAGAGCAGTTCGTTTGGCAGCGGAGTTTATCGCTACGAAGTATTATCTTCTGTTGGCGGGATATTCCAAGGCTGTATCGAAGTCGAAGAAGAGTCGCACGCAGATGCAACTGAAAGCGGTCATGGAGAACATAGCAGCGATGATCATGCAGAACATCAGGAGCATCAAAGCGACAGTTGTGCTCAATTAATTATCTCGAATCTTAGCGATGACAAAAATAACGATTCTGGTCCAACAATAGCAACACCGCTTTCTGCAATCGGTGGCGCTCAAACTCTACTCGTTCTGTCGGCCTTGTCCGCCCTCATCGGTTTGGCGGTGATGAGCCGAATCAGCACCCCACTTAACGATGAGATTCGACTCGAAAAAGAAAAACAAGATGTTTCAAAGTGAAGCAGCAATTCGCCTCAATTCTCTAACAATTCTGGGGCTAAATCAAATTTGAGAGAGTCCTGAGGCCAGCTCGGACATTTCATCGGCATCTAGTGCTTTGTTTGAGTAAATCAGCGACCCGGCGGGCCTCGACGACGTCCCTGTTGACCGCCGCCACCGCTCGGACCTCCACGGCCACCACTCGGTCCTCCGCGTCCACCGCTCGGTCCTCCACGGCCACCACTCGGTCCACGCCGCGGCGCATCGTCGTAATCATCGTCGTATTCATCGTCGTAATCATCGTTGCCGCCGCGAGAAGGTGCAGGCTCAGCCATCATTCGGCCCTTGGCAGCGGTTGCAGCCGGGCGGTAATCATCGCCGCTTCCGTAGCCAGCATCACCGCCACCTCCGCCTCCACCACCATAGCCAAGGTCACCACCACCACCGCCAGAACCCGATGGAGAATCGTCTTCCTCCATCATCTCTTCACGGCGGCGCTCATACAAATTACGGAGCAATAGACCATGCTCAACCCGTATTTTACCCTTCAAAATGTATTTGTCAAGAACTGGTTCCACCCGCTCAAGCTCAGCGAGGAATTCGATGTCGTTCAACTTGCGCCGCAACTTCTTGTAACGACGCTTCTTGCGAAGCAGAGCGAACATCGTCAGTGGAATCATGAGCACCGCGAACAAATATTCGCTAGTGATTAGGTTGACAAGCATCGACGCTGACATTTCGATTCCATCTTGCTGATAACCTGACTCAAATCCTTCACCTGGCACATAGTAGAACCCGGTACCGCTGTCACCGTACAGATTCATCGGGTCTTGATCTGCGTCCATCGGGTCGCTACCTCGTTCCCGTTCCAAATCATCGGGGAAGCCGTCACCATCAGAATCTTCATCCAGTGCATCTGGCATTCCATCGCCATCCAAATCATCGGGTACCGATGATGCATTGTAGATATCGAACGGGGTTGCAAGAGCACCGCCGGCCTGCATCTCCAGCACATTTGTAATACCATCACCATCAGAATCTTCGTCGGTAATATCCATCTCGCCATCGCCATCCATGTCTGGACAGCCGCGCCAAGGTGTGGTACTGTTGCCGGGAATAGAAGGACAATCATCCGTGTTATCATTGCCTAATTGGTCGGTCCAGCCATCTTCATCAGAATCGTCCCATGCACCATCGATTGTCGTGAAGAAATCAGGGTCTGTTGCACCTTCACTCTGATTGTCACCGTGGCCATCGCCATCGCTATCGACTGTTTGAGTCCGGTCATACTCAAAATCATCGAGAATATTCGGTACACCATCACCGTCGTAATCGATTGCCGTTCCACCATGTGGCCCGAGGTACAAGTCGACCTCATCCGGTAGACCATCACCATCCATGTCTGGACAGCCGAGCATCGCAATCGACGAAAGCCCGGGAACATCATCGCAATCTTCGAGGTCATCAGCGAATCCGTCATTATCGTTGTCCGGACAACCACGAATTCCAAGCCTGAATGATGTGCCCGCTTCAGCGGGACAAGAGTCGTGAACGGGCGTATTTTGGTTGTCACCAAATCCATCTTCATCCGTATCCGACCACTGAGCTGGATGATTCACGAAAGCGTCACTTCGGTCAGCAACTCCGTCGCCGTCCAAATCGGTACAACCCAAGTCCGGACCGCCACTGATGTTACCGTGATCGTACGGGCAGCGGTCACTATTGTCGCCAAATCCGTCGCCATCGAAATCGACCCACTCCCAAGGATTGCTGTCATCAATATCTGTGAATACCGACCAACCATCACCATCCATATCGATGCAACCAAACATATCTTCAGTCGAGTTACCGGCTACATTCTCGCAACCATCGCCCATGAAGCCCATCCGGTTGTCACCAAAACCATCGCCATCGGAATCGTTCCATTGACTCATATCACCAGCGAAAATATCGCCCTCATCTGACCAACCATCATTGTCTGTATCGCTGCAACCAAACACATCGAATCTACTCTTGCCAAAGGTGAAGGGGCAGTCATCAAAATCACCGGTTGCATTGTCAGCAAAGAGTGAAGAATCCTCGAAGCCGTCGTTATCGCGGTCCATCGGGAAAGGGTCTGGGTTGTAGGCACCCGTGGTGAAGGCGCCAGGCCAGTGCATCAACCTCTGCATAGCCCAACTTGGATTGCCGTAATTATCGCCTAGACCATCGCCGTCAGTATCCGTCCATTGTGTATCCTTAATCCAGAAATCATCATACAAATTCGATTGCCCATCCGAGTCCTCATCGGTGCAACCCCAACGGTCACGCCATGATTCACCGTAGATATTCGGACAGGAGTCGGGTAACATGCCCTCTTCCTCCTCGCCAAAGCCGTCGAGGTCATCATCGGCCCATTGGGTTGGGTCCATCGGCATGCGGTCAGCCTTCGCATTTTTGACCTGCGCCAACTCGTCATAATCATCATCCGGTACAAGGTCTCCGTCATTATCGAAAGCGGTGCCTAGTATCTGTAATTCATTATGTGAGGACAGGAACACATTGATTCCACCGTCAAGGTTCCAATCGACAGCAGATACGGTTTCAAATGTGCCGAGATTTTCGGTATCCTTCCACGACTCCAAGCCCGATAAACGGCCATTGTGATTGAGATGGATTAGCGTACCACCCTCACGGCTCGCTCCGATAATATCTAGGTAGCCATTCCTGTCGATATCTGCTGCAGTGAGATCTTGGATGCTTGGAACATTTTGTAAATAGTAAGCATTGTTGGTTGAAAGTACTCCATTTCGATTTTCGAAAACTCCAATTTTCACCATTTGGCCGGCAACGATGAGTTCTGCATCTCCATCATTATCCAAATCAACCCAATCCACCGCTCTTAGGCCGCATAGATTCAGACAACTAGGATGGTTGATGTTGACTTGAGTAAATCCACTCGTACCACCACCTCCATTAACGAAGACGATTGCGGGGGCATTCGGTGTTGCGACCGCTATATCTTGGTCGCCGTCTCCATCGAAATCGTTCCATGCTATATCCCGGCCTTCGGTGTTTGGTAGACCGCACCAAACCGGTTCGTCACTGAAATTGCCGAGGCCGTCGAGGTTGCGGTGGATACAAACTGCGGGGGTTGTCGCAGCGCCGCTGCCATGGTCCGTCATCGCATACGAGAGGTCGAGGTCGCCGTCACCGTCGACATCGACGAGTTTGAAAGATTTGAACTCAAAATTCTGTGTGTCAACAGAAGAATTCCAAATTTGATGAGTAAAAGAAGATGACCACCTATTAGTACCGTCGTTGCCGGAGTTGACTTCACAACTGCCACCGTCGCTACACAACCAACCAGAAGTACCCTGAATGTAGGAGATGAGACTGTCTCCGCCAGCGGCCCCGACGATGTCAAGGTCACCATCATTGTCAATATCTCCGAAGGTAAATTCAGAAACGCTACGCCACGGATCGATTACTTCGGGGTCATCGAAGGACATGTCGCCTTCATCGCTTCGTATTGAATTCATGTGAAAGAAAATATTATTCTTAGAGAGCACCACATTTTGAGCGAAATCGCTATTAAAATCGACCAGTGTGCCAGATTCTATTTGCTCATTGGACCCAATCGGCCAAGTTTCCGGACTAGCGGAACATGATGAAAGCTCACAATCAATGTGTTCGTAGCCAATAAACAATGAACTGCCACCCACTATTAATTCCCAATCGCCACTTTGTTCGCCTGATGTAGTAACTGTCCTTACTGAATTAAGGAGAATCTCACCCTTACCTGACTCCTTCCCGGCACGGACTATATCGAGGTCTCCATCACCATCCATATCACCGAGATTAGCCGAACCCCATTGGCCGTCGCTATCATCACACCAAAATCCATCGGAAGTGAAAAGCATCCCGTTTAATCCGCCGAGGTTAAGATAGATACACGAACCAGCACCACTCTCGGTCATCGTGATGATATCGTCGTCGCCGTCCATATCCATGTCACCCCAGAGAACCACTGCACTACCACCATTGCATTCAGCTATGCAGTCAGCCATCACTGGAACATCAGAATATGTTCCTGCATCGAATTCTAGAACAATAAGATATCCACTATCATTCGTATATGCCAAATCGATATCACCATCTGCATCGAAGTCTGTTAGAGCAGCAGGATACCTAGTGTCGACCACCAATGAGGTTGCATTAGTCCAAGTTGGAGTTGCTGAAAAACCATTATCATTCTCATAATACTCGATGAAGCCGCCGAAGTTGATGTTTGCTCTCTTGAGATTATTAGTGACCACCATATCGACATCACCATCTCCATCGACATCAGCCAATTCTAAACCGATGGTGAAATATTTGGTAGTACTCGACCACCACGGATTGTTCATCAACCCTCCATTTCCATCGTTCAAATAGATGTGATTTGTACGGTTCTGGTCATTGGTATCGATGATAGTTCCTTCGGCATCCCAACCGTTATTTCCGAAGGCTGCATCCAGTAGTCCATCGCCGTTGACATCACCCCAAGCGACTGCATTCGTAATAATTCCAGATGCATTATTGAACCAAACTGGAGATGGATTCAAACCATTTCCATCGTTCAAAAAGAGAGCGTTGTGACCATTTCTCAGCTCGATAGTAAAGGTGTTCAAATCTATTGGTGGATACATGCCCGCCAGTAAATCCAAGTCACCATCTGAATCCATGTCAGCCCATTCATACGCGGCGATGAGCCCGGGGGGAGTAATACTGCTATCCTCCTCATCACTGATAACTCCGTTCTCATTTAGGTATGTTTTCAGATACATCCCCGTAGTCTCAGCACCACTGATAGTTACATCCTGATCGCCATCGCCATCGACATCAGCCCAAGACGATTGAAACGGGAAACTCAAGTCCTCAAATTCTACGATTGGAGCACTCGACATTGAGAATCCGACAAAATCGTCACAGGGCAATTTTGAATCTGCGGGGCAGCGGATTTGAGCAGGATGTGCCTTCGCAGGCCTCGAGAAATCCGTTGGGAAACTGTCAGCACCATTCAGAAGTCCATCACCATCCCAATCATTCGGCGTGATATTATGCAGCCCACGCTGCCAATATTCTCCCGATGCTAAGTGTTCACCACCAACCGATAGGTCAGGCTCACCACCCGAGCCAACTTGATGGCCGGTATCGAGAGATTTCGAGGTTTCGTCGAGCGAGCCAATAATATCAGATTCCCCTGTATCGGCGGTGGTCGATGAATCAGAAAAGACTTCAATAATTAGTGGCGAAAGGCTTGTTAAAACCATAATCAAAGTTGCAAAGAGCATTAAATGAAGAGAGAATTGGCGCTCAACCTTAGCCACCGGCGGGAGATTTCGTTCATTGCGCAGGGTTCGATTCATACTGCCGCTACTACATGGACCGACTTAATAATCACCATCGAGAATGAAAGTACTCCTGAGGAGGTTTTAGGGGGATATTTTAATTTGGAGTAGAAAATAAAGATTTCACTCATTAACAAGAGTTACAATATCCTCTAGGAATTTATCTACATTCCAATCAGAACCCTTCCAAGCAACCCGTTTATAGCCATTCTTATCGAGAATGAAGGTTACTGTCGAATGCCCAACCTCGTAGAATTCAGGTGGGGTATTGTTGGCATCGTTTGACTCGCCGTTAGGTTCACCATTTCCGCCGGCTTCCGATTCATTTTGATTGCCGGGCTCTCCCGTAGAGTTGTTAGTGCCATTAACTACAGTTGTATTTCCTTCTGAATTATTTGAGGACGAGTGTCCAGAATCGTGTTCACTAGACAAGTAATCATTATCGACAAACAAGTGCCAATCGCTCCAGACCCGAGCAATATTCGAATGATTCTCGTCGGTAAGATGAGGCCAATCGAAACCTTTCAAATCAGTCCAGTTTGCCAATCGTTCAACTGTGTCACGAGCCGGGTCTATCGTAATGGAAATCAATACGACATCGTTCGAAACAGGGCCAAGATTCTGAGTTAGATAACCGAGATTATTCTCTACCGCGAGGCAAATATCGGGACAATGTGTATATGTGAAAGCAATCACAACAACCTTCTCTTCCAAATTTGATAATGTGAAATTTTCTCCGTGTTGGTCTACTAAAGTAAAATCGGGGGCGATGACAGGTTGCTTGTACTCGGTCCCATTGAATTCTGGAGATGAATAATCGACGGCCCCGCTGCCAATGCAGCCACTCAGAACTAAAGTAAGAGCGAGCATCAACCCAATATAACGACACATCGGCCCAACCACAATGACTTCGCTTTCAATCATTTTGAAACCAAGCACACCCCGCTCACCCTCTTCAGCCCCTCCCAAAATAGGGAGGAAAGGCGTTTAGAACTTTGATTATAGGCGAAATCCTCAACTATGCAACTAAATGAATACTCTGAATTTTCAAAATCAATTATCGAAAGAAGAGTCAGTAATCATCCTCTTTGAGGAATGTGTTAGCCTCTGGCAGTCGGTCGCGGCCACCAGGTAATCGTCCACCGCTTCGATGACCGCCGCTGGCTTCGCCCGCTTTGATTACGCCGCCGGATCTTTCTCGACCACCGCCACGACCGCCATCTCGGTCTGGGCCACCACGCCTGCCGTCAGAGCCTCCTCGTCCACCTTCTCTTCCGGCGTCCCGACCGCCATCTCGGTCTCCAGCCCGACCGCCGTCCTGACCACCTCTCGGGCCACCGCCACGACCACCATCTCGGTCTGGACCGCCGCGACCACCGCGTCCACCTTTTCTTCCGGCGTCCCGACCGCCTCTCGGGCCACCGCCACGACCGCCATCTCGGTCTCCACCTCGACCTCGGCTTTTGCGTGGCTCGTCACTATTCGCATCGTACTCGTCATAATCGCCTTCGTCCGACATTTCTCGGCCGCGACCAGCCGCTGCAGCAGCCGGAACGGGCGAAGAACCCGATGAGTTGTCTTCGGAGAGGGCATCGCGCTGTCGTTCGAATAGATTCCGCAACAATACACCATGCTCAACCTTGACCTGGCCCTTGAGAATCAGGCGATCAATTTCGGCTTCAGCCCCTTCCAACTCATCCAAATTATCAATCTCTTCAAGGTGCCGTCGTACTTTCTTGTATCGGCGCTTCTTGCGCATCAGCGCAAACAATGTCAGCGGCACCATCAGAATCGCTGCAAGATACTCACTGGTCAGTAAATCGATAAGCATCGACACTGAAAGTTCCTTTCCCTCAGGAGTATATTCAGACTGGAATCCTTCTCCAGGAACATAGTACATCCCTGTACTTTGTTCACCGTATTGGTTAAAGGGAGTACTATCAGCATCATCAGTGCTACTGCCACGCTCCTCTTCTAGTGTGTTCGGGAAACCGTCGCCATCCTTATCGAAATCAAGAACATCGGGAATGAAGTCACCGTCGAGGTCGGGGGGAGTGGAGGAATCGTTGAATGGGTCATAATAGACTCCTGCAGCCTCATCTGACGCATCCAATTCGTTGTCATTCGTGACTCCATCACCATCGATATCAGGGTCCAGCACATCCGGCATCCCATCTTCATCAATGTCCGAACATCCGAGTTGGAAACGGGTGCTGGTGCCGGGAGTGGACGGACAATTGTCAGAAAGGTCGTAGCCCGCTTGGTCAGCATAGCCATCGCCATCAGCATCGGACCACAAATCCGGGTCGTCCGGCCAGTCATCCGCATTGTCTCCGACTCCATCGTCATCGCGATCGTCCTGCTCATCGGGGTCTTCATCGTCCCAATCGAGTTCGGTTGAACGTCCGTCGTTATCATAATCGTTCGGATACAAGTCGG
>Ga0302119_10000850_pt1 | contig 13774 bp, 9 predicted proteins | sample AG5_Tmax_MG_FD_203114 | JGI IMG/M metagenome (GOLD analysis project Ga0302119, IMG submission 203114) | Marine microbial communities from Western Arctic Ocean, Canada - AG5_Tmax | ecosystem: Environmental > Aquatic > Marine > Oceanic | place: Canada: Western Arctic Ocean | collected 2017-10-01 | reverse complement strand
CATCTCTTGTACTTGCCTGAGATAGTAAATTCAACTCGTTCAGGAAGGAATTTCCGTTTGCAACAAAGGCAGAATCGATCTTAACATCTTTTGAAGTTTTGGAGGTGAAGAGATTCTCATAGGTTTTCCCGTTCAATTGTAAGGTGGTCGAGTCATCAATCAACCCACTGCGAATCAGCTTAATATCTGTTTCCATTTCAAGCATTAGGCCAACCAACTCACTGACCTCTCGCATGATAGGGGTATTGTGAGCGTCATCCTTGGTCTCCTTAACTTTTGAAGTACACGAATAATAAGCAATGGCTACGAGAGCAGCCATCGTTGTTAAGATACTGATACGCCGCATTAGTTTTTGATAATGACGCCTTCGGCTAAGAAGGTCAGGGCAACTTCTGGCTCTGTAATCAAAGCGATCGTTGACGAGTCGTCACCGGCGTCATAGGCATAGTGTTGAAGCTCTTTTACAGACAATGAATCCGTATATGCATACCCTTCAAATATAGCCGTTTTATCTTCCATTCCCTCAAGAGGGACGAAAAATTCATAGTCTTTAAACTTGACCATCATGTCTTTTTCATCCTCAAGGTTTACTGTCATCCAGCATCCCTTCTTAGTGCAGGTTTCGATGATGGTGGAGCTGAACTTCACGTACACTGAGTCTGCAGTTTCGAGCTGCGTGTACAACTCAGTAACTCCAATAGCACCAGATTCATCTATCTTTTTTCCAAAGTACATGTTTTCAACGTCCGTTTCGTCACTTGCCACCTTGTTCCCCGTAACACCTTCATTTGCAGACTGCTCCGTACAGGATACTAAGAATAGAAGTCCAAAAAATATGCTTAGGTTTTTCATCTTACTGATTTTTCGATCGTCAACTGACTTTTCCGGTACTCACTACAGTCCTATTAACAATAGTATAGGCATGACAAAAGTAGTAAATATATGCTGCTGGATTAATGAGATTTACAATTACATTACTCACTGAAAAACACATAAATGTGCCGGGTATCATTTTTCCTATTTACTATTGCTGTGGTCAGTACAGAACCTGTCTGTTTTGGACGGCGATGATTTCAAGGACCTATACCTATTTAAGGTGAGTGTGTTTGAGGAATCCAGAAAGCTCACTGAGACTGCTTTCTCAATACATAGGGGCAGTCTTGAAAATTAAACTTTATACCTGGTATGGTTACGCAGCGATCAAAGACATCAATAGCTGCCACTCCATGATCATTTCCAGGTCGGTGGCTAAATAGTGGCTCCTGTTTTTTGAGATCATATGATTATCAGGAGAGCTATCTAATACAAAATATCTACTTTTAGCTGTTATTTGGGATAGTTCCTTATGCTTCGAACATTTGTCTTTGTCTTTTTCTTTTTGACCACGGCTTCTCACATCTGGGGTCAGGATATTACTAAGGTGAGTGCCAGGCTTCAGGGCCGGTTGAGTAGTGCTGAGCCCACAGAACAATTTGATATTTCCATCCTTTTGTCAGATAGAGTGGCGATTCAGAAGCTGGATCAGCAGCTTTATACTCAGCGAGCTTCAATAGGTTTTAGAGCTCGGACGGTCATTGCAGCGCTGAAAAACAAGGCGGCAGAAACCCAGGTCTCTTTGATGGATTATTTGGAAAGTGATACAGGGGTGAACACGGGTACCATCCGTTCATTTTGGGTAACCAACGTGATCTTCTGTACCGCAAGTGCTGAGGTCATTGAACGGATTGCACTAAGGCCTGATGTTGATGTCATAGATCTTAATGTTGAACTTCTGCTTGATGATTTCGAAATAGGGACAGGAGTCAGCACCAAGAAGTCTGTTGGAGGTCATGAACCTGGCCATGATGCCATCAAAGCGCCGGAGATGTGGGCCATGGGGTACTCAGGTTATGGGCGTAAAGTCATGTCACTTGACACTGGGGTCGATCCTTACCATTCTGCAATTTCAAGCCATTTTGATGGTTATTACCATAGCCTCAGCCAGTCCTGGTATGTTCTGGGTCGTCAGCCAGAAATGCCTACCGACTGTAATGGCCACGGTACACACACAGTGGGTATTATGTGTGGGTTGGACACCATTAATAATGATACCATAGGTGTGGCATGGGGTGCCCGCTGGATAGGCTCTCCTAACCTCTGTGGGGGCGGGCCAAGTATGGGCCGTAGTATTGCTGGGTTTCAATGGGCCATGGATCCGGATGGTGATTCGACAACGATCGATGATATGCCTGATGTCATTAACAATTCCTGGCGTGATCCCAATACGGTTGATGAATGCACCGGGCTGTACAAATTGACATTTGATGCCGTTGAAGCAGTCGGCATCGCCATTGTATTCTCCGCAGGCAACAATGGTTCAGGTACTTCTACCATAACACAGCCCAAAAACATCAATACAGATGTGGTCAACGTGTTCTGCGTGGCGAATATTAATGGGAACAGCTCTACTTTCCCAGTCAATACTTCTTCCAGCCGTGGCCCGTCTACTTGCGGAGGCACGGGGTCTTTGAGCATCAAGCCAGAGGTGTCAGCACCTGGAACCAATGTGCGATCTTGTTACCAGGGCGACTTCAGTGAGCTGACAGGAACATCCATGGCTGCTCCACATGTAGCGGGGGCCATCGTGTTACTGAAGGAACCCTTTCCCTATTTGACGGGAGCGCAGCTTAAACTTGCACTCTATAATTCCTGTGTAGATCTGGGGAATGCTGGTGAAGACAATACCTACGGGATGGGTCTTATTGATGTTCCGGCAGCGTACAATTACCTGCTTGCATTGGGCAATATTCCCGTATCTCCACCAGCTAATGATGCTTCCGCTATCCATGTGCTTGGTATCAGTGATTATTCTTGTGATAGTACGGCTGTTCTGAGTATAGTTATAGAAAACAGGGGTATATTCCCCTTGGTGTCTTCCACTGTTCTTTACTCATTTAAACAAGAGGATACCCTTGTTGTTCAATGGACAGGGACTTTGTCACCTATGGATACCGCCCATGTTGCAATTCCCGCTTACAACCTCAGCCAGGGTACTCATGAGTTTTCTGCGGTGTTGACGCTTCCGAATGGGGTAGATGACGAACGCCCCTTCAATGACAAGATCCGGCGTACGATAGAAATTCCGGAATTCGCTAACGTTGCACCAGGTTATGTTTGTGTGGAAGGTCAGGCGGTGGTGACAGCCACGAATTCCGGATCAACAGCAGTACAGTGGTTTGCCCAAGCCACCGCCAGTCCTGCGATTGGTATTGGGCCAACGTACACAACACCCACGCTAACAACCAATACGGTGTTCTACTCGGATGTGTACAATACTGCTTACCTGGGCAAAACGGATTCTGCCGGGTCGGGAGCATGGAACAGTAGTGCTTCCAGGTATCTGGTTTTCGACTGCTTCAATCCATTTACGCTGGTTTCAGTGAAGGTGTACGCTGATGAAGCCGGAACCAAGCGAATTGAGTTGAGGGATGATCAGGGGACAATCATAGATTCCGCAACTGTAAGTATCCCTCTGGGTGAGTCGAGAGTAACCTTGAACTTCGATGTTTATCCGGGTACAAACTTGCAACTGGGCATCTCGGGGCCGGTCGATTTATTCAGAAATGATAGAAAGGTACTGTACCCGTATTCAGTGCCGGGGTTGCTCTCTATCAAGACCTCAGATCAGGGACCGCAGTATTACTATTATTTCTTCGACTGGGAAGTTGATCACTGGAGCCCTTGCGGAAGAATTCCTGTACCCGTTTATATCAATCAACCAATAACTGCCAACCTTTCCTATTCACCACCAATATTTAATTTACTGAAGGATGATAAAGTGAAATTTCAGGACAATACAGCTGGGGCTGCTTCATGGGAATGGAATTTTGGTGATGGAACGGTAAGTGAGCTGCAAAATCCATCGCATACCTACTCTGGTTTGCCAGGGATTGTTAATGTAGGGTTCTATGTAGCGGATACCGGAAAAGCTTGTAGAGATAGCATTGAGTTCCAATATGAAGTTATTGCGGGGGCGGAAGATGCAGTGTTTCCCAATCCTTCAACAGGTAGGTTCTTGATCGACCTTGGGCTCAACCAGAGCGAGGAAATAGCTGTGTCAATGCATGATGCTGTTGGAAAGCGTTTGATGGAGGGTTGGTCATTTCGGATTGAAGACGCCTTCCTGAAAGTGGATCTGTCAGCCCTTTCAGATGGGGCCTATATTATCACCGTAAGTTTTAAGGACAAGCGGTTTGCAGAACGGCTGCTGAAACTGAGCGATTAATTCTATACGAGTATCATGGATAGGAGGAGTGAACATAGTATTGACGGTAAGCACCAGAGGCCAATAACCTTTGATGTCACTCAACCCGCAGGATCGGTCTTGGGAGTAGTGGTTTTTTGCCATGGTTTTAAGGGATTCAAGGACTGGGGGCATTTTAATTTGGTGGCAGCTCACTTTGCCGCTCAGGGACTGGCTTTTGTAAAGCTCAATTTCTCTCACAATGGTACCACCAATGATGCTCCCCTGGATTTTGCAGATTTGGAAGCATTTGCCAATAACAACTTTTCCAAAGAGATGGATGATCTGGGTGCTGTGCTGGATTGGGTGGAGTCAAATCTCTTGAATGACACTGAACAACTGTACCTGATGGGGCATAGTCGTGGTGGTGGTATTGCCATTCTCAAAGCAGCTGAAGACCAGAGAGTTAAAAAGCTGGTTACCTGGTCGTCGGTCAGTGATTTTGAGAGCCGATTTCCTGAAGATTTAGAACGTTTTAAGAGAGAAGGGGTAGTCTATATTCCTAATGCGCGTACAAATCAGAATATGCCACTCTACTACCAATTTGTGGAGGACTACTTTGCCAACGAAGACCGGTTGCACATTCCAAATTGCCTCGCACAAATATCGATTCCCTATTTGATAATCCACGGTACGGAAGATGAGGCGGTTTCTAAAGACTGTGCTGCATTCCTGGCCGGGAATTGCAAGGGGGCTCTGGTGAGCTATATTGAAGGTGCCGGCCATACCTTTGATGCCAAACATCCCTTCGAAGGTGAGGAACTGCCAATCGCTGCGCAGGATGCAACAACGCAATCAATTGATTTCTTCAAGGGAGATCGTTAAATTTGAATAAAATTACTTACTATGAATCAACGGTTGGTGCTATTATGTTTCGTAATGTTACTTGGATTGTCGTGTAACAAGGCAGGGGTGGGAGGTAAAGCCAGTATCTCCGGGGTAGTTAAACACGACCAGGTGCCAATTACCAGTGCAACGGTTTACATTAAATATGGAGCCGATGCGTTCCCTGGATTTGAGCTGGATCAATATGATGATCAGACAACGGCATCCGCTATCGATGCGTCTTTCTCTTTTACCAACCTGCATCGAGGCGAATATTTTATATACTGCGCCGGATATAATGCCTCCATTATGGAAGAGGTCAAGGGTGGTGTTGCTGTAGAGATTAACAAGAAGAAGGAGAACATAGTGACAGACGTCCCTGTCATAGAGTAATTTGGAGCTTTACCTGGAAATCTTTGTCAATGGTTGATCACAAACAAATATCAGGGTTTGTTATTGCACTACTCATGCTGAGCATGGGTTGTGAGATCGATCGGCCAGTTCTTGATCCAAGTTCTGGTTATCCTAGTCAGATAGGAGCAATTATAGAAACTCAATGTGCTGTTGTTGGTTGCCATGATGCGGTGAGTAACCCTGCGGCAGCTGGGCTCAACCTGGAGACTTGGGAAACACTCTTTCAGGGCAGTAGGAACAATGCAGCTATTGTACCTTATCGGCCCGACCAAAGCTTTATGATGTTTTTTGTTAATACATATGAAGAATTGGGGCCATCCCTAATTCCACAGATGCCATATGGTACCGATCCACTATCCAAGAGTGAAGTCCTAATGATAGAGAACTGGATTGAACAGGGTGCCCCAAACAAGGAGGGCTTTGTAAAGTTTTCTGATGATGTGAACAGAGCGAAAATATACATTCTCAATCAGGGATGTGACCTTCTTGGGGTAATGGATAAAGAGACCAGGCTGATGATGCGTTATATTGATATAGGTGCTTCGTCGGTCATAGAATCTCCGCACTTTATACATATGTCAGAAGATGGCCTATACTATTATGTGTGCTATTATACCAGCAATGTGTTTCAGAAATTCCGAAGTGAGGATGATGTTCTGGTAGGTGAAGCGGATATAGGATTTGGCAGCTGGAATACATTTGCCCTCTCCGCAGATGGAAGCATGGCATTTGTGGTTGACCTAAGTGCAAGTGGGTCTGTGGCTGTGGTAGATGTGGAAACCATGACAATGACTGTGAAATATGCAGGTGCAGGTTTATTTGACTGGCCACACGGGTCTATGGTTAAAGACGACAACACCCTCTATATTTCAGCTCAATTTGGCAATTTTATATACAAGATTGACATTAGCAATATTCAAAATCCAACTGTTGATAAGGTAGTCCTGGGTACAGGAGAATCTCCGTCGGCTGCATCTAAATACGATCCACATGAAATGCGATATATCCCTGACAAGACAGAATATGCTGTGACCTGTCAAGAGAGTGGTGAGGTCCGTTTTTTCGATGCTGCCACTGACAGCTTACTGGCTGTTGTTTCAACTGGGGATTTTCCTCAGGAAATCTCTATTTCTTCCGCTACTCCCTATCTGTTCGTCACCTGTATGGAGGATGAAGCTACCTTTCCTGGCACGACGGGCTCGGTAGCGGTTATCGATTATACGAATCATACCCTGGTCAAAAGTATCTATACGGGGCACCAGCCCCATGGACTGGAGGTAGATGATGCTGAGAACTTGGTTTATGTGCTCAACAGAAATGCAACCAGTGACGGGCCTGCTCCTCATCACGTAACAGACTGTGGGGGAAGAAATGGGTACATGACTATTATTGATATGGAGTCGCTTGAGCTAACGGGTTATAAGGCTGAACTTTCTGTTGATCCAATATATATGGCGATTAGAGAATAAAATAAAAAGAAGGGAGATGTTATTTAAGACACATATAAAAATTGCATGGATCACGTTGGTAATTGTGATTGTGCATTGTTGTGTTGTCCTGGCTCAAACCACCTTCCAGAAGAACTACGGCACCTTTAACGCAGATGCCTGTACTGACTTCGTGATCACCGCTGACAGCGGATATGCTGCAGTGGGTTATAATATGAACATAGGCGCGGGTTCCCAGGACGTTAGCCTGATCAAGACGGACAAGAGCGGTGTGCTTCAATGGGCGCGTAATTATGGGGGTGTAAATCAGGAGACAGCATCGTCAGTAGCACTCACCCAGGATGGAGGCTATATCCTGTGCGGTTATACCAACTCTTATGGTGCCGGGTTTGATGACATTTACGTCATTAGAACCGACAGTGTGGGTGGCGTGGTTTGGGCTAAGGTGTTTGGCAGTCCGAGTTCAGAAAGGGGGCATGAGGTCATTGCAACCAGTGATGGTGGCTTTGCTGTGGTAGGCGGCACATATAGTTTTGGTGCAGGCGGCATGGATGCATACCTGCTAAAATTGGACATGAACGGAGATATAGAGTTTCTTAGGGCCTATGGAGGAACGGGTTATGACGAAGCTTTTTCAGTTATACAGACCAACGATGGGGGTTTTGTATTCGTCGGCACTATTTCTAGTTTTGGGGCTGGTGGAGAGGATATCTATTTTGTAAGAACAGATACCAAAGGTGAAGTTATGTGGTCCCGGACCTACGGTGGGGATGTTTGGGACCGGGCTTCTTCGGTTGAGCAAACGAGCGATGGGGGGTACATAATAGCGGGATTCACCGAGAGTTTTGCCATGATGAAACACTATGCTTTTCAATGTTATTTGTTGAAGTTGGATTCGATTGGCGTGCCGGAATGGTCTAAAGTATTTGGAAAGATGAACAGCGAGAATATTGCCCATGATGTCATACAAGCTGCAGATGGCGGCTATTGTGTAGCAGGGTATTCGGGGAGTTTTACCGGGGACTACCGGGCATATGTTGTAAAAACTGATGCGGTGGGAGACCTGGAATGGTCTAAAATTCAGGGAGAGGGTGCACTAAATACTTTTGAATCTGTAGCGCAGACATATGATGGCGGGTTTTTGTTGGGAGGCTACACAAATGGGCTGGGTGGCCTAAGCGAGATGTGGCTCTCAAGAGGGGACGCTTTTGGATTCAATAAGTGTTACAGCGCTGATTCCATCACACTGATGAAGGATACAATACCGATAGTTACGGTGCCTGGTGATACGGTGATAGATGGGGTCTTTGCAGATACATCAGCGGTGTTTGACACGACGGTGGTACTGGATGAAACAGTGATCTGCAGTAACTTGTGTAATGTGGTGGCCTCATTTGAAGTGGCGGATACCATATTGTGTATTGGCGATACGCTGTTCCTTTCTTCTTCATCGGTAGGAGCGGAGAATGTTCAATGGTACTTTGCGGGTGAGGTGTATGCTGATACCACGGATACTTTTTATGTAGCGGATAGTTTGGGCACCTACAATATCACGCTGTTGGCTGACAGCCAGTTTTGTGAGGATGAACATGAATATGATATCACCATCACAGATACCGTGATATCGGATTTCACATTTGCAATCAATAACCTAACTGTAGACTTTGAGGAGGAAACAGAATATTCCACTTCGTTAACATGGTATTTTGGCACAGGCGATACAGATACTATTGATAATCCATTATATACCTACCCCGATACCGGGGTGTACAATGCATGCCTGGTTGCCCAGAGCAGCTGTAGCGTTGATTCAATCTGCTATGCCATTTACATAAATTGCCTCTATCCCATTCCCAACTATAGCTATGTGGCTACCGGCCTTGCCGTAGACTTCACCAACTTAGCTACCCTGGCAGATTCCTACTACTGGATTTTTGGAGATGGCAACGCCTCGAGCGACACCAATGCAACTCATACTTATGCAGGATCTGGTACCTATGAAGTTTGCCTAATCGCAACCAATGCTTGCGGCTCCTCAGATACCTGTTTGGATATAACGGTAATAGGTGAAACCACAGGCATGAACGAGGTCGGTCACTTAAACCCTCAGGTGTATGTGGATACTGAATTCAGCCAAATCATATTGAGGATGGATTATAGGTCAGATAAAGGGATCGCACTGGCCCTGACCAACATGCTGGGACAAAAAATAGACATTGAATCCTATGCAGCACCGGATGGGAGAGAATATGTGATAGGAACACCGTCTATTTCTCCAGGCCTATATTGCCTGACATTAACAATGGGCCATTACACCTATATGTCGAAACTCTTGATCATGCAATAGCCATGGAGAGCAGATTGAAAATATCGATTGTATTAATGGTCTTACTGGGAGCGCTGAATACACAGGCACAGGTAACCTTGCTGCGGTACGACTCAATATTGGTGAAAAAGAATGCAACGGAGTATTTCAGAAATCCCTGGGGAGGTGGCTTAAACAGCCCTCAATTCTCTCCAATTGATCTAAATGGAGACGGGATCAAAGACCTGTTTGTCTACGAGAGGGATGTTGCCGAAAAGAACGGAAGTGTACTGACCTTCCTAAATGGAGGCAATGCTGATTCAATTGACTATACTTACGCCCCAGAGTATCAATCAAAGTTTCCCGGAATCCTGAATTGGGTGTTGTTGGCAGATTACAACTGCGATGGGAGAGAAGATATATTTACCTGGATGCCCGGAGGGATCAAGGTTTATCGCAATGACTATGACACGGTTAGCGGCCTCAGTTTTACCCTGGCATCTGAAACAAATGCGCCGTGGTCACCAGCCCTGACTACAACTGGCTTCACCGGGCCATCTAATTTATATGTGAGTCAATTTGACCTGCCAGCGATCTCTGATATTGATGATGATGGTGATCTTGATATCCTGTGCTTCTGCCTGGCATGCGAGAGCGTAGAGTTCAATAGGAACTATTCAATGGAGAATTATGGTACCTGTGATAGTTTGGAATATGTCATAGAGAATAAATGTTGGGGAGAGTTTGCAGAAGATGTGTTTAATAATACGATCAATCTTGGCGTAACATGCAAAACGGGTAAGACTGGAGGAAATACAGGAGAACTTAAACACCCGGGGGGGTCTTCAATGCTGGCATTGGATATGGATGGTGATCAGGACAAGGAATTGGTCATCAGTAATATTGCTTCTAATCAAATGAATTTGCTGATCAATGGCGGAGATATAAACAACGCAAGTATGGTGACGGTGACGTCAAACTTCCCCAGCAATTCCAGCAAGGTAGACATCTCAGTCTTTCCCGCCGCATATTACCTGGATGTGGACAATGATGGACTGAAGGATCTGATCGCGGCTCCCAATACCACTGGCAGTGTGCGGAACTTCAACAGTGCCTGGTACTACCAAAACCAGGGGTTGGCCAATGCGCCGATCTTTACTTTTATGCAGAATGACTTTATGCAGGGGGAGATGATTGAAGTAGGTGAGGGAGCTTATCCCGTTTTCTTTGATCACAACGCGGATGGGCTGTTGGACCTGGTAGTAGGGAACTTCGGATATTGGAACAACAGCGGGACGTTCTCAGGAGAATTGTCACTTTATCAAAATATAGGCACAACGGCGATGCCTGAATTTGAACTCATCACTAGGGACTACCATGGGTTTTCATCCTTGGGGTTGAATGGATTATATCCCACTTTTGGTGATTTAGATGGGGATGGTGACTCGGATATGATCCTCGGAGAATACGATGGGAAACTCCATTATTTTGACAACACCTCTGGTGCAGGCAACACAGCTGCTTTCACCTTAACTGAAGCAAACTACAAGGGAATAGATGTTGGGCAGTTTGCCACACCTCAACTGGTGGATGTCAATCGCGATGGTGATCTGGATCTTATAATTGGAGAAAGGGGGGGTAAGATTGAATATTACGAGAATATTGGAACGCCCCTCTCACCCAACTTTGATTCGATACCTACCAATGATTTTTTTGGAGGTGTTGACATGATGCCAAGCTGCTGCACGGGCTATAATGTCCCTTTCCTGACACCTATAGATACCTCTGGAGAGTACTACCTCTTCACAGCTGGGGAGGATGGATGGATCCACCTCTATGGGGATATAGAAAGTGACCTGGCTGGCACATTCGGATTGGCGGATTCAATGGTGGGTAATGTTGATTTAGGCTTGCGCACATCAATTTCAGGGGCAGATATCAATGGGGATGGGGTATTGGATCTGGTTATTGGGAACTACAGAGGAGGTGTTGAAATTTTCACGCTGGAGGGTTCAGCGATTATAGGTATATCAGCACTCAACAAGCCTTATTCGCCATTGAGTCTTTACCCGAATCCATCCAACGGAACTGTAATAGTGAACAGTGAGGACGGTACACCCATTTCATGGCTTGTTGTCAAAGATATGTTGGGGCGAACAGTATTATTTAAGGAGGGTGTGGTACAGGGATCAATCGTGCTTGATCTCACGCATTTACCTGGTGGGATATACGTAGTTGAGTCAGTGCACGAGATGAAATATCGTTCGGGCAAACTGGTTCTTCACTAGTTTTTTTTAATATTGTATCTCTATATCTAATAGAGACTCATTATAATACCTTATAACTTCTTTAAATGAAAACTTTAAGACTCACTTGTATTCTTGTGTGTGTTGTAATGGCGATTGGCGCCTGCACAAAGGAAGGAACTGGCGGAAAGGCAGAAATTCACGGTCATGTGAAGCACCACGAGGTACATATTCCCAACGCTGTAGTGTATATTAAATATGGCGCTAAGGAGCTGCCTGCTAACATCTCAGATTATGATGACGAGATGATTGCAAGTTCAGGTGATGGCCACTATGGGTTTGACGACTTACAGAAAGGAGACTACTATATTTATGCTGTTGGATATGACAGCACTATATCAGAAATAGTTTTTGGGGGTGGGCCAGTAAAGATCAGGAAGAAGACTGATAAGGTAGAGTTTGACGTGGCAGTCACGGAGTAACAAGTGGTCCTTTTTCACCTTATCCAGAGAGTAAGTTCTCGTTGGGTTTAGTAATTCTCAAACAATGGTCTTGCGTACTATATGTTTTGCTTCGTTTCTCCTATGCAGTATTGCCCTATCGTCTTGTCACAAGGATGATACGGTCACCCTATCAGGGAACATTGTATGGACTGTTCAGGTCAGGCACCACGCTCAGATTGTGCCTGATGCAAGGGTTTGGATCAAGTCAGGCGTTACTCAATTCCCTGGGCAGGATACTGGAATTTATGAATACGGCCTGAATTGCGATGCGCTAGGTGAGGTGAGCTTTACTGAACTCTTACCAGGAGAGTATTATCTCTATTGTAAGGGGAATGACGGTGTGGATGATGTGATAGGAGCTCTTGGGCGTACTCTTGCCGATTCCAGTTCGGGGAAAGTGGTATCATCGGTACTTCCGGTAACGGAATGATGGGGATAAGCACTACCTTTGACTCTCAACTGATGAAAAGGGGGGTATTGATCATATTATTTCTTCCAACTCTGTTGTCTCAAATTGTGTTGGGCCAACTTACCCTTTCCAGGTATGATTCCATACTATTAAAATCTGATTCAGTATCATTTTTCAGGAACCCCTGGGCCGGCGGGCTCAACAGTCCTCAATTATCCCAGATAGATCTCAACGGAGATGGAATCAAAGATTTGTTCATCTTTGAAAAAGGCTATGACCACCAGATTCTCACCTTTATAAATGGAGGTACGGCAGATTCGGTAGACTACATTTACGCACCTGAATTTGAAGAAAAATTTCCGAAAGGCCATCATTGGATGGTTCTGGCAGATTACAATTGCGATGGGCGTGAAGATATTTTCAATTGGGCGCAGGGTGGGCCTTCCGGTGGCATGACTATTTATCGGAATGATTATGACACCATATCAGGACTTCAATTCACGCTGGTTTCCGGCAGTTCGGAATCCTGGTCACCAGTGATCGGTTCTGACGGTGCTTCAGGGATGGATATCCTGTATTTGTCCGTGTATGATATGCCGGCAATAACAGATGTAGATGGAGATGGTGACCTCGATGTGCTGACATTTTGCGGAAACTGTACGATGGTGGAGTTTCATAAGAATTACGGGGTGGAAAATCATGGAACCTGTGACAGTATCAACTTTGTTCTGGAGGACCAATGCTGGGGAGGGTTTTCAGAGGATTTTCAAGGCAAGATCACCTTAGGGGTATCATGTAAGACAGGGCAAAGTGGTACTGGTGATCTTGCATTACATCCTGGAGGCTCGTCACTTTTGGCATTAGATATGGATGGAGACAGTGATAAAGAGCTGCTTTTGGGCAATATCAATTTCTTTAGATTCAACTTTTTGGTAAATGGAGGTGACTCTGCTAATGCGAGTATGATCAGCAATACATCAAACTTTCCTGACAGCATCTCACCGGTAAACATTTCGCGTTTTCCTGCAGGCTATTATCTGGACGTTGACAATGACGGCCTGAAGGATCTTATTGCAGCACCCAATACAACTGGTGGTGGGATTAGAAATTATAGCAGTACTTGGTTTTATAAGAATGTAGGTACGGCTGATTCCGTTGTGTTTGTGGAGCAACAACGAAATTTGTTGCAGGATGAAATGATGGAAGTTGGGGAAGGAGCGAACCCTGTCTTTTTTGATCATAATGCAGACGGCTTGATGGACATTGTGTTGGGCAACTTTGGGTACTGGTCGGGTAGCGATAGTTATGTAAGTAAACTGGCGCTTCTAGAGAATATAGGTAC
>Ga0302119_10000848_pt1 | contig 13783 bp, 13 predicted proteins | sample AG5_Tmax_MG_FD_203114 | JGI IMG/M metagenome (GOLD analysis project Ga0302119, IMG submission 203114) | Marine microbial communities from Western Arctic Ocean, Canada - AG5_Tmax | ecosystem: Environmental > Aquatic > Marine > Oceanic | place: Canada: Western Arctic Ocean | collected 2017-10-01 | reverse complement strand
GGTTACCTTATTGTCTGCAAGCTTAAGAAGAAGCGGAAACGAAATTTCATGGGTGATGCCTTTTATGGTAAGGCTGGCCTTGACAAAAAAGTTATTATCACTATCGTCAGGCGGTTGCTGTTTTGCACTCACCAGGGTAATGGTTGCTTCCGGAAATGTTTTGGTATGAAAGAAATCCTTGGCCCTAAGGTGACTTTCCAGGTCTTCGGCACTCTCCCCTTCGAGATCAGTACAATCGACAGTGGTCATGTCAATTACAAAGTTGGCAGAAGCTATCCCATGGCCTGCCATGACTATCTCACCGCTCTTAAAGGAGAGATCGCCTGAATGCTCCCCTGTAACTTTTTCCCCAACCCATTCAATCTTGCTCTTACTAACATCAACTTCGTATTTGCCATCTCCATGCACCGGTGCTTTGAAAGCGAACAGTGCACATATTCCAAGGAATGCTAAACTTGAGAAGATATATTTAATCATTGAGTGTTTTATTTACAAATGAAGTCCTGCTGTTGGCTAGCTGTTGCTGCTCGTTAAAGCGGTTTATGGAAGCGTACCTTGAAAATCCAGCTGTGTTGTCCACCTATGTGGGAGAATTCAGTACAGCTATTCTGTAGCATCTCCACCTTCTGCTTTTCCATCCTCAACTACTGTGCTGTCAGTTGCAGTGCTGTCAGTTGCAGTGCTGTCAGTCGCAGCTGTATCCACAACTACCGGTTCCGGCTCTGGTTCTGGTTCTGGTTCTGATTCTGATTCTGGGGCAGGTTCTACTTCCTCGCTTTGAGGGCTTTCATCCCCCATAAACATATCGTATGCGAAGTATCCACCACCACCTAATACACCAAGGCCAACGATGACAATAATGATGATCATCATCATCTTAGACTTCTTCTTTCCACCATCGCCACTATCGTCACCAACTGCATCACCGCTATCACCGCCATCATCCTCAACCGAGGTATCCTGGTCACCCTCAACAGCACTGGCTGTGGGCGCTGCAGCAACTGGTTTTATTGGTTCGTCCCTCATGTCAACACCATCCAGAGTGTTAATATCAACATTGTATTTATTGCAGAGGTGGAGGATTACTTGTTGTTTGTTCTGCCTGAACCGTTTCATTATCTCCGGAATGGTCTTCAGGTTTTTCTCATCGTACTTCGTGAAGAGATCTATAAGGATCTGTTGAAAATCTTTCGTCAATTGCATAGCGATATCTTAAAATGGTAATCCTATTCTTTCCAATATTAGAGTTTTCAGCTTAAATTCTGGTAATTTAGTTGACAAAAGAACAAAATAAATCTGATTTTCAAGATACCTTAAGGTAAAAACCATGGCTAGAAGTGCGCATATTGAGGTAACCAAGACCGGAAGATATTTTATTGAGGGACATTTGGGGAAGGACACAAGTGAGATTTGGATCGTTTGCCATGGATACGGCTATCTTGCGGAGTTTTTTATCAAATACTTCACAACTTTAGCGAGTGACACGTGTTGCGTACTAGCACCGGAGGGTCTTAACAAATTCTACAAGGAAGGAATGGGTGGAGAGGTAGGTGCAAGCTGGATGACCAGCTCGGACCGTCTGATTGAGGTCCATGACTATGTCAATTATCTGGATAGACTATTGGATGTGGTCGTGGCGGAGGTTAACCGCGATGCTGTTACACTGAATGTGCTGGGCTTTTCACAGGGAACTGCTACGGTATGTAGATGGCTGACCAAAGGCAAGGTGAAGCCCGACAATGTTGTGCTGTGGGCAGGCGAAATCCCTGAGGATATTGATATTCAAAAATTCAACAAGGAGCTTGGTGTGGAACCTGTTCATCTGGTAATCGGTGATAATGACGAATTTATTTCTGAGGCAATGGTGGAAGATTACAGCTCCTATCTTAGGTCAAAGGAGATTAACTTTGACTTGCATAGGTACAAAGGTGGCCATAAGATCCATGAGGCAGTACTTTTGGAGATCGCTGAAAGATTCAGGCAATCGTAAAACTGTGATACAATAATATATTGGGATATTTCCGTTCTTTATTGTCATTGACAACATTAATTAAGACATTAGTCCATTAATACACATGTACCATGAGAAAATTCATAATACTACTCCCTCTATTTATCCTCGGCTGTGATGCCGCCATAGAGAACAATGAAATTAGCCGGCTTAATGAAGAAAAGCAAGTGCTCCAGGAAGATCTTGGCCGCAAGGATTCTATAATTTATGTGATTGTGCAATCCTTTAACGATATCGAGGACAACCTGCAAACAATCAAGGACAAGCAGGGCGTGATATCCATCAATACTTCCGGAGATGTAGAATCCGAGTTGAGTCGTAGGGAGCGCATTATTGAAGACATGCAGCTGATTAACGAGATCATGGAGGAGAATAAGAAGAAGGTTCGGGATTTCTCCTGGAAGATCAATTCGCTTGTAAAAGAGCAAAAGACAGCCAGTATCAAACTCGCTGATTTTCAGAAGATGATCGACAAACTTACGTCGATGGTACAAGCTAAAGATACTGAGATTGCTGGTCTTAAGAACGAACTTCTTAGCATGAACATGTCTCTTGATAGTCTGGCCCTGGCTTATGATATTCAGGGATTTGTTGTGGAAGATCAGGCTGTGGCCTTAAATACCGGCTTCTTTTGTTATGGCACATTTAAAGAACTGGAAGAAAAGGGGGTGATTACTAAGAAAGGTGGCTTCATAGGTATCGGAAAAACAGAACAGCTAAAGCAGGATTTCAATACGGACTATTTCACACAGGTTGACATTACAGAAACCCAGGCCATAGACCTGTTCAGTAAAAAAGCCAATATTTTGACTAGCCACCCTTCAGACTCTTACAAACTCGAAGGTGACGATGAGTCAGTTGATAAAATGATCATCCTTGATCCCGTCAGGTTCTGGTCTGCCTCAAAATACCTTGTTGTTGTTGTTGAATAGGCGTTGAGTGATAGACTATTATTCCTCTCTAAACGTAGAGGCCATCCGAAGGGCTAATTCCTGCAACATGGAATGCCTATATTTGTTAGTAACGATCAGTACGTTGATAATTGGTAGTCTGACTTGTTTGAAATATATTTGCATTAATTATGCATGCATAATAAATATTAACACCTCCGAACATGATCACCGAAGCAATTACAGCAACAAATGGGATTGGTGTTGAAGCCGAAACTCCTGATGGTACGATGAAAGAGATTGTTCAAAAGCAGCGGGATTACTTCAATACGGGAGCCACGAAGGATATCAATTTCAGGATCCGTGCCTTAAAGAAGTTAAAAGAGAGGCTTGAAGTCCATGAATCCAATTTACTCAAAGCCCTTCACGATGACCTGGGCAAACCAGAACAGGAAGGGTACGCTACAGAGATTGGAGTTACCATTACGGAAATAGAGCACTATTTAAGTCATATTCGTGCCTGGGCCCGCCCTGAAAGAGTGCCAACTCCGCTGTTCTTCATGCCTGGTAAAAGCAGGGTGCACAAAGAACCTTTTGGCACCGTATTGATTATAGCACCCTGGAACTTTCCTGTCAAGAATCTGTTGGGGCCTGCTTTAGGGGCCATAGCGGCGGGCAATACATGCATTTTGAAACCATCGGAATTGTCGCCGCATACGTCAGCAGCATTAAAGGTTTTGTTTGACGAGACTTTTGATCCCGAATATATCAAAGTGGTTGAAGGTGGTGTCCCTGAAACAACGGAGTTGCTTGAAGAGCGGTTTGATTATGTTTTTTACACTGGCGGAGCTTCAGTAGGTAAGATCATCTATCAGGCAGCTGCAAAAAATTTGACCCCGGTAACCTTAGAGCTTGGCGGTAAGAGTCCCACCATAGTTGATGATGATTACAATATTGACATTGTTGCTAAGCGGATAGCATGGGGGAAATGCCTTAATGCCGGCCAAATTTGTGTTGCTCCGGACTATGTATTGGTGAGGAGCAAAGTGAAGGATCGCCTGGTAGAGGAACTAAAAAAAGCGTTGGAGGGGTTTTATGGGGCGGACCCATCAAAATCTCCTGACCTGGGCCGTATGATCAATAGCCAGCATTTTGAGCGTGTTAAGGCATTGATAGAGGGAAATGTCGTGCACGGAGGGCAAACCGATGCCAAGACACGATATATTGCCCCAACCATCGTCGATGATGTAAAACTTGATGATAAGTTGATGACGGAGGAAATATTCGGGCCTGTACTGCCAATTATCACCTATGAAGAGCTCGACGATGCAATTAAGATCATCAACTCGGGGGAGAAACCCCTGGCACTGTACCTTTTTGCCAAGAGCTGGAAGGTGAGGAACAGGGTACTTAGTGAAACTTCTTCTGGTGGCGTATGTATTAACGAGACCATCATGAATTCAGGAAGTTCAGAACTGCCCTTTGGTGGGGTTGGGAACAGTGGGATGGGCGCCTATAATGGCAAGAACGGCTTTGATACTTTTACCCACCGCAAGGGGGTGATGACCAAGGTGTTTGCCTTTGATGTGCAGCAGAAGTACCCGCCTTACACCAGTGGTAAAATGAGTTTTATTCGATTCGCCGTAAGGCGCTTACTCGGCTAAGTCATGGAGATACCCGCTTCAAAAATAGTTGAACTTTCGATTCCTGTTTTCTTCATTCTCATTGGCCTGGAGCTCATCTTTAGCAGGGTGAAGAACAAAGACTATTACCGCATGAATGATGCAGTGACCAGCCTGAGCAACGGGATAGGTTCAGAAGTAGTGGGAATATTCATGAAGGCGATTCTCTTAATGGCCTATATCTATATTTATGACAACTTGAAGTTCATTGACATGGGCACGACATGGTGGTCATGGGGGATCTTGTTCATGGGAGTGGATTTCTTCTATTATTGGTTTCACCGCAAGAGCCATGAGGTCAATGCTTTTTGGGCAGCGCATATTGTGCATCACTCCAGCGAGGAATACAATCTCACTACTGCCTTGCGGCAGGCGTGGTTTCAGAACTCCTTCTCCTGGGTGTTTTATCTTCCTTTGGCATTTATGGGGTTTAGCCCTGCTATGTTTATCACGATAAAGGCAATCAATCTCGTTTACCAGTTTTGGATACATACCAAGCTAATCGGTAAAATGGGATTTCTTGAGCTGTTCATGAACACACCTTCTCACCACCGGGTACACCATGGAAAGAACCCCAAATACCTGGATAAGAACTATGCAGCTGTTTTTATCATTTGGGATAGGATGTTCGGCACATTTCAACAGGAGGAAGAAGAACCGGTTTACGGTATAACAAATACATTGACCTCCTGGAATCCGGTATGGAGCAATCTCCATTACTGGAGCGAGCTGTTCGCTTTGGCTGCTAAATGTTCTAAATTTTCTGATAAGGTTAGAGTGTTTATCAAACCACCAGGGTGGGCTCCTGAGGAGCTCGGTGGATTTCATCATGCCAGCGAGTTGGACAAATCAGCCTACAAAAAATTTGATATTGCGGTGGGAGGGAGTGTAACGACCTATGTGTTTGTACAGTTTGTCCCAATCATGACCATTGCTGCCCTGTTTCTGTTCATGTCACCTTTTTTGAGTATCGTTGAGAAGTCCAGCCTGGCTGTTGTTGTTGTGTTTTCTATCATGAATTGTGGGTTGTTATTTGAGAAGAGAAAGATAGCGTACATATTGGAATTTATCCGCTTTGGCGCCGTCTTTGGGTTGTTGTTTCTTTTTCAGCAGCTGCCATATCATAATATCATAACAGTATTGACTGCAGTTTTTGTAACCTTTTCTGCTGTTTGGCTCTATACCCAACGAAAGCACTTTGGAAGTATTACCAGTAATGAAAGCACTATCTCAACCTGACCCCGATGAACAGAATATTTAAGACTTTGGGTTTCGCCGCCCTGGCCTGCATCCTAACAGGATGCCCATACACTTCGTCGGTACCCATTGATGAACCCAATGTTAAGGTGGACAAGAAGTTTATCGGTAAGTGGGTTAAAACCGATGACCTGACAGCAGATAATCCCAGTTATTATGTGATTGAGAGTCATGACAAGTTTCTCTATAAGATCACGGACAATTCATATAACTCCATGGACAGCACGTACTCACGGGAGATGTATATCTCGCATGTCACGGATGTTGACGGGTCCACATTTATGAATATGCAAAAAGATGGTGCGGGCGACTACTACCTTCATAAAGTCCTTCTTAATGACAAGGAGCTGACCTTTATTGAAGTTACGGAGAACATTGATGAGCAATTCGATACATCAGCAGAGTTAAAATCTTTTATTGCCAAGTATATGCACCTGAGCTTCTTCTATTCTAAAGAAGAGGTAGAGTACACCAAAAAATAGGGAGATCCAATGAAAAGTTCCAGTCGAATATTATCGTTCGCATTTGTGGTAACTGCCCTGGCAGAAATCTACAGCCGCTATGCGGACAATGCTATGCTGCACCTTGTAGCCAAGCCCTTGTTGATGATTGTGTTACTGGCGTTTTTTTACGTGTCACTACAGGGAAGGTCCGGTAAACCCACTAAGCTGGTCATGTGGGGGCTGGTGTTTGCCTGGATCGGTGATGTGCTGCTGATGTTTGAGAGTCCGGAGCAGCCCCTGTTCTTTATGGGAGGGTTGGGTGCGTTTTTAACTACTCATGTTTTGTACATCCTTGCTTTTAATGCATCGGTCACAGATCCATCCAGGTCTATTTTTAAGACCAGGATCATCGCCATTGTGCCTTTCATTCTTATAGGTGGCTACTTTTACTATGAGCTGTTCCCTGAGCTGAAGGACATGCAGATACCGGTAGGTATTTACACGGCTGTAATTGTTACCATGGTGATCTTCGCCTTAAACAGGATAGACTCCGTCAATGTCCATAGCTTCAGGTTGGTCTATTACGGTGCTATAATCTTTATGCTCTCTGACCTGTTGCTCGCTATCAACAAGTTCATGCTGCCTTTTGATAACGCCGACGTCTATATCATTGGCACCTATATTTTGGCCCAGGGACTGATTGTCAGTGGGGTGCTGGTGGAAGCTCCTGCAGAGTGAGGCCTAACTTTCTGATTTTTCACTATTCAAATTATGTCAATTCAGGATCTTACACCACGTCTTACTAGGGCAGTCTTCTGCGTGCTTTATTGCTCCCTTTCCATGCCGCAGGTACTCTCTGCCCAGTGTGATTATTCAAAGACAGAGCCAGCAACCGCCGATGGCATTTGTAATAACGATCCCTGGGTACTGGTCTTTGAGGATAATTTTGATGGTGACGCATTGAATTTGGAGAATTGGGAAATACAATCACATTCCCAAGGTGCCTTTCTAACATCGGCGAGCCAGGAATACAATACATTGGAAAATGTCCGGGTTTCAGATGGATATCTGCACATCGATATTAAGGAAGAGGAGGTTGTACGAAAAGCGGTTAATTGGAGGCCAGAAGCAGATACTCTGAGTGACGGGATGCTAAATTTAAGGTCTTACAATTATACATCATCAAATCTCTGGACCAGGAAGAAATTTGCTTATGGAAAGTATGAGATCAGGTGCAAGATTCCGAGAGGTAAGGGTTATTGGCCCGCATTCTGGACCTTTGGGGGTGATAACGGCTGGAATGAAATAGACGTATTCGAGTTTTGGGATTACTATGGTCCGACAGGAACATTTAAACTGGATAAGTCTGTGCAACGTCATAGAACCAATACTCACTATGATTATGACAAGACCGGTGGCCATCATAATTGTCCCAGGCACAAATACATTACGGATTTTTCACAAGGCATACACACATTTGAATTGATCTGGACTCCGTATAGTATTGAATGGATTGTTGATGGGGTTTCAGTAAGGAAAAAGTATAAGTTTAGTAAAGTTATGGGCTTGAAAAAGATTGATTGTAATAATTACAGCGAAGGGAAGAAATACAAAGTGGATAAGGCATTTCCAACCCAGGAGATGAACATAATTGTGAATGTAGCGGTTAGAAGGAATGGGGTGACACCTAACTCGACCGGTACGTCCTTTCCGGGTGTAATGGTGGTTGACTATATCAGGTTCTCCGCCAGGTAATGCAGCTGCAGGCCAACCACTATAGATGCTTCCACTCATATAGCCTGTATTCTGGGCTATTATAAATTTCAGTAGTCTTGAACTGAATACAATCACCGGCAATTTTGGATAGATTGATGTCTGTACCAACCACTTTAGTCAGGGTAGAGTTCTCTTCTAACACGATGACGCCATAGTCAAAATTTATCAGATTGTGTTTAATATCATCAACTAGAAGGGGCGTGTTCTTTGTTGTCTTAGCAATATACCATTTAGATAAAAGTGGAAAGGGCACCATGTCGCAGATTTGATCCAATGCGGATCATTCATCCACTCGATTGCACCAAACACTCTGGATACTGCATCCGGATGCACGGTTTGGGCAAATGGCAGCAGGCATAGCTTTGTAATCAGAAGAAGGATGCAAAGCAAGTAAACTTGATTTCGTCGGGAATTTGTTAGCAGGATTGTCATATGCTGTATCCAGGGCATAATTTAACATAACCTGTACCTATGAAACATTGCACGACCATGAACTTGCGCAAAGATGGGACATCTTCTCATACTTCTTTCTCATTATAATGTAATATTTTTACACCCTTCAACCCGATAAATACACGATCATGAGAAGTTGTTTGATTATTCCATTGCTTGGCTTTGCTCTTAACCTGACTGCCGGAGATGGCGATTCAGCTGTGGCGAGAAAATTCTTTAACGAGGAGCTCCTGCATGGGAAGAGTTACGAGATGCTGGAAGTGCTCTGCCACGAAGTAGGCCACCGGTTGAGTGGGTCAGAAGGTGCTGCCAAAGCGGTGAAGTGGGGTGAAGCAGTGATGCAGAAATATAAGTTTGACCGGGTATTTCTTCAGGAGGTTATGGTGCCGCACTGGGTAAGGGGTGCCCAGGAAACTGCCAGCATACAGCGGGCAAACAGCAAGGAAGTGATCAATGTCCCCATCTGCGCGTTGGGTGGCTCGGTTGGCACCGGTGAGAAAGGGGTTACCGCAGAAGTTGTGGAAGTGCATAGTTTGGAAGAGCTGGCGGTTCTGGGGGAGGAGAAGATAAAGGGCAAGATCGTTTTCTATAACCGTCCGCTGGATGCAACGCTTATCAGCACAGGATCTGCGTATGGCGGTGCGGTCAATCAACGCCACAAAGGCGCTGCGGAGGCGGCTAAATTTGGTGCGGTAGGTTCAATTGTCCGCTCAATGACCACTAAGCTCGACGATGTGCCCCATACCGGTTCCATGAAATACGATTCAGCGGGTGTTAAGATTCCCGGTGGAGCTATAAGCAGCCTGGCAGCCAATAAATTGAGTGAGCTGCTAAAGGTTGAGCCCAATTTGAAATTCTCTTTTCAAATGAATTGTGAGACACTCCCTGATGTGAAGTCGTACAATGTGGTTGGAGAGATTAAGGGGAGTGAGATTCCTGAAGAGATCATATTGGTAGGTGGGCACCTCGACTCCTGGGATGTGGGCCATGGCGCCCATGATGATGGCACCGGATGTGTGCAGGCCATCGAGGCCTTGCGCTTGTTCAAGGTGCTTGATATTCAGCCCAAGCGGACCATAAGAGCCGTTCTGTTCATGAACGAGGAGAATGGCATTAGGGGAGGGAAGAAGTACGCTGCACTGGCAAAGGAGAACAACGAAAATCACATCGCAGCGATCGAATCAGACGCAGGCGGCTTTGTACCTCGGGGGTTTGGAATTAAAGGCACCGAAGAGCAGGTCAGCGGTGTTGTAGCCTGGAAACCCATTTTTGACGATTATAATATGGGCCAGATAGCCAAGGGTTGGGGAGGTGCAGATATAGGGCCTCTTAAAGACCAGGGAACAGCACTGATAGGGTTCAGGCCGGACACCCAGCGGTATTTCGATCTTCACCATACCGCAGAAGACACCTTTGATAAGGTACACAAGCGTGAGCTGGAGCTGGGAGCCGCTGGCATGGCGACCTTGCTGTACCTGCTGTCTGAATATGGATTGTAAATGAAGAGACGCGGCATCGGTTTGATTTGCACGTTGCTTGTTCTGGCAGCCGGGCTGGCACATGCCCAGGAACCATGCGGAACCGGTGCTAAGATGATGCCTTCCAATCCTGCTGGTGTTGCTGACCTTCAACGGGTCAGAGACAATATCGCGGGCTTGTCCTTCGCAAAGCAACAGGGAGACACACTTATTTTTCCGGTTGTGGTGCACGTGATCCACAATGGGGGGGTGGGTAATATCTCAGATTCCCAGATTGTGGATGGCTTGCGCATTGTAAATGAAGATTTCAACAGGGAGAACGCAGATACCTCGGTAACGAGGAGCTTGTTCAAGCCCTATGCCGCTGCAGTTGGCTTTAAGTTTATGTTGGCAAAGCTCGATTCCAACGGAGATTCAACCTCGGGAATTGTGCGAATTGACACCTCCATCATTCCGCATCCGGAACCGACCAGTCCTGACTTTGACAACTGCAAGAGGCTCAGTGCCTGGCCCCCTGACATGTACTACAATATCTGGATTGTTAGGTCAATACAGAGTGGCACCCTGGGGTACGCACAATACCCGGGCACGAATTTTACCTACGGTGGCCCCTGGGAGACATGGGGAATTGTGGTGCGCCATGACCAATGGGGCACCATAGGAACCTCTTCGGCAGATGGCAGGACGGGTACCCACGAGGTTGGGCATACCTTCGGTTTGTACCATACCTTCTTAAGTGGCTCTGCCGGATGCGGATCTGTCTGCGACACGACGGGGGATGAGGTCTGTGACACACCACCTAATACATACAGTGGGGCCTGTTCGCAGCTGGCCAATACCTGCACCAATGATACTTCCGGGAACAGTGTTTACGACACCAATGTCGTTGACCAGGTCGAGAATTACATGAGCTACAATACCTGCCAGAATATGCTTTCTGAAGGGCAAAAGGTCAGGATGAGGGGATTTATAGCTTCCTTTCCTACGCTGGTAGGATTGAGTACGGATTCAAATCTTTATGCAACAGGGGTGATTGACGCCATACCCTTACCAATAAAGGCCGTGGTCCGTGATGGACTTGTCATCTCAGTGTCACCGAATCCTTTCTATGATGAAATTACGCTCTTGGTACCGAAGGATTTGAATACTGAGAGAAACAATATTCGTTTGATAAATCTACTAGGTCAGGAGATCAATTATGCGTTTCATATTAATTACATGATTCGCAATGAGCAATCTGTCACCTTACAGGTTTCATCTGATCTTAAAAACGGGTTGTACTTTCTCAAAGTTGGCCGCAATATCGCCAAAGTCATTAAAGAGTAAATCGCGTGGGCGCAGCGAATATAATATCGTGAGGTTTACCCTGAGCGGAGTCGACGGGAAGCCGAACTAGGGAGCACTTACCCTCAACTCCACATTCTTAATACTCTCCACAGATCCTACTACTGTAATGGTGTCGTGCAATCTCAATCGCGTATAGCCGTGCGTTATCATGCTATGGCCGTCCCGGGAGATGGCAAGGATAAGGATGTCCGTAGGTAAGCGCAGCTCACGCAATGACAACCCATGCAGGTTCGGATCAAGTACTTCAAGGTCAACGGTATCTTGTTTATCGTCAAATCCCAACAATAGGGAAGCCGCCTGTGGTGATCGTACCAGGTGATCCAGAAGACTCACAATAGCCGTCGTCGGCTCAACGATCAACGCTCCCAGGTCATGAAAACGATCAAAGTTGGTGCGGTCGTTCAGGCGCACCACCTTGTCCTTGGTGCCAAAGTACTCATAGCAAATGTCACATATCTGGTAGTTTTCCTTATCTGATAGCAACGCTACGATTGCCTCCGCCTTATCAACCCCAATGCGTTTCAGCTCTTCCTTGTTAAGCGCCGAAATAGGCTGAATGTCAACATCAAGGCTGCCTTCGTCGATAACGCCTTTTCGGGAGGCAATAACCACCTTCCATCCATGGTCCTGGAGCTGTCGTGCAAGAGCAAATGACTGTCCTTCCAGTCCAAAAATTACAGCATTGTGCTCTCCATCAAATTCCCGGGTGGAGGCCTTGACATGACTTTCACCTGCAATGTTGATGGCCCATTTGAACAGTGGAGGGCCCACAATTTGATTTAGTACAATTACCGCAATTATCACAGTGGCAAACTGCTCTCCCCATCCGGGGAATGAGTTGGCTACTACTGTAGCAAGTCCCAGTCCGACTCCTGCCTGGGTGACATAGGGCATCCACCCGATCTTGATAAACCTCCAGGGCTCCCTGGCTATCAATCCTCCGGCTGTTGAACCCAGTATCATAGCTACCAGCCTAACTCCGAAGAGTATTACCGCGATATAGGTCACCTCTATCAACACGTCCAGGGAGATGGCAGCACCGGTCAAAGTGAAGAATATGACGTAAATAGATGGGCCTACATTCTCCAGGATCCGTAGAAATTCGTTCCTGTGTTTTGAGAAATTGGTGAGCACGAAACTTCCCAGTATACAGACCAGGAGTGGTTCAATATATATTTCCAGACCGAATTCCCCCAAACTCCATTCTCGTATATAGTGAGATATATGGTATACCCCGTAACCAAGAATTAATATGCCAACTGTTTTAATATGAATGGACATGCGAATCGACATGACCAAGGTCATCACTTTACCTAGTAGGTAACCCGACATGAATGCCAGGGCCATCTCTGAACATAGTAGGATGATGTATTTGAAATCAAAGGCAATCCCCTGCACAAGTGCTTGGGCCACAGAGTACGTTACCGCGAACAGAACTATAACCAGAAAGTCTGCGAGTACCGTAACTCCCATCGCAGTTTGGGTGAATGGCCCCTTAGCCCTAAGCTCGTTTACAACTGCTATGGCCGAAGCAGGTGAACGTGCTACAAATATAGAAGCTGCGAGAGTAGCGACTGCAATTTTGGTAGCCATGTTCATGTCCTGCATAAAAGGAATTTTCGGCGACAAATAGATGATAGCTGCACTGGAAAAGGAGAAAGTCAGCACAAATTGCCCGATGCTCATCCAGGTAATGCTTTTCATCCTACTTCGCAGTTCTTTGAGGTAGAGCTCTGCTGCTGCGGCAAACGCGATAAATGCCAGGGCAAAATCATTGACAAAGAACAGGCGATCAGGGGCAGCGCCAGGGATTAGTTTGAGGACAAACGGCCCTGCCAGAATACCCGTAGCCAGGAGGCCGGTGACCAGCGGCATCTTCAATTTGGTGAAGTGCCTGGCGATTTGATTAGATGCAACAGCAATCACGATGAAGCCTGCGAGATAAGTCGTAGTCTCCAGGTAGTCATTTACAAAGACGTCCAGAAGTTCTCTGAGAAATTGCTCCACAATACCTTTGATGAGTGATTTGGAAAGATAGAAATTTTTAACCTAAGGCGGAGTTTTACTCGATCTGTGCTTTCTTATGCCGCCATTTCATGACATCATTGTCTATCATATCCCCAAAAGTTGAAGTAACGTAACAAGATATGCACTATAGTGATTGATATTCTGGCCCTAAACCAGTGGGTGGTGCTGGATCATGGAGCTTTCTGTAACTTCTGTTCCGCTTCCTTTTTCGAAATAATTATTAACTTGTGGTCAGATTAACAAAAGAATATTGCGTTCTATCGATGATAACCAAACATGCAAACTTTATTTATAAATGAAAAATGTCTTCAATTTTATTTCGTTGCTCTGTTTGTCTTTAATCCTGGCACCATCGTCCGATGTGCTGGCTGGAGAGTACACTGAAACTGCCAATAGTTTTAAGTCAACCAATAAGCGC
>Ga0302119_10000845_pt1 | contig 13794 bp, 14 predicted proteins | sample AG5_Tmax_MG_FD_203114 | JGI IMG/M metagenome (GOLD analysis project Ga0302119, IMG submission 203114) | Marine microbial communities from Western Arctic Ocean, Canada - AG5_Tmax | ecosystem: Environmental > Aquatic > Marine > Oceanic | place: Canada: Western Arctic Ocean | collected 2017-10-01 | reverse complement strand
CCCGAGCCAGTGCCCATCTGGAGTGGAGTGGCGGCCAGTCGGAATTCCTGGCTCATCGAAGCGGGAACGGCCGTCAGCATCAGTATTACTAGTAATACTGCTGTGCGCCTCATCGTCCGTTGCCCTAGAGAGGCGGATAAAAGCCTACCTTGGCGAAATGACCCCAAGGGCCGTTAGCCCCCTTGGCACAAGGTCTCTTCCAGGAACGCCGCAGCGAGATTCAGTGAGTGCTTCCTAGCCTCCCAGTCCACTCCCTTGTGCACTCCGAGGTTACCCACTAACTGGAAGGCAGCCAGCCTCTCGGATGGCTCGTTCAGAGGCATTACCACCCCTGGTTCAATCTCTCCCCACATGCTCCCCTCCGAGTCGATGGTCACCGTTCTGTGGTCATCCAGCCTGATGGCACGTGGGTCGAAGTCCATGGGTTCGATCGAGTCGAAGGAGTGAGGGGCTCCGTCGTAGACGTGCACCCTGATGTCGACGCCATGCGGGGAGATTTCCTCGACGAGCCCCTCGAGGAGCTTCAGCGGTACCCAGTCGTCAGCGCTCCCATGGAGTGCCAGTATCGGCTTGTCGGTCCACCTCTGGACCTCCGTTCGCATGTGGGCGGCTGGGTAGAACGGCAGGTGAGCTGCGAACCTCTCTCCCGCGGGGGCCAGCGACTCGGCTATCGGATCCCATGCGGAGTAGAGCGCCACGGTCCCGCCGAGGCTCCATCCGGCCACTCCGATTCTGCCCTCGTCTATCGCCGGATGGGTGGAGAGCATCCTCAGCGCTTGGTAGCAGTCGGCCAGCATCATCGCGTGGGTGACTTGCATCTGGTCCTCGACGACCGAGTACACCGATCTGGAGTCGAAGGAGTGGACCCTGAACACGCAGATACCGGCATCCAGCCAGCGCACGATGTGCTCGTGGTGGTGCCCGCGCCAGTTGAGGCTGCCATGGACGGCGACAACGCATGGCATCGGTCCCTCGCTAGGCTCCTCTGGGACCAGAAGGGAGCCGAACACGGGGTGCTCGACGGCCTCGTCCATCTTGCAGAGGATGTGATGAATCTCGAAGGGGCTGGAGGATGGGTAGATGATCTGCCCGAACCCGCCTTCAGAGAGGTCCTGCGGGTCCTGCATGACGTCGCAAAGACGCCCTCTGATTTCGTTCTTTTCGAGGGCTCACCAGACGAATGCGTTCGCACCCCAGGCCAGCCCGCCGCCGAAGGCCGCCGTGACCACGAGGTCGCCCCTGCTCAGGACCCCATCGTCGAACGCCTCGCGAAGGGCTATCGGCACGCTGGCCCCAGCCGTGTTACCGTACCTCTGCAAGTTGGTGAAAGTCTTCTCCATCGGTAGTCCCAGGTTCTCCATGCCGGCCTCGACTATCCTCAGGTTCGCCTGGTGCGGGATGATCAGGTCGACCTCCGATAGGTCTCTGCCGATCCTGTCGAGGACTCCCCTGACTGCCTGCGGGAAGGCCTCGATGGCGAAGCGCCACACGGCCCTGCCGTCCATCTGGAAGTACTGGTCGCCCTCGGCGAACCCGGTCGACGAGATTGGCGTTCGCACGCCGCCTGCTGGTATCTCGATTACTCCCGAACCACTGCCGTCGGACATCATCCAGCTGCCGAGGATTCCCCTGCCATCGTCGACCTCGGACAGGACTGCTGCCCCCGCCCCGTCACCGAACAGCACGCATGTCCCCCTGTCCTCCCAGTTCAGGATCCTGCTGTACACCTCTGCCCCCACTACCAGGACGTTTTCGTAGCCGGGCGTGCCAGCGTACCTAGAGCCGATGTCCAGCGCATGCACCCACCCGGCACAGACAGCGTTGATGTCGAATGCTGCTGACCTGCTGCAACCGAGCTTGTGCTGCGTTATCCCGGCCGTGGATGAGAGTGGGACGTCGGGACTGCTGGTCGCCAGGATTAGCATACCTATGTCATCGGGCGTGAGGCCCGCGTCCTCGATGGCCTGCTGGCAGGCGAGCACCGCTAGGTCGCTCGTGCATGTATCGGAGTCGGCTATCCGCCTTTCCTTGATCCCTGTCTTCGTCGTGATCCACTCGTCGCTGGTCTCGATCAGCCCGGCCCAGTCCTCGTTGGTCATCACTCGAGGGGGCACGTAAGACCCGAGACCCACTATACCTGCAGGTGACATACCACCCGTTCCGGGAATAGCGGACTTTCACTCTTACTGCCCTAGTCGTGCTTCACGCAGATGTTCATCGCCTCGGAGAAGAATCCCAGGCTCCACTTCCCGCCCTCTCGGCCGACGCCGCTGTCCTTGACTCCGCCGAACGGGACGCGTAGGTCCCTGTGGAGCCATGTGTTGATCCAGACCATGCCCGTCTCCATAGCCTCAGAGACTCTCTTTCCTCTCTCCATGTCGCTAGTCCACACGCTCCCTGCGAGGCCGTACCGGGTGCCGTTCGCTATCTCCACCGCCGCCTCTTCGCTCTCGAACCTGTGCAGGGTGACCACTGGGCCGAAAATCTCCTCGGTCGAGCATCTGGATTCGGGGGATAGGCCTGCTATGACAGTCGGGGCCATCCAGTTGCCGCCTTCGAACTCTGACGGCAAGCAAGGCGCACCGCCGGTGAGGATTCTGCCGCCCTCCTCAATTGCGAGGTTGACGTACCCCTGCACCTTCTGCAGGTGATCCTTCGAGATTAGCGCCCCGAGGTCAGTCGAGTCGTCCGAGGGGTCGCCGATCCGCATCTGCTCGACCGATTTCACGAACTTCGCCTCGAACTCGTCGTAAACCGAGCTCTCGACTAGGACTCTCGAGCCGCAAAGGCAGACTTGTCCCTGATTAAGGAAGCCTGACCTGACCACTCCGGCAACCGTCTTCTCCATGTCGCAGTCGGCGAACACGATGCTGGAGTTCTTCCCCCCTAACTCGAGGCTGATTTTCTTGAACATGGGTGCGGCTGATGCCGCGACTTTCTCACCGGTGGACGTGCCGCCAGTGAATGAGATGAGGTCGACTTCGGGGTGCGCGACCAGTGGTGATCCTGCGCCCGCTCCGTCACCGTGGACTAGGTTGACCACTCCGGCGGGAAGGCCAACCCCGTCAATGACCCTCATGAGGAGGTCGGCGGTCATGGGTGTGAGCTCGCTGGGCTTGCAGACCACGGTGTTACCCATCCCGATGGCGGGAGCCACCTTCCACGAGAGGAGGTATAGAGGTAGGTTCCAGGGGGTAATCAGTGCTCCGACGCCGACTGACTTGTTGACCACGTAGTTCGTGGCGTCATCCATCTCAAAGGTCTCACTCTCCTGTTCTCTGATGAGCTCGGCGAAGAAGCGGAAGTTCGCCACAGACCTGTTCGCATCGACGTTTCTCGCGAGAGAGATAGGCTTCCCAGTGTCCCTGCTCTCCAGCTCCGCTATCTCTTCGAAAGATGCCTCTAGAGAGTCCGCAATCGTGTCCAACCAATCAGCCCTCTCTTCAATCTCAAGTGAAGCCCATCCGGGCTGGGCTTCGCGGGCCGCTTCAACAGCTGCATCGACATCCTGTGAGCCGGAAAGTGGCAGTTTGGCGAAGACTGCTCCCGTGGCAGGTTCCACGACGTCCATCCACTCCGAGCCGGCATGCTCGACGAAACGTCCTCGGATGTAGTTGCTGAGGGTTGCGACGCCTTCTTTATCCATCTAACGCACCCTCGTTGGAAAACGGGTCTTGCTTGGTCATCCCCTCGGAGTAGTCCTTCCAGTCGATCGAGAAGCTGTCTCTGTTCGGATCCCACTCGTCCCATGTCACGACCTGCTCCAGTTCCTCGAGGTATATCTCGGGGACGACCCTCGGGACGATGAAGGCCTTCTGGCGGTGGAGTGGGTATGGGTTCCTCAGTGTGATTCCTAGAACCCCGAGGACCGCTCTGGCAACGTACCAAGTCGCCTGAGAGTTCCACCCGTGAGCGATCTTAATCACGATGCCGAGGCCCTCTGGCCAGTCCTCGTGCTCAATCGCCAGACCAAGGAGGCCATCGGCCCCTTCCTTAGCGATTAGGCTACCTTCCCCGGCCTTCATGCATGTCGAATCCAGTCTGTTGAAACCACCTATCAGGTCCGGGTGCTTGTTCATCGCCTCCCATATCCAGTCCTGGTCCTTTTCCCTGACGAGACCGGCGAACATCACCGCTAGCTCGTCCACCGTATTGGAAACCGTCGGCAGGCCACATCCATCCTTGGCGACTCTCTGGGGCTCCCAATCTGGCTTCCCCATTATGCCCCTTAGAACATCTAGGTACATCGGGAACCATGGCGAGCTGGGAAGGGTGTACCCAGCCCTGTTAATCCCCATTCTCCTGAGCGCCTTCAGCATTGCTGCATGCTCTCCCGAGCAGGTGTGGAACCATCTCCTGGGTCGCCTTACCTGCCTTCCGAATTGGATGAGGGGCACGTCTAGTGGACACTGCATCAGGCCCCACTCCGACTCTGTGAGCAGCGACTGTGCGGCAGCCACGTGCTCCGTGTCGCCGTTGTGGGATGAGCAAGAAATCGCCTTCTGCTCCCAGCTTATACCATCCGCCTCTAGCTCAGTGGCAAAGGTCTTCATCATCAGGGGCTTCATCATCGACCGCCCGTAGACCAGTACGTTCCCTCCGAATGAGTGTACAATCTCGGTTCCGTGTGACCATGAGATTGCCCCGTGAATGGTGTTCTCCGATACGTCAAGTCTGCGGAAATCAACCAGAGGCTCCCACTCTACGTCGCGACCGGTGGCGATGCCCTCGAATTTCTCACCTAGTGGGTTGGTGGGGTATACTGAGGACCCGGGTCTGCCCGGGGAAACGCTGGATGGCCTCGAATCCCCTTCTCCGACCATTCAGGAACCTCCATTCACGCGGGGCGCGACCTTGGTCATGAATGCCGCCATGTTCCTCATCACCCTCTCGCTGTCGTGGTTGAAGAAGTCGAACCAGCACATTATACGGTCACCGGAATGAAACCTCTGCGAGAGTTGCTCGCTCACGCTTTCGACGCTTCCAATCACCGCGTTGTCGGTGGCCTTCTCTATCTTGCTAGGATCAATAGTGCCTTCCAAGGCGCTCCAATAAGTCGAAAGTGCAGAACGTGCCTCTTCCATCGCAGCGTTGTCCTGCTGTTCCGTTGTCAAACCCTCCTCGTCGTTTACGAACACCATCACAGTTCGTGGCATCATTTTCCTACTCCATGGTCCACCGTCCTCGTGATAGCTCGCGCTCATGCGCTCATGCGTCTCCTCGATGATGTGTGGGGGGGTGATGCTGAGGTTGAAAACTTGCACAGGCCTGAATCTATTGACTCTCTTCTGGAGGTTCGAGTCGTGACTCCCTATCACCAGATTCAGGAGCTCTCTCCGCCAGTCTTGGGGGATGGTCTTGATCTCCTCGAAGACATACCTGTTGCCTATCTCAATCGATTCCGGGGGCGAGTCCAGGCCACGCTCTTTTACTGCCGCGCTCTGCACTCTCTCCCAGTCTTGGTCAGTCCTGAAGTTGGCTCTGGAAAGTACCGTGTGGGGCACCGTATCGCTTGACACGACCTCACCGTTCAGTAATCTGAGGAAGATCTCTGATGCCTCGGAGAAGATCTGGCCCCTGAGGGCTGGCCATGCTGCCTCCTCGATGTCATCACGAGGGACTATCCCGTACGGTCTGGACATGAACTCGAAGCGACCGGCGGAGAATCCGATGTGGAGCTTCCTGCCCTCCTTTGGGTCGATGCCATGGAGTGCCAAGAATGAGCCGACCCTCTCTGCCTGAGCTATCGGGCCGCCCGAGGCCAGGATGGACATCACAGCACTTCCAACGTCCATCCTTTTTGTCCTCGCAAACATCTCACGAGCCACTTGGAAGAAGTCTGTGCACAGCCCGACCTCCCCGGGGTAGTGAGGAACCACTGGGTTACTGTTCCTCTTCTGGACTTCCGTTGACAGGTGAGCTTGGGCCACCCAGCCCACGCCGAATCCCAGGTCGTCGGCAAGAACAACCTGATCGAAGAAGCTCGAGAACATCTCACTCTCTGATGGTTTGAATCCGGACGTGTCCGGAGTCTGTGAAATCGAGAAGAAAATATCGAACTCCATCGAATCCCTCAAATCGAGCGCATTCGTCCACCATCAACTGCTAGGCTGATTCCGCGAACTCCACTGCTGCTAGGCAGGCAGAGCCATGTCACTGCGGCAGCGGTTTCCATCGGGTCTATTAGGCGCTGGATCGGCACATCGTTCATCCACCCTTCCTGCACGTCATCCACTGGTATGCCAGTGCGTTGGGAGATCGACTCTGCCAAGAATCCCAGCCTATCAGTATCGGTGAATCCAGGAAGGATGTTGTTGATTGTGATGCAGGGGGGGAGTTCTCGGGAGAGGGACTTGGCCCATGACGCCATCGCACCCCTCAGGGTGTTGGAGAGGCCGATGTTGTCTATTGGCTCCCTTACTGAAGTAGAAATGATGTTCACTATTCGACCAGTCCCCTCTGACTCCATTGACGGAACTAGCGCCTTGGTAATCGTATGAGCTGCATGGAGGTGCCTTCGAAACGGTCCCTCGAAGTCTGCAAGCTCGTTCTCCAGCAGTGGTCCTCCCGGAGGGCCTCCCGAGTTGTTCACAAGGATGTGTATGATGCCCAAACCAGCAACCGCTTCCACAACTGCATCTATGTCTTCCAGGTCCAACTCAACGGCTCGGTGCCCCTCTCCATGCATCTGCTCGATCAACGAATCTAGATCCGCAACAGTTCTCGCGCAGGCTATGACTCTGGCACCAGCGCGAGCCAGCATCAGTGCACAAGAACGCCCGATTCCCTTCGAAGCCCCGCAAACCAGAGCCGTCCTTCCCTCGAGGATGCCCTCGGCGAAAGGAAAATCGGAACCTGCAAGTTCACTTCCCATCTAATCACCTAGCCAGAGTAGTGCGCATAAGTCTGGTCCCTAAGTTTCTGCCGGACGACTTCCAGGACTTCTTCCGGCGCATTTCGGAAGGTGGGATGATTCCCTTGGCCCTGCGGTCTCCTGATTTCGTCCCATTTCCCGTCCTCGTATGCCATCAACGCCTCCTTCATGAGGACGCCGGCGAGTACTAGGGTCTGGTAGCAGAGATCCTCGTATGTCATCCCCCTCGTCACGGGAACCTCTCTCCTCATCAGGAGGTCACCGGTGTCTACTCCGTTGTCGCAGAAGTGGGTGGAGGATCCGATGGGGATGTCATGGTATACCGACCATGCTGGGGAAGCCGAACCACGGCATTCGGGAAGCAGCCCTGGATGGGAGTTAATCACGCCGTCGGATGGGAAGTCGAGTATCTCCCCTCTGATGATCCTAGTCCCGCCGAAGACGATTAGGTCGAGATCTCTCCCTTCCAAGTGTGGCATGACCTCAGGAGACTTGTGCACTGGGACGGAGACGACCTCTATACCATGCTCCACTACTTGCTCCTCAATCGCGCGGGCTATTGGGTTCCCCTCCATCCTCTTGAGAAACTTCTCCCTCTCCTCATCCGCGACTCCCGAGTTCTCCTCGATTATGACATCGGGAACGAATCCCTCTGAGAGTATTTGCCTCAGCATCTCCCTCCCGTATGGGTGCTCCCTGAGGAGTAGATATGCGAACTTCGGTTTGCCCATATTACTGAACTTCGGAGGGGTCATTGATACCCTTCATTTTCGGTTAAATCGACTCAAATCGACCACCAGCGGCAAGAAAACTCATCCCCAACCTTCAAAATGGGGCTTTGTCTCGCCCGGCTCGCTATGTCAATGGTATACAACAGCAAAATGAAGGAAGCAATAAAGGCTGGCGGGTGCAACACCGCTGGAGACGCCACAGGCGCTCTGAACGCAGCAGTAGAGGCTGCGGTTGCATCAGCAGCGGCTAGATGCGGCTCTAACGGCCGAAAGACGATTCGCTCGCACGATATCGGAAGCGGAAGCTCGGATTCGGGCATGGTCGTAGCTAGCAGGGTCAAGGAGGCCTTCAAGGCACGCGGCTGCAACACCGGTGGCGACGCAATGGGCGCAATGAACGCTCTAGCAGAGTCCGCTGTGTCCGACGCAGTGTCCAGAGCTCAGGCAAACGGCCGAAAGACCGTTCGCGCAAACGACTTCTAGTCTTAGAATATCGAGTCTTAGAGTGAGATCGGGATTACCCGAACATAACCCTTAGAGGATGCTCCGGTCGAAAAAACTGGAGCGTCCCTTAGGGGCCCAAAACAATTCTACTGGCATCTACCATTTCCCATGATGGCAGCAGCAGTTAGAACTCCGGCAACACATCAGTGTGAGGCAATCTGATAGTTCCGTTTCGATGGTTTCACAAACTCTTGTAATCGCGAACCTTCATGACAAGCGACCCCGAAGCGAAGGAGGCACCCTCGGGTGTGCAGGATGAACTGGTTCCGGAGAGGGTTGTTGACGGTCTCCCGACGATGTATTGCTTCGAGACATGCCCGTTCTGCTTCAAAATTAAGGCACTACTTGGATCTAGGGGGATCGAGTTCTCCAAGGTCGAGGTCGACCCCACCTTCAAGACGCAACTGAAGTGGTCCGATTGGGGAAAGGTTCCCGTATTCGTCGATGTCGACGGAACACAGGTGAACGACTCGAACCACATCCTACACTACATTGACTCGAAAGGCACCGGGGCATTCCCGCGAATGGGGGAGGACCCGGTGCAGGACAAGTGGATGGATTTCTCAAACAACGTCCTAGGGAAGTCAATCGTAGCGGTGATATACACCTCGTACAGAACCTCTGTCCAAGCCCTCGACTACGTCACCAGAGTCGACAAATTCTCGTTCGGAAGTCGCTTGATTAACAAGTGGCTAGGGGGATTCATCATGCGCATGGTTGGGAAGAGCAGAGCGAAAATGTTCGAACGCCCTCCACGCGAGAACCTCAAGCACCAACTGGACCTCATGTCTGAGGGGATACGGGGTGACTTCTTTGGAGACAAAGAGCCGAACGGTGCAGATTTCGCCAACTTTGGAATCCTCCGATCGATGCAGGGCCTCAATGGATTCGACATTGTAGAGAGTCACCACAGCGTGTCCGTATGGTACGCTAGGATGCAGCAGAACTCCGGTGTATTCTGAACGGCATTGCGACCACGCCCATTCAACCAGTAGATTCAATCACCGTATGGTGGAAATTACACGCCTCGTCAAATTGATTCAACCACCTACAATTCACCATCAACTCCACCCCCCTCTCCGTCACTTTCCTAGTCACAACTACGTGCCGGGCTTCTTTGTTGCAAGAGGGGCATCTCAATACCACAAGATCCCCCGATCTCTTGACTAGTCGCCTTTCTCGGTCTTCCACCTTCTGCTTCTTGATACCCCTCTCCCTCCGATAATATCTGGCGTAAATCTGGGAAGTGATGCTGCACATTGCGACTATGGCGGAGATATGAAATTCAATTTCTGCTGAAGATAGCGGAAATGACCTAGACTGAATTATGGAGGCTCCATTACCAATCAGCCCCCCAGACAATAACCCAGACATGAGGATTGGGATGGCCTGTCTCAAGTACATCCTGAAGGTCAAAGTAAGGAAAGTTGTCGAGACCAGAAAGAAACCAGAAAGAAGGGAGTGGGAGATTTCTGGAATAAGGGGGATTTCCACAACCAATTCTAGCAAATCGATATCTCTCTCGTACAACAGATATTCGTAGGTCAATACTACTGTGACCGGAGGGCCTAGGACCACTATGTAGTTCTCAGCAACTCGAGGTAAAATGTAACCAAGGAATGAGCCAATCGCCACACATATCCACAGAATAACACTCGGAGAGACTTCGTTAGAAATGTAAGGATTAGAAATTACCAATTTAGAGATCACGAAACCAAAAAGAGCTCCGACAAATGCGAAGACCCTGTAGATTCGAAGCCCTCTGGTGGGGAGGAAGGTTGGCCTAATCGTCATCCGTGCCACCTGACGTACTGTCTGACCTAGTGCCCCGGAACCCTTTGCTCTAGACGACGACGATTCCGATGGTGGGGTAGGCTTTCTTCCATAGCTTGGTTCCCAAAAAAGATAGACACCGATGCAAACCATGCATGCTCCAGTGTAGAACTCCACAGAATGCCGTTAAGTGCCGAAGTTATTACTGGCTTGGTAGCTACCGATTTCACATCAATGCGCAAAGGAGCCCGGCTCTTGCATTTCCAGCGGACTTTGATGATATTTGTCACAATGAGGATAAATTCAGCCCCTTTGGGCTATTCAATATCACTAGTTTACGCATCAACTGTCATTTTGAATAGGTTGGGTATGAGGTGGGATTTTAGCAGATGCATGAGTCGAATGGTCGTACTGGCTCCTGCGTGATACTGCATTTCGTCTTGTTTAATGAGAGGGTTGTCGATGTCAAATTTTGAATCTTTGGGGTTATCCAATAAATTACTTCGTGCAATTAATCTTGAAGGATACACCCACCCAACACCTGTACAAGCTATGGGTATTCCTCTGTTGCTAGATGGTAAGGATTTGCTTGGAGTGGCACAAACGGGAACAGGAAAGACCGCTGCATTCGCCTTGCCAATATTACAAAAATTATTGCAAAGGGATACTCACAAGAAGCGTCATATTAGTGCGCTTATACTTTCTCCAACAAGAGAATTAGCAGCACAAATCGATCAACGATTCTCTGTTTACAGCCAATTTATTGAGATCCGGCACAAGGTCATTTTCGGAGGAGTCAGTCAGAAGCCACAGGTTCAATCATTGAGGAGGGGTATCGATGTTTTGGTTGCTACGCCTGGAAGACTTCTGGACCTAATGCAACAAGGACACATAGATCTCAATCACATCGAATTTTTCGTATTAGATGAAGCCGATAGAATGCTCGATATGGGATTCATCAGGGATATCAAAAAAATATTGGCAATCCTACCTAAGAGAAGACAAAATCTCCTTTTTAGCGCGACAATGCCTTCTTCGATAGCAGACTTGGCTAAATCATTCCTCAATAATGCCGAAATGATAGATTTAAGCCCTAAGGAAATAACTGTTGATAAAATAGAACAATCAGTTTTATTTGTTCGGAAGGAAGACAAACGTAAACTAATTGTTGATATTGTTAAAGAAAATAAGGTAAAGAGGGGCATAATATTTACACGTACAAAACATGGTGCCAACAGACTAGTAAAACAACTCGATAAGGCAGGAATCAATGCTTTAGCAATACACGGCAATAAGAGCCAAGGTGCACGGACAAAGGCACTTGAAAGATTCAAACAGGGACGCGTGCCGCTACTAGTTGCTACAGATATCGCTAGCCGAGGAATCGATGTAGACGGGGTTACACATGTCTTCAACTATGACTTGCCCAATGAGCCTGAAAGTTATGTTCACAGAATTGGGAGGACTGCACGTGCTGGGAAGAGCGGAGTGGCGTTTGCATTTTGTGATGATAGTGAAAGCGGTTATTTGGTCGGTATTCAAAGACTCATAGGAAAAACAATTCCCGTTATTGACGATCATCGATACCATTTCGCCAAGGCGATACCAAAACCTAATCAAAAACCAGGTAAAATAAAGGTAAATAAACAAACGAATCATACCTTTAAGACAAATAAAAATCAAACTGATAAGACAAATAGATCTAGAAGAAGGAATAGAAATTATAGCAATAATAAACGCCGTAAAGGGTCATAGAAAATCGAATGCCCCTAGTTCCATTATGGTCACATTAGAAATGTAACGATCCATGGCTCTCATTACACTACCATGGGTGGCCTTTGTCATAGAAGGGACCTATAACGCGCTGCCTCTCTCGGGGAGCGTGTCTGCGGCCTCGGACCTTTGGGAAGGTTTCCTTGGCGAGGTGGGTGTTGCTGCCTTCCAGGGGCTCATCGTGGGGGCAGTCACCGGCCTGGTCTTCAAAATGGCGACCAATTTGCTGAAGTGGTTCATCCTGATCGAATTCGCCCTGTTAAAGTGGCTCGAGTCGAGAGGGATAGTAGCTGTTGACTGGGAGAGGATTACATTGGGGATGGTTGACATCGGCATCGATGCCACTGCTCAGAGCCAGTCAATCCTAGTATCAATATCAGAGATGGGAACCTTTGGTCTTGGATTCTTCGCTGGGTTCGCCGCCGTGGAGCGCTTCAAGCCGAAATAACTCCGAGGTTTCTCAGAGTGTAGCATCCACTTTCATACCCTTTAGTTCATCTTGAATCATAGAGTTATCAAAGGGGTATAGACTAAATCCCATTCACGTGGCGACCGGCCTGATGACAAGCTGGATCAAGGCAATGACTGAGGGTGGGATGACGAGAATAAGGTTGGATGCAATATGTGCATATCAGGAGGCCGGCGGCGGAAGCAAACTCTTGGTGTACACTAGGGATAATTCACTTTTTGAAATTATAGAGGATATTGAGGCTACGATTTCCAAACTAGATTCTGAATTCAATGTAAATTGATTTGTAGATAAACCCTCGATTACAACCTAGTTGCCTTTAGGGTGAATGAGACTGGAAATTTCATTTCACCATCCTTGAAAGTCCAGTAGTTTGGTCGGGATTCCACGAACTTTTCTGGATGCGGATTGAAAAACGTTTCATCCCCTTCACCCGAAGTAAGCATGCTGAGGGGGCATTCAATAATTGTTGTAAGCAAACCTCACCATTACGTCCACATACACGAGGGTACCGTTCCATGAGACGCCTGTTGGATGGGTGTTGCAAGGGTTCAGGCTCCCCCTCTTGGGACTATTCTCCTAAATCAGAAATCAACAAATATGGCAATTCTAACCTTTCTATTTCATCAACTAATTTGTCAAAATCGTCGATTGAAATAGGATATCCCCCCCCATCAATGCCATGTCCATAGAGTAATATCGACATCTGAGACTCTACTGATTCATTGAAGGCATGAGAAATCCAATGTTTATCCTCATCAAAGAGTGAGAAAGACCTGAAAACGGAGAGGTCTTTACATTGTGCCATCCAACTTTCGCTCCCATTTACATTCGTCCTAGTCCCCCTTAATAACGAGAATTCGCTTAGAATCAATCGATCTATTTCCACATCCCTGTGCCCTCTAGGATAAGCGAAACTTGTAGGAAAAAAACCATTTGATTCCATTGATTCTAAGCCTGGGAGAATTTCAATTTCGAAATAATCGTCCGCAGTAAGATTTTGATTAAGAAAATCATTGTAGTCCGCATGAGATGTAGAATGGAATCCAATTTCGTGCCCATCTGAACTTAAATTCCTCAATATTTCTAATTCCCAGTCTTCGATTGTTCCCCAGTTATCTACGAAAAAAGTGGCTTTCACTCCTCTCGAATTGAGATATTCTCGACTTTCATTCCATGATTGGATGTTCTTTCTATCATCGAACGATAGAACGACCCCTCTGTCCGTAGGATTGGTGCATTCATCATCAGATGTCGATTCTTCAACGACTTCTTCGTCGATTTCATCGTCATCATCAGATGTCGATTCTTCAACGACTTCTTCGTCGATTTCATCGTCATCAAGAGAGGAACCATTTCCGAGACAACCTGGGGACATGAGCATGAATGTAAGTAATAATGTGTGGAGGAATTTGCTCATGCTAATCCCACTTGGCTTGATACTATCAACTAATCGTTTCGGATAGATTGCAAGGGGTTATCCGAAACCCCTTCCAACCGAATAAGGTAGTTTGATGGGCTTTGCGTGGGCCGGTTTGCTCGCTACCCTATGTTCAATGGATAGGTGTGAAATCTGTTATCTCCTCTCTAACTATTGGGGCCACTTCCTTCGCATACAACTCAATGGAACTCATCAATTGGTCATGGGGCATTCCACCATTACTATACTT
>Ga0302119_10000842_pt1 | contig 13815 bp, 19 predicted proteins | sample AG5_Tmax_MG_FD_203114 | JGI IMG/M metagenome (GOLD analysis project Ga0302119, IMG submission 203114) | Marine microbial communities from Western Arctic Ocean, Canada - AG5_Tmax | ecosystem: Environmental > Aquatic > Marine > Oceanic | place: Canada: Western Arctic Ocean | collected 2017-10-01 | reverse complement strand
TGAAGTCGTGTTTTCATCAATCGTGTGATGCATCCCTATGCTGAGGGAGATCGTGTCGCAATCGTGCTCGACGGAGCCCAGCAGAAGGGCATGCCACACCGCCGCTTCCAAGGTAAGACCGGCATAATCGCTGGAATTCAAGGGCGGGCATATGTCGTCTCGGTCTCGGACGGCGACATGCAGAAGACCGTGGTGGCTAGGCCTGAGCACCTCAGATCCATGGAGTGAGTGATTCTAATGTCTGAGAAAGAGTACATCGACTTCGCCACCGTCCGCGATCTGTTGGAGAAGGCCAACGAGCGCCGTGGCGAACTCTCCTACGAACAGCTCATGGCACTCGGTCACGCTCAGTGGGCGGCCAGCGAGAATCGCGGCGGCAGGAAGACAGATCCAGAGGTTTTCAGAGGACTACGCGATGCGCTGATGGAGAACGAAAAACTCGCACCACATCCCGAGATTTGCGCCAAATTGGCCGAACTCTGCCCCATAGTCGTGGCAGATGTCAGGGTAATCGTTGCTAGCAAGAGGATTGCGATGGACACTCCAGAGATCGAGGAACTCATCACAATAATCCGCCAGCATATTCTCTGATGCCACTTTTCGGTGTTTTTCACCAACAATTTCATTCAAGGGGGGGAACCGCTCTGAACAACTTGAGAGATATGCAGTTTGGTGGTCCCGACGAGTCCGACGAGGAAGATACGAGTCCGTATGAATCCGAGACCCATATCAGGGTCTTAGATATGCAGGACAGACGTCCTATGGGGCATGAGATACAAGGCATCACCGAGCCATCGATGCATCTGGTTCGTTCTCGAGTGAACGATTCTGAGGAGTTGTCCGAAGGCTCGAGGATGACAGCCGACTCAGAATCAATCGGCCCCCTCTCTGAAATCAGACACCGAGATCTCTCTCCAGCAGCTATCAGCAAACTGACAGAGGCCCTGTTGGCGATAATCTCCGAGACCCCTGAGAAGCACTTGGGATTCTACAACAGCGCCGGACCGATGTCACTGAAATACCACTCCTTCCAGTTGCTCTCCGGTATCGGGAACTCAAAGGCACTGCAGATGGTCCAACTCCGGGGGATTGCCGGATGGAGCGATTTTGCAGCGGTTGATGAGGCCTGTGCAATTGATTCTGCTCGACTGTTAGCGGAGCGCTATGTCAAGGAAATGGAGGATGACGCCCAGACCCCTAGATTGCTCGACATCCTAGTTCGCTCCGAGATCTGATCGGGGTGGGGCCATGGATGACTTGGACACACGGCTCCTAGTAGACCTGCTTAGAGATCGAATCAGGCCTAGCAAGGAATTAGGCCAGCACTTCCTTATCGATGACTCGGTCATCTCCAGATCGGTCTCTCTTGCTTCTTCTAAGGTCCCGCTGGGAGAAGATTCGCACGTCATCGAGATTGGGCCCGGTCCCGGCTCACTGACACTGGCTCTGCTGAGGGCCGGGACCTCGGTGACCGCCTTTGAGATTGACGAGGAGGCGGTGGCCCATCTGCAACGCGTTTTCGGAGATGCTGAGGGACGCCTCGAAGTGATTCGTGCCGATGCCTTGGATATTGACTGGCCTGCGGATGCGACCCACGTGGTAGCGAACCTTCCGTATCAGATATCCAGTCCCGCAATAGAGCGAATTCAAAGACATCACGCCGCCCATCCGCTCGCATCCATAGTCCTCCTAGTGCAGAACGAGTTCGCCGAGAGGATGACTATCGGCAGGGATGCTTCAGCCCTCAGCCCATTGGCCCTGTCGCTTTGGCTGGATTTCGATGTCGAACTGGACGTCAAAGTGTCCCCTCACTCATTCAGTCCTTCTCCACGCGTGACTTCGCGCCTAGTCTCTCTGAAGCCCGTAGATAGGGCTCAGGGAGTGAACCGCAGGATGTTCCGAATCATCACTCAGCACTGCTTCGCCAATAAGCGCCGCAAGATGCGCACTCTGCTATCCAGGGCACCTAGCCGTCTGAGTCGCATCCGGGGCTGGCACAAGAAGCGCTGGGCAGAGGCTGTCAAGAGCATTGGGCATTCGGCCCAAAAAACTCTACCTGAGGGTTGGATGGAACTCAGGCCCGAGAATCTGCAGACTTCTCACTGGGTTGCAATCGTAGAAGCAATTTCGTCCGAATGAGCCGATATGAGAGGGTTTTGACAGCGCCTTGATAGAGGGCCCACGGTTCCGCAGGTCAGGGCAGCGGGTCACGCGACGGACTCGAACTGGGATGAATACTCATGGCAAAGAAGGACACCTATCTTGCGCTGCTCAGACGCGGCATAGACGAGAACACCGCACACATCCTCTCTGACAGCGGGGTCAAGGTAGGCGATCTGAAGAAGTTCGATACTACCACTCTAATCAACAACTACGGACTCAAGAAGAAAGTTGCTGAATCCGTTCTTGATGCTGTGCGTTCGGGCCCGCGCACCTCCAGCAAGCAGAGATTCCTAGCCGATGTACTATCTGACCGAGGTAAGAAGAAGGTCGACAAGATAGAGGAACAACGCTTCAAGCGAGAGCAGAAGGATCTACACTCTGAACTGCTCGAAAAGAAGGAGCAACTCAGGATAGCAAAGGTCGAGGCATTCCGCAACAAGAAGTTGGTGATGAACAGGCTTGGCAAGACCATCGAACTGATTGTCAAACTGGAGAACACCTTTGATGACGAGTCCAAGGCCGAACAACAATCCAAATTGCGCGACCAACTAGAGACCAGAGGACTAGAGGCAGCGAGGGACCACGAGATGCTCGAACTAGTCGGGACCCCGCAGGACATCGTCGACTTCCGCAGGAAGATTGTACCCAAGATATGCCTACATGCATGCCCCTTATGCGGCGAGGAAATTGACCCCATTGGAAGTAATGTGGTCGAAGATATGACCGATTATTCACTCGTCTGCTGGGAGTGTGAGGAGGAGTTCAGAGCTCCAATGGCCCAGATTGTCGAAGACCGCTTGGCCAATGGCTCAAGGATCAAGATCGACACAGAGAAGAAACACCGGCTGCCAGTATCCCGGCAACCGAAGAAGAAGAAAGCCCCCTCGGTTACCGAACAGATGATACGAGATCTCGAAACTACTGGCGCCTCTGCTGAAGAACTTGAGGCGGCGGTCGAGTCAAGCAAACTCTCTGGAGTGCTGATGAGCATAGAAGAATGGATTGACAAAACCATAGCCGCGAAGGGCTACATCCAGGCTCAGGAGCACCGCGAGGAATTCATCATAGCAACCGGTGCGGGTGCCACGAAGTTCAACAAGTGGATGAAAAAGGCTGGATTGGTCTTCAACAAGCAGACAGGCAGATGGACCCGCTGGGAAGACCGCTGAGGCAGACCCATGTCCGAAGAGACTCCGGTTATCCGGTTCTTCCGTGGTTCGAAGCCCATGGGAACTGCCAGAGTGGTGCCAAATACTCCAATTGTAGAAATCGCCGAGTTGGCGGGAGTAGATATTCCCACCAACTGCACCTCAGGCAACTGTGGGACCTGTCTCGTAAGGCTGATCAGCGGACAGGTGGACCTACCCGATGAGCTTCCTCCCGGGCTTGACGAAGATCTGGTGGCTGCTGGAGGCACGCTCACATGCTGCATCCTCCCGATAGGCTCGTGTGATATCGATCTGATACCCCCTCTGTAGGTGCTTGAATGGTAGATTGGACGGATACCGAGTTTCTCGCCGTGCTGGTATTCGATATCGCTGCAATCGTAATCGCGGTCTGGTGGATTTCAGGGCGTTTCACCTCGAAGATGCGCGAAGTAGAGGAGAGGATGTCGCGAAAGGCCCCGGAAACGGCCGTTGAATCAGAGGAATAAAATCATTATTAATAATTATTAATAATTTTAATCGAAATTATTCGTTCACTGCAGCAGTCCATCGTTCTGCATGAGGTATTCCTACCACTTCAACATGGCATCCAAGCACTCCTTTCTGGGATGATATCTCGTTCCTGAGGTTGATCAAGTCATCGAGGCAGCATGGGCAGTGCGGATGGGGAGGACTCACCCATAATTCCACTATTCCGGAATCGTCAACCTCCACTCCTCTCAGAATCGTCTCGTCTGTAATCGGTTTTCCGTGCGGTTCGTTACGATCTCGCAGTACTCTGGCGAGTCTCATCTGCGCATTCCGTTTGGCTCTGCTCAAAGTCCAAGCACCTCCGAAATCCAAGTATTTGCAGCCTGCACATCCTCCAGATCAATGACTTCCTGTCCTTCTCTACGATCCAGTTTGCTTCCGGCGAGTTTGGTGGCCCATCCTCCGGTACCTGACATAGTAGCAACTGGCTTGTTGAGCTGCCATGCGAAAGCAATCTCTGAGAGAGTTCCAGCACCGCCTCTTACGGCTATGCAGGCATCTCCAGCGCGCGCCACCAGCATGTTCCTGAACAGCCCAAGGCCTGTTGGAATCACCACATCGACATGCGGATTGGCTGCATCGGCATCTTCCATAGGCAGGATTCCAATGGTATCGCCACTCTGGTAGCTTTTGCTGCTCCGCGCGCCTTTGCACACTGCGGCCATTGAACCTCCTAGGCCACCGCATGCTACTCTGCAACCAAGGTCCACTATGGTGCGACCGAGATCCTCGCAAAGTACCTCGACCTCTGGCGCCTCATCGAGGTCGTGGGAGCCGAATACCGAGACGATAGGCTTCCTCATGCTACCACTCCGTCAGCATTGGAAAGGACTCACCCATCGTCAGGCACTCCATCCCATCTGCACCGCGCACCCATGTGTCCTCGACCCCAATCGCTCCTTCTGAATAGATTACTTTAGGCTCGATGGCCATAGTACCACCCTTTTGCAGGGGTTGGTCGAAACCCCTTGCTATCACGGGAGTCTCATCTAGTTCAAGTCCAACAGAATGACCAAGGAATCTAGCCTGATCAGGGGGCATCCCCATCAGGTGATCTGCATGGCCCATTTCCGTTACCATTGCACACCCTTCGTCCCAAACAGCTGAGCAATCTATGCCTTTTCCAAGACTGTCCACGATAAAACCAGCGACTTCCTCCATGTCATTGAGCTTCTGTATCCATTCATCAGAGAGTCGGCCGGCGCTAAACATTCGAGTGCAGTCCGAGACATAGCCGCGGTGGACGTGGACAATGTCCACGAGTACCGGCTCACCCTCGGTTACTCTGGCAAAGCCAGCACCCAGCGAGGCCATTGGACTGCCCCCGAGTCCGGCTACGCCCGAGTCGAAGTACGAGGGCACCGCACCAGAGCGACCGGCGGCAATAACCACCCTATCGCAGTCCATCGGCCAGGTTCTCATCCTGATGCGCCCGCCAAATCCCGCGGACCTACTCACCTCATCGGCGGCTCCAGCCATCCCGATTTCGGTCTGTCCGATGCCCCCTTGATCGCGAATCACATTGAACATCATCTGATTAATTCGACCACTTTCGCGGTGCATCTCAAGCTCCCATTCTGACTTGGTCTCCCTGAGTGAGTACAGTATGTTCGTACAGTCCTCGCTCTCACCGCTTAATCCATCGATCTTTGATGACAGGAAGGACCACCTAGATTTCGGTACCTTGCCGGCCAGCATCCCTGGGGCCCGGGTGCACCCTGCTTCACAGAGAGAACCCTCGAATTCGCCCATTATTGGCCTGGATGCTATGGAATGAGGCGAATCACTGCCCCCAGCTTCGTGGCGAGCCCGCTGCAGAGAGCGCCTGACCCATTGGGTGTTCGATACCTCCGAGCCTTCAGCGCCGACTAACAGCAGTGAGTTCTGCCGGCCTCCAGTTAGCCAGTAGAGCTCGACTGGATCGTCGATTAGTACGGATTCATGGCCTGCCCGGGCAAGTGCCTCAGAAAGTCTGGATTGCCTCGTTTCCAACTCTGATACGGGAACCCTCCAGTCCTCGCCGTCCGGGCCTGAAATGCGCTCGGCATCCCAACTCATGCTAACGCTTCTAGAGTCACCCACGAAAGGTATTGTGGGAGCATAGAGAGCGTGTTCTGCATCCACAATGGCCATAGAGGGGACGCTAGTGCCGCCAAACGTGACTACCGTCCTGTCGCTGGACGACGTTCGCCTTACGGGACGGACGGTGCTGTACAGGACCGACGTCAATTCTCCTCTCCATCCATCGACTGGTGCATTCCTCGATGACAGTAGGCTACGTTCGATACTCGAGACTCTCGGGGATCTGTCCGATGCACAGGTCGTCATCATGGGTCACCAGTCAAGACCGGGCAAGGAAGATTTTACCGATATGTCGGGCCACTGTGACCGGCTGTCTCGTCTCCTCGGACAACCAATTCAATTTGTCTCCGATGTCTGCGGAGATGAGGCGCTAACGGCCATCGAGGCACTGCAACCCGGAGAAAAAATATTCCTAGACAACGTCAGGATGCACCCTGAGGAGTACGGTCCCGAGAAGGTGAGCGAGGATGAGGAGCGCGACTCTGAGATTGTCACCAAGCTTTCTACTATGGCCGATGTCTACGTTACTGATGCCTTCGGAGCATCACACCGCAATTCCCCAACTTTGACTGGATTCGCCGAGGAGATGCCATGCATCGCGGGTCGGCTGATGAATAATGAGATTAGGGCATTGAGTCTTGTGGTTAACGACCCACCGAGGCCCTATGTAGCGATTCTGGGTGGGGCGAAGTGTGACGACTCACTAAGAGTCGCACTCAATCTGATTGGCCATGGAGTAGTCGACACCATTGTCATGGTAGGAGTCGTTGGAAACCTGATGCTGTGGGCAAGTGGTCATGACATCGGAAGTGGCAACAAGGAATTGATTCGTGGTACTATGGGGGACGAATTCGAAAAGACATGGGAGATGGCCGAGAGACTGGCCACAGACCACTCGGAACTGCTATTCCTGCCACGTGACCTCGCCATTGAGGTGGACGGCCAGCGCCAGCCGTTGGAACTCAGCGCTCTGCCGACACAACACCCCATCTACGACATTGGCTTCCAGACATTGATGGAAATGCGCCCCCTAATCATGGGTGCCAACTGTGTGCTGTGGAACGGCCCAGCCTCATACTTTGAACTGCCCGAATTCGCTTTCGGAACCATCGAGATTCTCAACATGTGCGCGGAGACCACAGGGGTATCTATCGTCGGTGGAGGACACACCAGCGCATTGGTGAACCAGCGTGGGATGGCCGGAGAGGTAAGCCACAACAGCACCGGAGGCGGCTCGGCACTGGGCATGCTCTCAGGCGATCCAATGCCCGTGATTGACGCGCTCGCGCGCTCGAACGACAAGTTCAGGCCACTACTCGGCGCATTGGGTCTCGAACCGGCGGAATGAGCCACTGGGGGGACTTGAACTCCCGACCTCCTGATTACGAATCAGGTGCTCTACCAACTAAGCTACAGTGGCGTCAGCGCGACCACCCATGGCACTCGCATAAGAGAATCGGTGCCGCAGACAACGCTAAATCCTCAATGACTTACACACCTGCATGGAAGAGACTGACGAGGGCGCAGCCCCGGAAGGAACGACACTATCAGGAACACCGAATGCCGCCCCCGCTGGCGATGATGGCGGGGCGTACGGCCAGCCCGTAGTGCAGTACGCCAAGAGGTCTGCAGTTCCCGTTATCATTGGAGCTATTTACTCCCTCTTCCAAGTGCTCGCAGTTCTGGGTTCTCTAGCTGTTGTACTTGGAGGTGCTCTGCTTGCAAGTTTTGCATCCGAAGTCGGTCCCGATGCATCTGAGGCCGGCATCATGGTAACCGTGGTCGGCGTCATTATGCTTGCATTATCCTGTGTGGGTGTTTATGCCGGTATACTCATGATTCAATACCAGAAGAAGGGTATTCACATCGCATTGGGTCTGCTTGCTGTAGGCGTGGTCACGAACTTAATCATGAACGTCGCATTGGAAGTACCCGTCGCCGAGGGTTTGGTAGGGACACTCGTTGCCAATGGTATTTGCGCGGCACTTGTCGCAATACCATTACTATCTGCGGGCATATCTGAACAGATGGAATAGTCAGCACAGTGCGCTGAGATCCGCTATGTGCCCGATACGGGCATTCACGTCCGCGAGGATGCTCTCCAGCGCAACCTCGGTCTTACCCTCCGCGCGCATCACCAGGATGGCCTCGGTATTGCTCGGCCGGCACAGGTACCAACCGTCGTCGTAACGCACTCTGATACCGTCCACCGTTGAACATTCCATGTCTGAGAAGGCCTCCTGCACGGTCGACATTACTTCTTCTCGTTCACCAGGTAGTGGAACCTTAGTCTCCCCTGTTGAAGGGTAGTCTGGCAGGAATAAGAAGCGCTCCGAGAAGGATGGACCACCATCTGAGGGAGCAGGGTCGCGCCCGATTATCTCTAGCAAGCGCGCGGAGTTGTAGAGTGAGTCGTCAAAACCCGGCCAGCGGTCGTGCAGGAAGAAGTGCCCCGACATCTCACCTGCCATCGGGGCTTGGGGATTGTCCCGCAACTCTCGCTTCATGAACGAGTGTCCAGTCCTCACCATTTTTGGCACACCGCCAGCAGATGCAATCGCCTCCTCTAGTGCCATACTGCACTTGACATCAAAGTACACTGTTCTCTCGGCCTCGGTGGCATCCTCTGGCAGGTTGGACAGGACGTCTGAGGCGAATATTGCCATCAGCCTATCCGGGTGGATGAAGCGTCCGGCCTCGTCGACCACACCAATTCTGTCTCCGTCCCCATCCATCCCAATACCGAACTCAGCGCCGTGTTCGACCACCGCAGTTGCTAGATCAGCCATGTTGTCCGGGCGAGTCGGGTCTGGAGGGTGGTTAGGGAAATTGCTGTCCCACTCGCAGTACAGTGGGATCATATCGATTCCTAAGGCATCCATGACCCTCACCGCCAGAGGTCCCGGGACTGCGTTGCCACAGTCCACTACGATACGAATCGACCTAGCAGGTTTGCCAGCATTCTCAACTACTGTGCGAATGTAGTGGTCCTCAAAGCCTCCCACCTCTACGTGAGAGCCCTCTCCCTCGCGAAATTTTCCTAATTCGAAAGTCGCTCGCAACTCCTGCAGGTCATCTCCGGCCACTGGAAGCTTACCGTGACAAATCTTGAATCCGTTGTACTCGGGAGGGTTATGGCTCGCTGTGATAGCCACAGCGGCCTGCACAGGGAGGTCGACCGTGGCACGGTACAGTACTCCGGTAGTGGTCACACCCAGATCGAGGACATCTGCACCGGTGCTGACAAGTCCCTCAACGAAGGCAGCGTGGAGGCTGGGTCCGGAATCCCTGATATCTCTCGCGATAGCAACCGCGGAAGCATCGAGGTGAGTGGCAACGGCTCTTCCCAGGGTGTTTGCGAATTCAGGCGTCAACTCGCTGCCTGCGATGCCCCTAATGTCGTACGCCTTGAACACACTCACGGCCCGGGTCAGATGCAGACACTCCTAAGCGTTCCCGATTCGGGACAGCCACTCAATCAGCGTACTTTTCGGCTCCTTGGAAGTGCAGTGAGACATATTTCTCATCTCCGACAACCCAACTGTCGTGAGGTTCAGGGCCGATGTAGAACAAATCACCCGGACCTAGGGTGTACACATCGCCGTCCTTGAAAGCACAGGTCGCATGACCTTCGAGGACCATCCCTAGGTGTTCGACCTCGCAGAAATCCGTTCCAGACAGTGGCGAGACATCGACCGACCATTTCCAACCCGGTTCGTAAGTTGCCCGTCCTATGGTCATACCATCGAAGTGGACTACTTCGAACCGACCCTTCTCAAACTCTCGTAATTCATCAGGCTCCTCAAAACGCTTCAGGATAATATCGTTCATTATGCCCTTCCACAACCGCGAAACGCCTCACAGACAATCTCAATCAGCGCGCCGCCAGGTAGATCCGCGACTCCATAGGTTGCTCTGGCAGGTGGTATCGAGTCCCCAAGCCACTCGGAGTAGATCTCGTTGACCACAGAGAAGAATTCTATGTCGGCCAACAGGATAGTGACCTTAACAAGGTCCGATTTGGAGCTGCCGGCCGCAACCAGCAGACCGTCCACCTTGGTCAGAGTGCCGTGCGTTTGTGCCTCTATCCCCTCTACTGAAAAATCCACTTGCCCGGACAGCCAGATGTGGTCCTTCACGCTAATTCCCGGGCTGTATGGTCCGAAGATAGCTCCTCCGGTATCGATCTTCAGTTTGCGAGCCATACCTCTCGCATGGGCTCTTCAGTGAAATGTTTACTCACGTAACATCTCGATGATTCGGAAATGACTTCCAGCTACTTGATTGGCTGTCAGTTCGGTTATTGGCACCCAAGCAGCATCTGCTGCATCATCGCCACTGCGTGGCACCGCTTCGGGTTCCACGTCAACTAGGTAGAACAGCCCGATGATGTGCTTTCGCGGGTCCCTGTCTGGATCGCCTTGAATTGAGAGGGCGACCGGGTCGTAACCATCGACCCCCGCTTCCTCCTCAAGCTCGCGCAGGACCGCGTGCTCGGGGTCCTCTCCATAGTCTACGAAGCCACCTGGAAAAGCCCATCTCCCCTTCCAGACTTCGGGCTCACCCCCTCTTCTAATTAGCAAAGCCTCGATGCCAGACTCTCCCTCTCTGAGGGCGACTGCATCCACAGCGACAGCCGGATTGCGGTATCCGTCGCGCCCGCAGACATCACACGCATCACTCTCCATAGCGACGCCTCCTGCTTTGGTAGGACTCGAGAGCCTCGTATAGATCGTTCTTGGAGAATGAGGGCCAGTGAACATCGGTGAAGTGCAGTTCTGAGTAGGCTATCTGCCACAGGAGAAAGTTCGAGATACGCTCTTCGCCACTAGTCCGGATGACAAGATCAGGGTCAGGCAGATCAGCTGTGTACATCCTAGCCGAGATCTGAGCCGAATCTATCGATTCCAGCGCGAGCTCACCCTTGGCGTGGTCCGTTGCTACTTCACGCACAGCATCGACAATCTCCTCTCTTCCTCCATAGGCCAGACATACTGTGAACAAGAAGTTGGAATGTCCTGCAGTCTGGCTCTCGGCACGGTCAATCGCGTCGCGTACTTTCGAAGGCAAACTCTCCAAGCGTCCCACAGCCTGTACCTTGACTCCGCGTGAGTGTATCCGCGGATCTGCTGCAATCTCGTCGAGACCAGAGGCATACAAGTCATACAGTGACTCGAGCTCATCCTCTGAGCGCTCGCGCATGTTCTCGGTTGAGAGTGCATACACAGTGAGGTATGGAATCTCCAGATCGATAATCCAGTCCATCACATCCTTGAGCTTCTCCTTACCGTGGTGATGCCCCAGATCACGCTCAATGTTACTACTCCACGCGAATCTCCTATTTCCATCCATAATGATGGAGACGTGCTTGGGCAATTCGCCCTGTTTCAGCCGGTCGCGCAGTCTGTTGGTCCGGATTCTGTCAGTCCGAGATATGAAACTCCATGCATAGGTGGAGTTCGCGATTAGCTGAGCAGGTATGGAAATCAATCTGAATCGCAGGAACCACTTGGCCAGACCGTCGACTCGACGTCCCAACGACTTGCGCATGCGTCCCATGCTATCACCAAATGCTGACTGCGCTAAAGGGCGTCGCCTATTCAAGAAACTACTCGAAGACGATATCCGCCCCGTCTTCGAGCTTCTCCAGAAGACCCTTTTCGGGGTTGACGACAATAACCTGTCCGGCCCGCTCCCAAACGGCAAGATCGTGATGACTGTTGCCTGCATATCCAAAGCCGTTCTCACCGTATCTAGAGACTAGAGCCTCGGCCTTGCGCTTGTCACGCAAGTTGTAGGTGGCGTCCGAAGCCATCACATCGGAGAACAAACCCACATGGGCGGCCACCCTCTCAGCCACGATTCGATCAGATGCCGTTGCCAACACCAGTGTTCGCCCCCTAGATCGCTCTCCTGTGATCCAGTCGAGGAAAGCCTCGTGGTAGTCCAGTTCTGCAGGATCGAAGACCAGTTTCTCAGCGAGATCCCGCTTCCACTGTGCCCTTCTTCCTGTGAGTTCTTTCAGAATTATGCCGAGAAGCATCCACGGCCGCCTCGGAATGACCCGGGAAAAACAGATTCTACTCATATCCGAGAGAATCAGAGTACCGTCCATGTCAACGGCCAGTGGAGTGTCAGACACAGCGTCTCCCATGAGCCTCGCTGAGGGGGCTTGGATTCAAGGCTTCGCCGACCGATTCAATGAAGCCGACCACCACCTCGTGGTTCTGGGGGGTGCGACGTGGCAGAGCAGGAGAGACCTTGGAGACCGGCCGCTATGGACGAGATTGAGTCCGATTCCGATGCTCCACCGGGATTCAATGCAGTCACCTTTGCGGGAATCGGGATGGTGGCTAGGATGCTGGAGTCACATGATTTGGTGAATACTGACGATTGGAAATCTCTTGTTGCTAGTTTGGAGCCATGGGGAGAGGTCCCTGATCCCAATTCCATAGTTTCGATTTCAACTGCTGCCACTAACAGGGGATTGGTAGCCAAACTGTCCGCTGATTCCGATTGGAGCGCCGAATTCCTTCCATGGGGCTCGGACGGTCGGCTCAGGGCACGGGCAAAAGCGGCCCCGAAAGGCTCTCGCGTACCATCAGGAGGGTACTCCTGGAAAGGTACCGACCTCATCATAATCAGGTCCGCAGACTCCACATCGACTGACTCTGCGAGCGAAATCACAAGAGCCCTGGAGGCAGACGAAATGGACACTGCTCAAGAAGAACTGCGAAACGCCGGGAGAGTCTTGGGGCACTACCACACAAAAGCCATGGCAGCAAGGACGACACCCCCTGATGCTTCTAGATGGAACGCTAGGAACCAGTGGCTGGAAGAGACTCTTCACGCGACGTACATCTGGCGAGCCCCGTACTCGAAGAATCAGCCATGCACCCTCGCCCTCGGCGATGCCAGACTCTCGGACGTCTCAGGTGACTCACTGAAGATAGGAAGGCCGAGATTGGCCGATGCTCTGCGCGCACCTACCTGCGAATTCCCGGCTATGCGCGACCTTGCCTCCCTAGTCCACGATCTGTCAAGAATCCACCACTATTCGTCAACAAACCTCGAACTGACCCCTCTGCGCTCGGCGCTAATCGACGGTTGGAAGTCCACAGCTCCTTCTGACTGGGCCGCCGACGAAGCATTCTACTCACATAGAGGTGGGATGGCGATATGGGAGTACGAGCAGTGCCTACTCGATGTACTCGAGGCAACCTCTCACCAATCAGGTGCACCAGAGCCGGCAGTGACTACGTTGGCTTACGTCAAGGTTTACCAGAAGCAGATGTTCAGCAACCGCACCTTCTCATCACTTTCGGTGATGGCTGCGTTCTTCGGCATCGCCTCTTTGGTCAATACTTTCCCACCTACGATGGAAGAGGTTCCTATTCCGATAGCCTGCATCGCCCTGAGTTTCTGGCTGTATAGAGTGTACAGACGAATGTCCCCGTCTCCCGAGAAGCCGTTCACGCATCTCGGGAAATGACGCCTTCTTCGTAGCTGTAGTGTATCGGTTCTCCCGTGGGTATCTCAAGAGAGACGATGTCCTCGGGGCTTATTCCATCAATGTGCATCACAATAGATCGCAGTGAGTTGCCATGAGCTGAGACTAGGACGTTCTTACCGTCGACTAGATCCGGTAATATCTCCTCGGCGAAGTAGGGAATGGTCCTCTCGGCCGTCATCTCCAGACTCTCGCCATCAGGAGGGGCGACATCAAACGAACGGCGCCAGATGTGAACCTGCTCCGCACCGTGCTTCTCCGCCGTTTCAGCCTTGTTCAGGCCCTGTAGCGCACCATAGTGGCGCTCGTTAAGCCTCCAGTCATACGTCGTCGGAACATCTTCTGAGGCCTCGTTGTTCCGCA
>Ga0302119_10000841_pt1 | contig 13835 bp, 14 predicted proteins | sample AG5_Tmax_MG_FD_203114 | JGI IMG/M metagenome (GOLD analysis project Ga0302119, IMG submission 203114) | Marine microbial communities from Western Arctic Ocean, Canada - AG5_Tmax | ecosystem: Environmental > Aquatic > Marine > Oceanic | place: Canada: Western Arctic Ocean | collected 2017-10-01 | reverse complement strand
TAAATCAACCAGTCGTTTACATCTAGACACATCCAATCCAACATCTTCACTTAAATTTTATTCAAATGTCCTTTATGATGATGGTGATCTAGATACACTTCGCCGAGGCGTTAGGCTGGCAAGAGAGATATTTAATCAAAATCCTTTAAATAACTTAGTTACAGAGGAAATTTGGCCTGGAAATGGTGTTTCTTCTAAGATTGGATCAAATACTCTTGATGACAGTATCCGACAGCAAGCTAGGACAATTTACCACCCAGCCGGTACGTGTAAAATGGGACCACAAAAACATGCAGTCGTCGACTTGGATTTAAGAGTAAATGGTGTAGAGGGACTAAGGGTGGCAGATTGCTCTATTATGCCAGCATTAGTATCTGGGAATACTAATGCTCCTACCATGATGATTGCAGGTAGGGCGGCAGAAAAGATACTCAGCGATAATTGATATTGGCTCACAGCCAACAAAATATTAAATGAAGGTGTGCTTGGCTGTGCTGTCAGACTAATGATTCAGAGCATCAGATTACTGACCAGCAATTTTATATGGCGGTGATCTTTGGAAAGTGGCACCCCCACACGGACGTGAGACCAAGCCCTTTTCAAGGGTTCGCTTCGCTCAACCTTGTTTAAGAAATTGGTAAAAGCTATTGAACGGTTATGATTTAGCTTTAGCTGATGATGAGTTAGCGTAGATACCAGTAAAAAGTTTAACTATCCATAAAGCTAGAGCCACTAAAATCATCACAAATATTACATCTATTACTGTTGTGACCCACCAATTACTGGCTGTGCAAACATTACCGTACATTTGTTTCTGCATTAGTTTCACATTACAGCTAAACGTAATGCCCTCAAAAACAGCGCCTGTGCTGGTTTCAAATCCTGGCCGGCGAGGTAGGTGGCTCCAATAGGGTTTTCTGTGTTTCGTAAGTTTATCTCCAACGGAATGACGTGACGGGTAACCTGATTAAAACGGAAGATTGAATTAGGCAAAGCAGTAATAAATTGACCATTTTTCATCAAAGATACGAGTAGTGATAGTGACAGTGTTTCAGCACGTCTTTTGGGTAATTCAAGTCCCCGGCGCCGAAATTCACTTACCATCAAATCGTACACCGGTGTTTCCTTGGGTGGAAACAGCCATTGCCAGGACATCAGATCGTCAAACTTAACTTCTTTCGCACTTGCCAGCGGATGGTTGCAATCGACGACGACACGCATGTAATCACGGAAGATCACTTCTTGACATAAATTTGATTGATGGTTTCCATCCCAAATTCGACCGATAATAATGTCAATTTTGCGATTATTAAGAAGCTGTACAAGTTCGTCATAGGGCGCTTCGACAATTGAAAAGTCGAGCAGCGGTTCAGTTTCAAGCAGAGAACTTAGAGTATGAACAAGAATGCCAGACACAGCCACAGGCATTGCACCAATTCGAAGAGTCCCTTTGGTACCTTGCGTGAATTGTTCTAATTCCCATTGAATCGATTGGAGTTCCCCTGAAATCGAAGCAGCGCTGCTGAGAAATATCTTACCATATTCGGTGGAAGCAAAGCCGCGCCCTGTTCGCTTGAAAAGTTTCTGCTCGAGCTTTTCTTCGAGGTCCAGAATGGTTCTAGTGACTGAAGGTTGAGAAATGTTTAACTCGCGCGAAGCAGCGAGGATGCCACCTGCCTGATTGACGGCCATGGCCACCTTTAGTTCGCGCAATTTGATCAAGTCGATGAGCTTCATGTCAAATTAACCCCTTGGTTGGATCTCCTAGTATATACCGAAACAGTTATACTACAATCAAATAATATTATTATTATAAATATTTTATTTTTGGTAAACTGATTCATCTAATCTTACACAAAGCAGAATTGCCAATGAAACAGACAGTAAAAAATATGATCTTCTTCCTGTCGGATGAGCACTCAAAATCCCATTTGGGATGCTACGGGTCCGAACACGTGCACACCCCGCACTTGGATCAGCTGGCACAGGCAGGGACGGTCTTTGAGGCGGCATATTGCAATTCACCCATCTGTGTGCCGTCACGTGCAAGCCTGGCAACCGGGCGGTATGTTCATGACATCCGATTTTGGGATAACGGAACGCCTTATGACGGCACCGCTTCATCATGGGCACATATACTGAAGGAAAATGGATTCGACGTCGTTTCTATCGGAAAACTGCACTATCGCGGTGATGACGAAGACGACAATGGATTTACCGAAGAAATCATTCCGCTACACACCATCAACGGTGTCGGAGACCTACTGGGTCTTATCCGAGAGGACATGAGTCCAAATAAAGCGGCCGGAAATTTCGCTTCAAAATTGGGCCCTGGGCAATCAAATTATACAGATTACGACCTTAATATTGCGATGGCGGCACAAAAGTGGCTGATAGATCGCGAGGCGTCGGAAAATGCCAAGCCCTTTGCATTGTTTGTGTCTATGGTTTCACCACATTTTCCGCTCATTTCACCACAGAAATTCTTTGATCAGTACGATCTAGATTCGGTTCCAATGCCACGTCTATCCTTTCCCGCGGAGTGGCCGAAACACCCGGTGATTGACGAATATCGACGGATATACAATTACAACGATTACTTTGATGAAGATCGCACGCGGCTAGCTGTCGCCAACTACTTTGGGCTGTGCAGCTATCTAGATGATCTCATAGGGAAAGTGATTGGAACGATCAAGGCCACCGGCTTTGAGGACGAAAGTTACATCCTCTATGCCAGCGACCATGGCGAAAACCTCGGAACACGCGGACTTTGGGGTAAATCGGTCATGTATGAAGAATCCGTAGCTGTTCCGATGATCATCGCTGGACCGAATATTCCAGCAGCAAAAAGATCTAATACACCCGTATCACTCGTCGATGTTTTCGCGACTGTAATGGACATTTTTGATCTGTCTCCAGACGATGACATAGCCAGACCCGGCAAGTCTCTTTGCAAAATTGCGTCTGCTAAATCTGATGATCCCTCGCGCCCAATCTACAGCGAGTACCATGCATCAGGGTCCCTGACAGGGCACTTGATGGTTCGCATCGGGAAATGGAAATACATTCATTATCCGGGTTATGCGCCTCAACTTTTCGATCTCGAGCACGATGTTTTGGAAAACAACGACTTGGGGGAGTCCTTGGAGCACGAAGACATTCGAGATCAATGTGAGGCTGCCTTACGTAAGATCGTGGATATTGAGGCCGTCAATATGCTCGCTTTTGCTGACCAGAAGGTTCGAATCGAACAATTTGGCGGTGTTGATCAAATTAGGGCGCGCGGAAGTTATGGATATTCACCACCGCCTGGTGAGACCACCGAATTTATTATGGAACCAAAAATATGAGCAATCCACTTTGTCAAATCCACGTACTGGACCTGGGCACCGTGCAACTGGATTCAAGCTTTCTGGTGCTGGGTCGAAATCCTGGCGTTAAGCAGCAGGTCCCGGTATACGCGTATGTGATATTTACTGGCGACGATCTTATTCTGGTGGATACGGGTTTTCGCAGTTGCGAAATTATGAAGAGAGTCGGTATGCTGGGTGTTCAGCAACCGGAAAACACACTTGAATCGCAACTCGATGCCATCGGGCTGGCTCCTAACGACATCACAATGATTATTCAAACGCATCTGCACATCGATCACGCAGGGCGTACTGACCTGTTTCCCATGTCAATACCCGTTGTTTTGGACCGCAGCGAACTGGCATTCTCAGTTTGTGGTATTGGCGGCTATCAACCTGAGGATATCAAGCACTTGATTGACCGGGTGCATACGCCGAAAGCGTTGCGGTTTCTTGATCTGCAACTGACTGGCCCTATCACGCTCGCACCCGGTGTTCGATGTATTCCTGCAAGGGGCCATACCCAAGGGTCCCTAATTGTGGATGTCACTACGAAAGGCGGCCAGATTGCGATCTGTGGTGACCTGCTTTACGATGTTGAACACCAGGTGATTAAGCCACATCAGACTAAGATTCTGGACGAACCTAGGATTACAGGCAACCATAGCGCTACGAAAATTGATGAAAGTGCCGCGATCAAGCGGTTGCTGAACGAATTCGAATTGATCTTGCCAAGCCATGACGCAGCCGCGCGCATATCTAATGGGCGCGTGGTTGCACGCCCTGAATTCAACGACATAGAGGGCGTCTCGTATGGCGCTCGAATGACAACCAAATTACCAACTTAACTAAAATTAAAGGAAAAATATAATGCTTAATATCATCAAGAAAACTTCGATATCTTTGCTCACTTCCGCGATGTTGATTACTGTGCCACTTGCCGCGACTGCAGAAAGTGGTTTTCCGAGCAAACCAATTACTATTCTGGAACCTTGGAAAGCCGGATCAACGCCTGACGTTGCCATGCGGGCCGTAGCTGAAATCGCCAGCCGTACACTGGGTCAACCTGTGGTAATCAAAAATGTTGTAGGTGGGTCAGGCACACGCGCCACACTGAGTTTGGTTAATGCAGACCCTGATGGGTACACATTGCTTAACAACTGGGTCGCTCCGCAGATTGTAGCGCGGCTGTTCAACCCCGAAGTCGGTTATAACAACAATGACTTCATTCCGGTTTCCGGAATTATGTCCCTGCCATTTACCCTGCTGGTTAGCGAAGCACACCCAGCCACCAATATCCGAGAATTCGTAGCTTGGGCTAACGAACAAGGGCGCCCCATAAATGTTGGAGTTTGCGCTGCTCTTTCTGTTCCGCGGATGGTTATGGAGGAACTTTTGACCCAAAGCGGCGTCACGCAATATACAACGGTGCCTTACAACGGCTGTATGCCAGAAAACATCACCGGTCTGTTGGATGGATCACTTGATGCAACCACCGGCGTTCTTGCAGCCGAGAAGGTATTCGCGGGCAAGGTTAAGGCACTTGCAGTTATCGCCGATGAACGGATTTCATTGCGCCCAGACTTACCTACGGCGGCTGAGCAGGGTGTGGACATCGGCTGGGGTGACGCGAGTGCTGGCTGGGCTGGAATTGTTGCGCCAAAAAATGTACCAGCAGACGTAATTGCCAAACTGGCAAACGCATTCGAGGCAGCATGGCAGTCGAACGAGTTCAAAGAGATCATGTCCGAAAACCTGATTGTTGTTAAACATATGCCAAACAACGAATTTAGAGCGTTATGGGATTCTTCAGAAGAAATTTTGCGCCCTGCGGTGCAACGTCTCCTCGACCAGCAATAACACCTGATCGGTAAGAAGGTACACGCCATGACAAACCTAACAAGGCAATCCGTTGTGGACGTAGCCATTGGATTGATAAGCTTAGGTCTTGGTCTTAGCGTTTACTTCCTTACTTTCGGTTTCCAGATCGGTGTATCAAGCGGACTCGCCTCAGGTATGGATGCAAGCCTCTATCCCAGGTTAATCGCTAGCATCCTGACAATTCTTGGGCTTGTATTGTTGGTCAAAACGCTTTTCTTGGCAAATGTATATTGGTCTGGAAGCGTCAGCAATGGACGGGATAACAACGTTCAAACCGGCACTGGTCTGATTAAGTTGTTCCCTCTGGGGATAGGCTTCACCATCGCGTTTCCGATCCTTGGGTATTTCCTCAGCACTGGCATTTTCGTGGTTTTATTGCTTTTCGTATCCGGTGAACGCCGCCCTGTTTTAATCGCAGCCGCTGCCTTTGTGATAGTTCTGAGCTTTTACTTACTCTTCCGCTATGGATTCAACATTGTATTGCCGTCAGGCCAAATTTGGAGGCATGAGGCATGATGTCGGTTCTGACTGATGTCCAGCAGTTCGTTGGATTAACGCAACTTCAATATATCGTATTAGGTGTCACACTGGGCGCAATCATCGGCGCGCTTCCTGGCTGTGGACCGATGATGGGGGTAACTCTGTCGATTCCGTTTACATTCTACCTCGATCCGGTGTCGTCTTTGGCACTGCTGATCGGAATTTATCAGGGAGGGTCTTTTGGCGGTGCTATATCGGCCGCGTTGATAGGAATCCCTGGTACCCCAATAGCTGCAGCAACCCTGCTAGATGCTTATCCAATGTCGCAATCTGGGCGCGCTTCCGAAGCGATCACCTTGGCAACAGTTGCGTCTTGGTTTGGCGGCTGTTTTGGCGGCATTGTCCTTCTTTTGGCAGCTCCCTCGCTTGCCTCGCTGGCGTTAAATTTTGGGCCGGCTGAACGCTTGGGACTTGCGTTGATTGGGCTCACAGCGATAGCCGGTCTAACAACCGGTTCAACGACCAAGGGAATGATGTCTGGAGCTTTGGGACTTATGCTTGCCACTGTTGGCAGTGATCCCTTTACAGGTATGAACCGATTTGACTTTGGATTGCCAGAATTGACTGGAGGGCTGACGTTTGTGTCTCTGCTGGTTGGACTATTTGCAATATCCGAGATGCTGATTCAAATTGAATCTACTTCGCCGCCAATACGCATAACTGAAAAAATCCGATTTTCAGCAAAGTGTCTGCTTACCATCTTCAGCGATTGGAAGAACTATGTCCGTTCCAGCCTAATCGGTGTTCTAGTGGGTGTCGTACCGGGCATTGGCGGGGTAACTTCGGCATTTCTGTCTTACAAAGTATCCAAAGACCTTTCCCCCGATAAAGAACAATATGGCAAAGGTGCGCCTGGAGGTGTCATCGCAACCGAGGCCGCCAACTCAGCAACCACGGGCGGCTCCTTGCTACCGATGCTATCATTAGGCATCCCGGGCGACCCAATTGTCGCCGTGATGATGGGAGGATTACTGATACACGGTGTGACACCAGGTCCAGCATTTATGTTGACCAATGCACCAATGTTGAACGGAATATTGGGGATCTTTTTGATCGGTGCGTTCCTATTACTGCCGATAGGGTGGTTGTTGCTGCCTGTGTTTGTGAACATACTCAGAGTGCCAAAGTCCTTTCTCACAACCCTCATAATCGCACTCTGTATATTCGGAACCTATGCTACCAATCGCGAACTGTTCGATATCTGGCTGCTGTGGATTTTTGGCTTTCTGGGATACGCTATGCGCAAAAGTGGCATTCCACTCTCACCATTGGTGATTGGTTTCGTTCTAGGACCTATTGTCGAAGAATCCCTACGCCGTCTTGCTACGATTTCAGGAAATGATTTTTGGGGTTTTCTAATCGGCAGACCCGTTGCCTTGACTTGTTTTGTCTTGATTGCGGTCATGCTGCTCAGCCCAACTCTAATGCAATTGTACCGCTATCTGTTGAGATTACGGTCCAGTGATTAAATCTATTTGAAAGGTAAATTCAACCAATGAAACGCTCTGATGCTGAAGCTCTCTATCCCCAGTTGGGTCAATACATAAACGGTGACCTAATTGTAGGCGGTGGTGAATTTTTTGGCGTTCAAGATCCGTCGACGCTTTCCGAACTGGGGAGATATGTGCCCGCCAGCGAAGAAAACGTTGATGCCGCTTTGACATCTGCCAACTCTGGGTTCGATGTCTGGAGCAGAATATCGGCGCATGAACGTGGGAAAATTCTGAAGCGCGTGGCCGACAATGTACGGGCAGAAAAGGGGCGTCTCGCTGGTTTGATCACGCTCGAATCCGGACGCCCTCTTAGCGAAGCGCAGATCGAAATTGACCACTCGGCCGCCATGTTCGACTGGGCTGCTGAGGAGGGAAAACGTGCATACGGCAGAATAATTCCCGCGCGTGAACAACACTGCACCCAATATGTCATGCGCGAACCGCTTGGGCCGGTTGCAGCCTTCACACCTTGGAATGTGCCTTTGACAACTCCTGCGCGCAAACTTTCTGGCACGCTTGGAGCTGGGTGCTCTGTGATCCTCAAGGCGTCAGAAGAAACACCAGGAAGCGCGATTGCACTTGCTATGTTGGCAGTAAAGGCTGGGGTGCCTTCCGAGGCAGTCTCGGTCTTGATTGGCAATCCTGAAATGGTATCCACTAGATTGCTGGGTTCCGATATCATTCGTGGGCTGACCTTTACTGGATCCACGCGCGTAGGAAAAATACTGATCAGACAAGCCGCGGACCACTTGATACGTCCGGTAATGGAGCTAGGTGGTCACGCCCCGGTCTTGATTTTTGGGGATGTCGATGTTGAAAAGATCGCCCAACATGCGGTTACTGCGAAGTTTAAAAATAGCGGTCAGATTTGCGTCTCCCCGACGCGGTTCTTAGTACAGAGAGAAATTTACGAGGCGTTTTTGGAAAAATTTGTAGTTGCAACAAAACGCATCACGGTTGGAGACGGGTTTGATCCCGATGTTACAATGGGTCCATTGCGAAATGCGGGGCGTATTCGAGAAATTGAGGGACTGTTGACCGATGCAACTAACCGGGGTCACCGCGTCTTTGGTGGCGAACGTATTGGCGGCACACCAGGCAACTTTATCAACCCAGCAGTGATTGCAGACGCCGATTCAGGGACCCTTGCTTCCAATATAGAGCCATTCGGCCCAATTGCAGTTCTGCAGCCCTTTGACAGTTTGGGGGACGCAGTGCGCGAGGCCAACCGCCTGAACATTGGTCTGGCATCTTATGTGATGACAAACCACCTTGGAATTGCAAATTACTGTACCGCTGAGATTCACGCAGGAAGCGTCATCGTCAACAATTGGCGCGCTACTTTGCCGGAAACGCCGTTTGGCGGCTATCGAGAAAGCGGGTTTGGATCCGAGGGTGGTATCGAAGGGTTGTCTGCTTTTCAGAACATCAAGCTCGTCTATCTTGGCACAAACACACAACAGGGAAGTGTCTGATTTTGTTGAAATTGTATAAAGCTGGTCCATCGCCTTTCGTAAGAAAAGTTGAGGTTTTCCTCCACGAATCGGGGCTGGCTGAAAACACACAGATTGTATCCGTCAAGAGTAACCCTCTGGACGGTGATCCCATACTTTTGGCGGCAAATCCAGCCGGAAAAATACCAGTTTTAGAAATCGAAACGGGCCAATTTTTTTTCGATAGTGAGGTAATTTGCCGCTATCTTGACGATCGGGAAAATCTCGGTTTTTACCCAACTCATGACTGGCACCAGCTGAAGCTATCATCAAGCGCAAACGCCATGATTGCAGCCGTAATTTCAATGACCTATGAAAAAAGGTTTCGGCCAGAGAACTATCAATTCGACTCATGGATAGAAGGCCAATGGGTTAAGGTTGCCAGCATCCTGGATGCGTTTGAAGGGCCATGGGCGCAGGACATTGACGGTCCGTTCGACAGTGCTGCGATCAATCTGGCCTGCGCTTTGGGTTTTATTGACTTCAGGCACGCAGAACGTAGGTGGCGCGACAACAGGCCGACCCTCGCGAGTTGGTTTATAAATATTTCTACACGACCGTCGCTTGTTGTAACCGTGCCAAAATAACGATCCATAAAAACAATTTAAACTCATATTAGGACGAATCATCATGACAAAAGAAAGTTCCGAACACTACTCCAGAATGCCTTATCAGTTGCCGTTCCCAAAAGATGCGCTGGACGAAATTGTGATCCCAGATGCTATCCCAGAGGACGAAAGGATTTGGGTGCCTCAGGCCGATAATGTATGTTTCCGACCTCTTTGTCTAAACCGTTCACAGGGGTATTGGGTGAATCTGTTGCGCGTGCGTAAGACGGGTGTGCTCTCGCGGCATCGGCATCCTCAACCTGTACATGGGTTTGTTTTAAAGGGACGCTGGCACTACCTAGAACACGATTGGACAGCAGAGGCAGGCGGCTATGTTTTTGAACCGCCCGGTGAAACCCATACACTCGTCGTTCCTGAGGAGGTTGAAGAGATGATCACGCTTTTTCAGGTAAATGGCGTCATGTGTTATGTGGATCCTTGGGGCAAAGTGCAGGGTTACGAAGATGTCTTCACTAAAATTGAACTGTGTAGAAAACATTATGCTGAGGTCGGATTAGGAGAGGGTTTTGTAGATCAGTTTATCCGCTGAAATTGAGGATGCAACGGGGCTGTGCCCCTTGCCAAGGGAGTATGGTTACAATACACAACTTACCTACTCGCCCACCACATACTATCTTTATCCTGCGACGTTAGTGCTCTCTGCACATAAGGAAAGTTTCCTGCGTTCGTTGTCTCATATGTTTAGAATCCTAATTAGATCCATACTACCCCATGAAAAACTATAAATTCCCATAAAACTTAATTAAAACAGTTACTTACTTAAAATTTTAGTTGACTAACAGAATAGGTTTAGGTTACGCCTGTACTTAGTAATTACTCATTTATAATTACTTGGGAAGCGCTCCACCCTTTGGATGCGGTATAAGACGATCCAAAATATGCGTGTGAAACGTCTATATATGATCGCAATTTTATTTAACCCAATAAGGAGTTCCCTAATGGAATTTATATCTCGCAGCGACGTATTAAAACTTTTTGACATAAGCGTGTGGACACTACGTCGATGGCAAAAGAAGAACAACTTTCCAGGTCCTATTCCGGCTTCTAGTAAAGTTATAATGTACCGCAAGCCAGCAATTGAGGCATGGTTAGAAGTACAGGCCGAGCAGCATAAATTAGTAAATTCAAAATAAAACGCTATGGCACCGGCCCCAACCCAAGAGAAACAAAACCTTAAGGTAGCATTGAAATTAGCTGACTTAAATTTACCCGTATTCCCCTGTTTGGCAAAACCTCAGGGCACTAAAGTGGCCAAGGCACCGCACACGCCTAAGGGTTTTCACGATGCAACAATTGATAAAGAACAAATTTTAGCGTGGTGGAACAACTGGCCTGACGCTCTTGTTGGATTGCCTACAGGAGAAACAACTGGGCTTTCTGTTCTGGATGGTGACATAAATAGAGATACGGGCAAGGCAGTAGGTGAGGAGCAAATTTTAAAGATCGGCCTCACACATCCAAAGGCAGTACGAATCCGGACACCAAGTGGGGGTGTGCATCTTATATTTTCTGACGCAGCGGGCTTAGGAAAAACATCATCAAAGAAAGTAGCAGAGAATGAAAGCTAAATCGGCTTGCGTGCGATGAAGTCAATCAACGCAGACATCCCGACGTGTGCAGATCCAGACTGCTGCTTGGCCTCATATTCCTCACGGACTAGCTTATCACAATCATGAAAGACCACATCAAAACTTGCGCTTGTGTACATGTTTTCCACATGTGGCGGCCCACCCGTTCCAAATTGTAGCTGTTTGGGCGTATATCCATGGATCGCGACCAGCCCACCAGGGCAGGTTGCATCCAGCATCTTGCGCCAAAGAACATCGCGTTCAACTGGACCAACAAACTGAAAAAACAAACCGAGGGTAATATCAAAGGTATTTTGCGGCCAGTTCCATTCAAACAAGTCTGATTGGACAAAGGCAACATCCACTTTATTCAGCGCGGCCAGTTTGTTTGCCTTTGCAACTGCCGAGGGGGCGAATTCAATACCCGTCACACTCAGGCCCTTTTTTGCCAAATGCACGCCATTGCGGCCCTCGCCTTCAGCAATCGACAAGACCGACTGACCCTTGGCAAAATAATTATCGTGTTTTAATAGAAATGGGACTGGTTCGGTTCCAAACAAATATCCCTCCTGCGCAAATCGTTTTTCCCACATTTCATTCTTCCTGTTGTTGAACCTGGCGGCTACTATTGATGTTATACTACCGACTTAATCGCATAAACAGTTATCAAACAAATGAGAACACTAATTAGATTGTTAGTTGGTCTGCGACTCAATAGGATCTTACCATGGATGCTAACGAAAGTTCTTTTTACAACTTGCTATCAGAGATGGCCGTATTGTTTGAGTTAGAAGGTACCGACGAGGCGCTACAAACTTCTATAGCGCTGACAGGCGCCATTGGAAATGGCGCACCTGAGCTTGCAAAACCCTACGCCCTTGATGACATGATTCAAGACGGATTGCGCTTAGCAATTCACCCAGGGGCTGTTGCTGTACGCCAAGCGCATCCGGTTTTACATTGGGCAGCAACGGCAATACTGGATGAGTACGCGTCCAGTTCGGTTTCACGTCATTTCACGGTTGTGTCTCTTATGGGTCCAGGTCAATTTATCGAACATGATTTCTTACGCGCGGGGCTCTATATGCAAACGCCAAACTCATACTATCAACTTCATCATCACGAAGCCGCTGAGACCTATATTATATTACACGGCCGAGCCGAGTGGACGGCAGGAGATGTTATTGGGAACTATGGGCCAAACAAAATAATCCATCACACTCCATATATGCCTCACGCATTTCAAACATTTAAGGCGCCTCTTTTGGCTTTTTGGCGTTGGAGCGGTAATATCGATGTGGATACGTATAAACTATTGGACGATCCAAAAGTATAAAGATCAAGATATGATATCCTATCATAAAGGAGACTAACATGAATTTAGAACTCACTGGCAAAACTGCTCTGATAACAGGCGGTTCTAAAGGAATCGGATATGCGGTTGCAAAAGGATTAGCTGCAGAGGGTGTTAACCTACACCTTGCTGCCCGCAATGCAAATCAATTGACCATCGCCCGCGAGCAACTCATTTCTGAGTTTGCAGTTTCGGTAGACATTCATACATGCGATTTATCACAAAGCAATGACACGCACGAACTTGCAAATAAATGTGCTGAAATAGATATCCTCGTGAATAATGCTGGTGCTATTCCCGGTGGCAATCTTGCGGAAATTTCCGACGACCTATGGCGTACCTCTTGGGACCTAAAAGTCTTTGGATACATCAATATGACTCGCAGTATTTATGGCCATATGAAAGTACGAAGCGGTGGCGTGATCTTAAATATTTGTGGTACTGCCGGCAATCAAACCCCTTCCGATTATCTCGCTGGAATTACTGCTAATGGTGCTTTAATCACATTAACGCGAGCACTTGGTGGTACCAGTTTAAATGATGGTATCCGTGTTTTGGGTATTAATCCCGGAGATATGGAAAACGAACGTGGTGAAAAATTCTTACGCTTACAAGCTACCAGAGATCTTGGTGATGCCGAAAAATGGCGCGAAATGTATGCCAATCAACCTGGTGGCGCTGTAGCTAATTCAGAAGATATTGCTAATGCTGTACGATTTTTTGTTAGCCCTCGTGCCCGCTTTGTTAGTGGCACAATTTTAACAATAGATGGTGGTATGTCTGCAAGCCAGGCGGTTGTCGGCAGTTAACGAAATTTTACGATGCTACTGCTATGGTAATTTGACAGGTGCTGTCAGACTAACTCTAACGCGTCTCAAAGTTCCTAGACAGAACATTTCTACGCCGCACATAATTGGTGCCACTCACTCCATCTTCAGATACCACCTGGCCACCATTAGAAAGTCATCATCATCCAAAACAGTGTAACGATCGTTAGTTTTAATATTATTTTGTTGTGATACAAACCAATTCAGTCGGATCGGTAAGGTACAACTCCGGGAAGTCCGAGGCTTGCAGCTACTGGAAACCGTAGAACGTCTTGGCGTTTTCAATGAAAATTGCCTGTCGCAATTCATGGCTTGGACCGATCCAGTCCAGCGCCATATCTGCAAGTGCGCCATCCTCGGGCGTCGGAACATGAATGCTTGTATGTGGCCAGTCGGTTGCCCACATAATCCGTTCATGATTTGCCGCAACTACGGCCTCAAAGAATGGGCAAACCTCCGCATAAGGCGTGCGAGCACCCTGCGCCGACATGCGATACATCCCCGACGCCTTAACCCAAACCCTGCCCTCGCAAAGCAGCGCCAAAAGCGCTTGAAAGCCGGGACTAGACAAGCCCAGGCGGGCCGGTACATGCCCCAGATGATCAAATACCACCGGAAGGTCCAATCGCCTGACTATATTCGTCAAGTCCGGCCAAGTTGAGACATCGGCCAGAAACTGGATATGCCAACCCAGGTCGCG
>Ga0302119_10000840_pt1 | contig 13851 bp, 9 predicted proteins | sample AG5_Tmax_MG_FD_203114 | JGI IMG/M metagenome (GOLD analysis project Ga0302119, IMG submission 203114) | Marine microbial communities from Western Arctic Ocean, Canada - AG5_Tmax | ecosystem: Environmental > Aquatic > Marine > Oceanic | place: Canada: Western Arctic Ocean | collected 2017-10-01 | reverse complement strand
AAGCGCAAAGAGGAATGTGAAACCAGGAATTCCTAGAATTGCAATATTAGCCATTCGGACCTTTTCCTTCCTTGAGGGCCGAAACGGAATGGAGTGGAGTGGAACTAGGCCGACATCCCCCTCTTTCCCTTTAGCAAGCCAACGAAATGTTGCTGCCAAGAAATCTTTTGAGAAGGGGAAGTGGTCTTGCTGAAAGAGAAGCGTTGTGCCGATGGCAATCAGTCTCCCTGGTGCATTGCCATTTGGGTCCCACCGGTTTGCCGCCATCGCCAAATTCTGAACTCCTTTTGCCTCGTGGCCAGAAGGCTGAAAGTCCGGGTGCTCTGGGCTCTCAACCCAAGCATTGGTGCGGGTCCGTACGAGGGGCGCCCTTGTGTAGTCATTTGACCCGCCACTGAAATCCAAAGGGCGGACTCCCGCAAAAAGGTAGGACCGACTTCGGGAAGTCAGAAATCTTGTGGCGGGGTGTTGGGCGCTCAGAGATTGGGGCCTGATTTCGAGGCGCCCGCAGTCTGGACTCCCCACGGCGGATCCCGTAGATGTCGAAATAGGCTCACAAACCAAGCCGTCAAGGAAGGCAAAGCCGTGTGGGAGTAAGACTTCATTCCACCATGAAACCACCCCCGGAGGAGCATTGAAACCAAGAGAAATCCAAGTGGGGTGACCGTCGGCAACCCATTGGGAAACTTCGGCTGCGAGCGACGGAAGAAAGGGCTTCCATTGCCCAGGAATCAGCAAGAGGTCCCCCTCTTTGTGTGAGGGAAGAGACTGCACGGTTTGCGGCGAAAAGCCCTGTCCCTCGAAGAACGGAAAGAGGTCTTTTGAGAGAGGGACTGTGGGGTCCTGGATAATCCAAATATGAGGGAAATGCTCTTGGATTAGGAGCGTTGCTGCATTTCCGAGTGAAGTATCAACTTGTTCTTGGCGAATCCGCGCCGGCTGGCCGTCGGCAGTCGGATCGGTGGTCACGAACAGGTCAGGAAAAGAAAGCCGTTGTATTTTCCCCTTTGACTCTAAAAAAAGGATTTCTCCAGGTTCCCGCTTGAGGCGGACGGCCTCAGCCTCTACTTGAATCATGTCGGTTGTTGCATCCAACTGAAGAACAGTGAGGCTGCTACCCGTCTGAATCCGTGCGTCTTCTAAAAGAGTGCGGAGTCTGGAAAACGCTTGGGGATAAACTGCGGCGCCATTACGCAGGAGGTGTTCTTCCTCCTGAAAGAAGAAACCGGTCAGCCTGCTTTCCGCGGGAAGTTCCCTCAATGCTCGTGTGGTTCTTTCACTCAGAGTTTGCGTAGAATGGCTAGAAAGATCCCAGCGAACACGGTGGCTTGGCTGCGCGAAGAACGCCAAAAGAAGCCCGGCGAGGAGCACGCCCGCAAAAGAGGCGAGACAAAGAAGTAGCGAAAGGCGAGCGCGGGAATTCATGGTACCCACCTTCGTGACACAAGGCGTACCCATGTGAGCCATAAGAAGAGAAGGGTCATGATCGGAAAAAAGAGAAGGGCATAGGAATCAAAAAGGCCAACGGCAAAGGCCCGGTCAAGCATATTGGGAATGTGTAAGGACTTCGCGAGCGCGCCAACCCTTCCCGGAGAATTTTCGAAAAGAACGGGGAGGAACAGTAAGAGGAAATTAATACAAGCGCCGCCTCCTGCCGCAAGAATAAGGTTTCCGCCCCAAGAAGAGGCCCAGAGACCGGTGGCCAGAAAAAGTGAGCTCGCGGAAATGGCCCCAAGGAAACCTCCTCCAACACGAGCCCAATCCAGAGGGGCTTGATGGAATTCAAGGAGCAGGAAAAGAAGAAGAACACCAATCCAAAAGACAAAAAAGAAGAGCCATGCCGCACAATACTTTGCGGCCACAATAGCGATGTCGCGAATGGGCGCCGAGAGAAGCGGCTCAAGTGTTCCCGTGCGCTGCTCTTCTGCGAAAAGTTTTAAAGTCAGCAAAGGCGGGAATGCGGGTAGAAGGAGCCATACAAGAAGTCCACTCCCGAAGAGGAACTGCGGGAAAAGGGTGAGATCTTGCTCTACCGCTGGGTATCCCAAAATGAAGGAAAAAAATAACCCATTTAATAAAAACCACGTTCCCAAAAGCAAATAGATATAGGGAGAAACGAAAAGGGAGAAGACCTCCTTCCTCAAGAGTGCCGCAAACGCTCTCATTGATTCACCTTGGGCTGCACGAGGTTCCGGAAGAGGTCTTCCAAGGTCGGTTGAAGTAAATGGAACATCTCCAGCTCTATTTTGCATTCCGCCAAAAAAGGAAGAAGCTTCTTGCGGGCCTCAAAGGAAGGGGTTTGAATTGTCAGCGTATTCCCTTTTTGATGGATGGCACATGCGTGAACGGGTGACTGCTCTTGTTTCAATTGGCGAAGGAGATCGTCTGCTTGGCTTACGACACGCAGGAGAACGGATGCGTTGGCCTGGTGCTTCCTGGAGAGCTCTGCCAAAGACCCATCGGCTTGTGTCACGCCTTGGTGCAGGACATGCACCCGATCCGCGAGATTCTCTACTTCGGGTAATACATGGGAACTGAATAAAATTGCTTTTCCTTTTCGCGCAAGTTCTTTAAGGAGCGTGCGGAAATCATCTCGCTGCAAAGGATCAAGCCCGCCAAATGGTTCGTCAAGGAGGAGTGCCTTGGGGTCGGCAAGAAGGGCGTCGGCTAACCCCACTCGCTGCTTGAGCCCTTTGGAAAGAGAAGCAATAGGTTGTTGGACCCGATCTGCGAGGTCTAAGCGCTCTAACCAATACCCTGCATTGCGTCGCGCTTCTTTCCTTGTGGCCCCCTTGAGGCAACTTCGGAATTCGAGGTACTCGGAAACACGAAGTTCTGGTGGAGCCTGGAAATTCTCGGGGAGATAGCCAACGGACTTCCTCGCCTGGAGAGAATGGTCCAAAATATCCATACCATCAATTTGTGCATGCCCCGATGTGGGCGGCAAATAGCTACAAAGGATTTTTATTGCCGTGCTTTTCCCAGCACCATTCGGGCCTAAGAAGCCAAGGATTTCACCGGGAGAAACTTGGAACGAAACCTCCGACAGCGCCTGGATAGGGCCGTACTTCTTCGTTAGTTTTTCCGCGCGAATCATGGGAAGAGAAAAGGAGATGGGGACAGGGTACTTGCCCCTGCCCCCCACCTTAAAAAGGAGGGCGACTTACTCTTTGACTTCGTAGTCGGCGTCGACCACCTCGTCACTCCCTTCTTCTTGGGCCGTCTCGTGTCCTTGACCCGGTTGAGGTGCGGCCTCCTGTGCAGTTGCCTTGTAGATTTTTTCGCCGACCTCAGTCAGTGTGGCTTGCAAATCTTCCATTTGAGCCTCAAAGTTAGCGCCTTCTTCCTTGAGCGCATCCTCCAGAGCCTGGGCCTTTTCTTCCACAAGTTTTTGATCTTCCTCCTCAACTTTGTCGGCGTTATCCGTCAAAAGTTTCCGCGCTTGGTAGGTCAGTTGATCCGCCTGATTTCGAAGGTTTGCTGCTTCTTTTGCAACCTCATCCTGCTCTTTGTATTTTTCCGCTTCATCTTGCATTTTTTGAATGTCCTCATCCGACAAACTAGAAGATTGCTCAATGCGAACTTTGTGCTCCTTGCCCGTTCCTTGATCCGTCGCCAAAACGCTCAAGATTCCATCCGAGTTTATGTCAAATTCAACTTCAATTTGCGGCACGCCACGGGGTGCAGAAGGGAGACCGTCCAAATGGAAACGATCGAGGGTCCGATTCCCTTCGGCCATTGACCTTTCTCCTTGAAGCACGTGCACCTCAACAGAGGGTTGGTTGTCCACCGCAGTGGTGAAGGTTTCCTTCTTCGAGGTTGGAATCGTCGTGTTGCGGGCAATGAGTACCGTCATGACACGACCCATCGTTTCAATGCCAAGGGACAATGGAGTGACGTCAAGAAGGACAATGTCAGAATCTAAATCACCTGAAAGTTGACCGCCTTGAATGGAAGCACCCATAGCAACCACTTCATCCGGGTTCATCGAACGATTCGCCTCCTTACCAAAGACATCCTGAACCAGAACTTGGACCAAAGGGATCCGCGTAGAACCGCCGACGAGGATGACTTCATCAACGCCACCGGCACCAATCCCAGCGTCCTTTAATGCGTTGATGCAAGGGATTTTTGCGCGCTCGAAAAGGTCGGCACACAGACTCTCAAATTTTGCACGCGTTACGGTCGTCATTAAGTGCTTCGGGCCGTTGGCATCAGCCGTAATAAAAGGCAAGTTGATTTGAGTCTCCGTTGAGGAGGACAATTCACACTTTGCTGCTTCACATGCCTCCTTAAGGCGTTGCAAGGCCATTTGATCTTTGCGTAGATCAATCCCCTGCGTGTTGTGGAAGTCATCGGCCACCCAGTGAATGAGTGCGTTGTCGAAGTCGTCCCCTCCTAAGTGTGTGTCCCCATTAGTGGCGAGCACTTCAAAAACACCGTCCGCGATGTCAAGGATAGAAACGTCAAAGGTTCCCCCACCAAGGTCAAATACGGCAATCTTGCCGGTCGCCTTCTTTTCAAGTCCATAGGCAAGCGCGGCCGCCGTGGGCTCGTTGATGATGCGTTTGACTTCGAGCCCCGCAATCTTCCCAGCATCCTTGGTGGCTTGGCGCTGTGAGTCATTAAAATAAGCTGGCACCGTAATCACGGCTTCGGTGACTTTTTCGCCGAGGTAATCTTCCGCGCATTCTTTGAGGTAGCCCAAAATATAGGAACTAATTTCAGGGGGTGTGTGTGAATGATCCCCAACCTGGATGCTGACGAAATCTTTTGGGCCACCGGTCAGCGTGTAAGGCATTAAAGTTTCCTCTTGCCCCACTTCAGAATGCCTCCTTCCCATAAAGCGCTTATTCGAAAAGATGGTCTTTGTCGGGTTGGTGACAGCCTGTCGTTTCGCCGGGCCTCCGACAAGGCGCGTGCCTCCGTCTTGAAACGCCACCACGGAAGGCGTGGTGCGACCGCCCTCTTTATTAGGAATTACTTTGGGCTCTCCGCCCTCCAGAACAGCAACGACAGAGTTTGTCGTGCCAAGGTCAATACCGATGATTTTTGCCATGTTGATTTCTCTAAGGAGTTATCCGAAGGATGCAACCCGTGTGCCAACCATTTCCTGCCGATTTGGCAGTTTACTCCCCTAAATCCTTTATTTTCCGGTACAAGGTTCTCTCCCCTATGCCTAATCGGGCGGCCGCTTTCTGCCGATTTCCATGGAAAGCATCCAGAGTGACACGAATGAGGTCATTCTCCACCTCCTCGAGGGACTTCCCTTCCAAGGCATAGCCGCCTCCCTGCGTGGCGACGTCCACAGGAGGCTGGATTTGGAGAGCCATCGGTAGATCGGCCTCTCCAAGCCGCCCATCGTGGTCGAGCACCACCATGGTTTCCACCAAATTTCGCACTTCCCGCACATTGCCGGGCCAAGGGTAGGCTCGGAGGCGTGCCAAAACGCCCTCAGAAAAACCGGAAGAAATTTTCCCATGCTTGGCAGAGAATTCTTGACGGAAATGCTCCAAAAGGAGAGGGAGGTCCTCGACACGGTCTCGAAGTGGCGGAAGCTAAATCTGTATAACGTTCAAACGGTAGTACAAGTCTTCTCGGAAGCGGCCATCTTTTACCCTTTGCTTTAAATCATGATTGGTGGCAGCCACGATGCGCACATTCACGGCAAGGGATTGATTGGAACCGACCGGAGTGACAACGCCCTCTTCCAAGACGCGCAATAAATTTGCCTGGGTGCCTTCCGGCATATCGCCAATCTCATCCAAGAAAAGCGTCCCGCCATCCGCGTACTGAAACTTACCCTCTTTATCTTGAAGCGCGCCAGTGAATGCTCCTTTTGCATGACCGAAAAGTTCACTCTCAATCAGAGTATCGGTAATGGCAGCGCAATTAATCGCGACAAAACGCCGCCGATTTCGTGCGGAGAGTTGATGGCATGCATGCGCAAACAGTTCCTTCCCTGTTCCCGATTCACCCAAAAGTAAAATAGTTGCATCCGACGGCCCCGCCTGGCGCAGCAAATCAAATGCGGGTTTCATGGCGGGGGCATTTCCAATAATGCCTTCCATGCCAAACCGTTGATCTAATTCTGCACGAAGGGCACGATTGTCTTTTTCAAGGCCCTGCTTGTCCAGCTCCCGCTGAACCCGTGCCCGCAGTTCCACCATATCCACGGGCTTTGTGATGTAGTCCACCGCCCCGTCGCGCATCGCGTGGACCGCCGTTTCCACAGACCCGTGCCCAGTAATCAGAATAACAGGAAGCGTCGGCAAAAAAGCTTGGGTGTCGCGCAGTAGTTCGAGTCCATCCTTTTCACCAAGGACTAAATCGGTAATCATGATGGAGAAATCTCTGACCCGTAATCGGTCGAGCGCGGCCTCAGCCGACATTGCTGTTTCCACTTGATAGCCTTCTGTTTCTAAGACCTGTTTAAGTGCATCGGCATGCGCTTCGTCGTCCTCGACAATCAATAAGCGGGGGGGGGCATTGACCATTATTGAATTCTACCCACCCATGGGGAAACGGAGTGTGAAACGTGTCCCGTGTCCCTCGGAACTTTCCAAGGTCAAATGCCCACCATGCGCTTCCACAACGCGCCGAATGAGAGGTAGCCCAAGTCCACTCCCCTTTGACTTAGTAGAGAAGTAAACCTCCATGCACTTTTCTTGCAGCTCTGGGGACATTCCAGGCCCGTCATCCACGACCTCTAATACAGCTTCATCCTCTTCTTTCCGTGTAATAACGGTGATATTGCCCCCCCCACTTAGGGCTTGCCGTGCGTTGATAATCAAGTTCAGCAAAGCCTGCTTTGCTCTTCCTAAATCCAACGGAAAACGAGGCAAATCATAATCCAAAAAAGCTTCGAGACGAATCCCCTCTCGGTGAGCCTCTGGGCCGACAAACTGCAAAACATCGGACACCAGATCGTTTAAATCCGCCGGGTGAGTCTCCATGGAATCGGTGCGCGCGAAGCGCAAGAAATCCTCAAGGATTTCGTCCAGTCGCCTGACTTCCCGTTCTAAAACCTCAATCGTTTTCAAGGAACGCTGCGCTTGAACCCCTTCCTGTTTCTGCCATTCTTCTCGGAGAAGGGATAAGTGGAGCCCCACTGTGCTCAACGGATTTTTCAATTCGTGAGCAAGCCCACCGGCCAGGCGCGAAAGCGTGGCAGGGTCAACCGGGGGGACTGGGTGGGAGGACTCACTCAAAACACCTCTAGAATACCGCTCTGACCCATGCGTGATTCCCCACTACCGACGATCCGAACTCTGCAGAAGCACTTAAGTAAGGGCAAGGCTGTGGTCTTGCCGACGGACACCGTGCCGGGGTTGGCGGTGTTAGCCGACGCTTCCAACGCGGATCAAATTTTGCTCGATATCAAGGGCGGGCCACCTCGCCCATGGAGTCTTCATTTTTCTGATGTTCCCTCCCTCCAGAAGCACTTCCCGGTGCTCCCTCCAGGATTAGCCCGTCTTTTAGCCCGGAAATTGCCGGGTCCCTGGACTTTTCTTCTTCCGACGGCATGGGCAAGGTTTCCAAGTAGCCGTCTTTGGCCCTGGCCTTTGGTTGGAGTTCGTATTCCGGACCATGCTGAATTGCAGGAAGTGCTCATGCCATTTCCCCAAGGGGCTCTGATGAGCAGTGTGAATCCTCATGGCCACCCCCCCCTCACGGGTGAAAAACGGACTCAATGGCTTTCCAAATTCCCTGAAGTACTCAGTGCGCCCCTTGAAGAGACCGCCCAACCTGCGGACTCCGCCGCTTCCACCGTTCTCCAGATGACCCCAACACTGCAGTGTTTGCGAGGCAATGTGAATCTTGATTCTTTTCGGCCTGGATTTCGTATTCTCATCCTTTGCACCGGCAATATTTGTCGCTCGCCTTTGGCCGAAGCCCTCTTGAAGCAGGAATTGGCTGCCTCTTGGGGCGTAGATCACGCCGGTTTGGAGGATCTCGGCTGGGTAATTCGTTCCGCCGGTGTTTTCGCTATCCGTGGCGGATCTGCCAGCCCTCATTCTGTGGCAGTCGGCGAACAGCTCGGGGTTGATTTGACGGGGCATCAAGCGACTTCTCTGCCCGACGCCCTCGAGGAGCCGTGGGATTTAATCCTCGGGATGGGACCCAATCACCTTGAGGAAATGGGTCGGGAGCGGAAAAAAGCCCTTTTTTGCCCCCAAGGCACGCCCATCGCTGATCCCTATGGCGAAGATTTTGAGGCTTATGAACGGATGGCCCACGATTTACAAGGCGCAATCAGAAAACGTGTGGCGCAGTGGTCGGCGTGGCCTAGTTAGGCCCAAGCCTGGACCACTTCTGCTCTTGAGCTTAAGCCAAGGAGCTGGGTACGGAAGGTAGGATCTGCGAGGCGTCGAGCTATTTCGGTCAAAGTCTGGACGTGCTGAAGCTTCTGCGTCTTCGGCACGAGCAGCAAAACCACAATTTGTGCAGGATTCCCGTCTAAGGACTGAAAATCAAGGCCTTCCGGCAACAGCGCCATGGCCGCCACGAGGTGTTCTAAATCGTCCATGGCAGCGTGGGGCACCGCAATTCCTTGCTCCATTCCCGTGCTCACTGATTCCTCCCGTGCTTTGAGGTTTTTCAGGGCAGCAGCTTCAAAATGGGGCTCCAATTGCCCACCACCAATCAAACAATCAACCATTTGATTGATTAAATCCCACTTGGAATCCGCCTGCGGAGCGAGGAGGATAGAGTTCGGGTGAAGGTGTGCAGACAGGGCCATTTTTCAGACCGTAGAGTAGTCTTTTGAGAACCCCCCGCCAACCTTGATTTTCTACAAATCCTCTGCCTTCCGTCGGTTGAGTTCAGGCGGGGCCCCGCTAAACTCATTTCTTCTACGCCCCTTTGGGTGCCCCTGATGATTCTGACTTCCACCGCACTGTTTCTATTCACAGGCTTATTCCTAAGCCTCCCCCAAGACCCCATCCTTGAAGTGGAAATTCCTGAAGGAGTCACTACAGAGGACGGAGAGTACCTTGAGCTTCGTTTTGATGAGACGGGCTCCGAAGGCCTCACCATTCGACAGTTCATTAAAATCTGTCAGGTGAATACGGGGCGCAACTTCACCGTTGACAAACAGAACACATCCGTAGAAGGCAAATTAGCGGAGACCCTCGTTCTCTACGGGAGAAAGCGAATCCGGCGGGATGAGTTCTATTCCTTTTTTCAGTCCATGTTGAAGTTTCACGGGCTGGTTTGTGTTGAGCAGGGGGAAGGAGATTTGTCCATCGTTCTCATCACCGTGGCTATGCAGGGAGGCAACAAGGCGAATCCATTAGTTTCGCAAAACACCATGCTTATTCCATTGGACGAAGTGAGCAAGTATGCCAACCAGCCAGGAACCTTTATTTCAACACTCTACCCTCTACAACATTTGGATGCGGCAACCGTCGTCACTGCGCTAGGTAGCATTTTGAACGCCGACGGAAAATCAATCACGGCGATGTCGAATACGAGGGCCGTCATGATTTCGGACTATGGCCCAATGGTGGCTGCCTCGGTGCGCTTCTTAGAACACATTGATGTAGAGCCAGATACGCCGAAGCCGATGTTCCGGAAGATTCAGTTGCAGGAGGCTAGTGCAGAAGACATGGCCGAGCTTCTTGAAAAGATTCTCGAAGATCTCGAAGATCCCGCGTCCGCCACTGCCACGAGTCGTTCCGTAGGTGCGCGAAGTAGAGCAGACGCTCCAAGGAACTCCCCCACGGCCGTAATCCGAACTTCCATCATTGCCAATGCTCGGGACAATTCATTGATTGTTACGGCAACTCCGGACAACATGGAGCGCCTCTTGGATTTAATCGCGGAGCTTGACTCACGTATTGTGAATCCGGTCACTAATTTGCATGTTTACCCCCTGCAATATCTGAACGCAAAATCTTTGGCGGATGACACGCTGAAAGATTTCTTGCGACAGTCCGCCGAGGCCTCTCAGTCAGGACGAGGAGGGAGCAGCGAAAATGTCATCGGTACGAATGAGCAAAAAGTGACGGTCGTTGCCCAAGAGTCCACAAACTCTTTATTGATTACGGCTACACGTACGAAGTGGGCGGAGATCAAAGGCCTTCTGGACTTACTTGACGTGGAGCAGCCACAGGTGCTGATTGAAACCGCGCTCGTAGAAGTCTCCGAAGATTTCTCGAAAGACATTGGCTTTGAATTCGCCAGCGCGCGACAGCCGGACAGCCTCGGCGAAATCACGGGGTCCGTCTCCACGAACACGGGCTTAACTTCTGCTGATAGTGCGGGAGACCGTGTAATGGACATTTTTGAGTCTGGTCTCACGGCGGGGATTCTCGAGGGAGATGGTGACGGCGGTTTTGGAATTCCATTGATGCTGCGCATGGCCCAATCTCGTGGAAATGCACAGGTCCTCTCAAAACCTTCCGTGCTCGTCGGCAACAACCAAGTCGCATACATCACGTCGGTTGACTCGATTCCCTTCACGACAAATACTGTGACGGGAACGGGTGTTTCTCAGGGCAACGTTGAGTACAAGGAGGCGGGCATCACTTTGGAGATTAGCCCTTCTGTCTCTGCTTCTGGTTTCCTTCGTCTAGGTATCTCCCTAGAAGTTTCCTCTTTCCGCTCTTCCTCAGACCCCGACCTTCCACCGCCGACCACAAGTCGCACGATCAATACTGTGGTGCATATGCCAGACGGTGCCACCATGTGGATTGGCGGGATTGTTCGCGATGATTACTTAGACTCGCAATCTGGGGTCCCTTACTTGTCGGAACTGCCGCTGGTCGGTTGGCTCTTTAGCCGGAATGATGACTCTTCTACGAAGACGACACTCTTCTTTTTCTGTACTCCAAAAATTATTGATACTTCTGCGGAACTGGCCGACATCTCCGAGGCTACCAAAGCCATTGCCGCAGACGTCGTTGGCCTTGATCGAATGCAAATTGTAGATCCTAGCTACCAACCGGATGTGCTTCCCGATGTCATTCTTGAAGACGGAACGGGAGTCCAACTCGTTCCAACTTATGTCCCAGAGCCGGTAGAACATATGCCTGGTATGAATGACCCCAGTGAACTCTCCACACCGTCTGTGCCTGCCACATCAATTACACGCTCGGTGACCCGCGAACTCCCTGATATTCCCCAGTGAACCCCACAGAAGGCGCAACCATAACGATGGACCTCGTTACACGACTTTGCCAGGCTTTAGAGATGGAGCCTGCCGAGGTCCGCAAATTGCGAGATCAGGCGGCGAATAGTGGCACTACTTTTGACCGTGTTCTCCTTACACGGGGAGCGGACGAGGCCAAAGTGCTCCAGGCTTTCTCCGAAGATCTCCAACTGGAGTTTCGTAAAGAGCTTGGTCCAACGAAAGTACCGAAGAGCTTCGTTGACATTGTGCCTCTTTCTTTCGCCCGAGCGAATAATTTAATTGCCATCGATGTTGAGGGGAGCACTCTGGTAGTTGCCACCTCTCATCCTCTGGACACCCATGCTCAGGACGACTTGACCGCGATCGTTCCCAGTGGAGTGCGCTTCGTGTTGGTCCCGCGCAATGAAATCACGGAAGTCATCAACCGCGCTTTTCGCCACAAAACAGATGGCGTGGACGAGGCTCTTGATGATTTAGAGGGGACGGACATTGCCTCTTTGGCGGCGCAGATTGATGAATCTGAAGATATTCTGGATGTTGCCAATAAGGCACCGATCATCAAGTTGGTGAATTCCATTCTTTTCCAGTCCTTGAAGTTGCGTGCGTCGGATGTCCATTTTCAGCCTTATGCCGATCGCCTCCAAGTGCGTTTCCGCATTGACGGCATTCTCTACAATATGGAGTCAATTCCCAAAAATGCGCAAGATGCGATTTTATCTCGCATCAAGGTAATGGGGAAAATGGATATCGCCGAACGCCGACTTCCTCAGGATGGTCGCGCAAGCCTCCGCATCGGTGACGGCGAGGTGGATGTCCGCATCAGCGTCGTGCCAACCAGCGCAGGTGAGCGCGCAGTGCTTCGTCTGTTGGATAAATCGGCAGGCGTGTTTGACCTAGATGCAATCGGCCTTGACGCGCAGAACTTGAAAACACTGCGAAAATATATTAATTACCCGCATGGCATTATTTTGGTCACGGGGCCAACCGGCTCAGGAAAGACGACCACACTTTACGGGTCGCTCACCGAAATCAGCACAGGGGAAAAAAACATCCTCACTATTGAAGACCCCGTGGAATATCAATTGGACGGTATTTCGCAGGTACAGGTGAATACGAAAAAAGGACTCACGTTCTCTGCTGGATTGCGGTCGTTTTTGAGACAAGATCCAGATGTCATGATGGTGGGTGAGATTCGTGACTTGGAAACTTCCGAAATCGCCATCCGAGCCGCCATCACGGGCCACTTGGTCTTTTCCACTGTTCACACCAACGATGCCCCTTCCACGGTGACTCGTCTTGTCGATCTTGGGCTAGAGCCTTATCTCGTCTCCTCATCCTTAGTGTTGGTGGTTGCGCAGCGACTTGTCCGACGCCTTTGCCCAAATTGCCGTACTTGGGTGGAACCAAGCACCACCCAGGTTGCTCAGCTTCGGGATCTGGATTTGGACCTCAACGAACTCAAAGATGGGAAAATGGCTATCAGCCCGGGTTGTGACGAGTGTTACAACTCGGGCTTTCAAGGCAGAACGGCAATTTACGAACTCCTTGTAATGACCGAAGAAATTCGAACACTCATCATGAACCGTGGCTCGGCAACGCAAATCAAAAAGCTAGCGGTCGACCAAGGCATGCGCACTCTGCGCCTCGATGGCATGTCCAAGGTTGTTGCTGGCATGACTTCGCCGGAGGAAATCATGCGCGTAACCCAGCTGGATACCTAGTCATGCCCATTTTTGAATGGAAGGGCTATGACGCTAAGGGAAAAACGGCAACGGGTGTTGTCGATGCGGACAGCCCACGCGAGGCACGCCTCAAACTAAAAAAAGAAAAAGTTTTAGTGACTCAAGTTGGCATAGCACGCGGCGGAGTTCGCGCAAAAGCAAAAGCCAAAACATCCGATAACCCCGGACTCCTTGCCAAATTTGGCTTCGGCGAACGCATCTCTAAAAAAATTGAAGCTGCAAGAGGGCGCGATGGTGGTAATCGGACAAAAAAGCGGATTGATGAAGTCGGAACGTTTACGCGGCAATTAGCTACCCTCACGAAGGCAGGCATCCCAATCACTGAGGCTCTCCGCGCCATCATTGAGCAAACGGAGGGTAAACGCTTAGGTGCTTTATATCGGGATATCCGAGAGCAAATCTCCCAGGGTCTCCCCACTGCGGATGCCTTGGCCCGGCATCCAGATTATTTTGATGAGCTTTATGTCTCCATGGTTCGATCCGGTGAGGCCGCCGGCCGTTTGGATGAGGTGTTAGATCGGCTTGCTATTTTCATGCAAGAGCAGGCGCGTTTGCGGAATAAGGTTCAGGCCGCCATGGCCTACCCCATGATTATGCTCCTGGTCGGCCTGTTGGTTGTTTCCGTTCTGATGGTGACGGTTGTTCCTAAGATTACGAATATGCTGCAGGCCCGAGGACAGGAACTGCCTCTTCCAACACAGTTTTTACAAAACGCTTCTGACTTTCTTTTGGCTTGGTGGTGGGTTTTAATCTTGGTTGCTATCCTGAGTGTCCTTGCCTTTAACTTGTATTATTCTTCTGACAAAGGGCGCCTCAACATTGACTCCAAGATGTTAAAGGTACCTGTGTTTGGCGATTTAATTTCGAAACAAGCACTTTCTCGCTTTGCCCAAACCTTTGCCACCTTATTGCAGTCAGGCGTTCCCGTTGTCCGTTGCCTCGAAGTCACGCGGAGTGTGCTCGGAAATAAAC
>Ga0302119_10000839_pt1 | contig 13854 bp, 39 predicted proteins | sample AG5_Tmax_MG_FD_203114 | JGI IMG/M metagenome (GOLD analysis project Ga0302119, IMG submission 203114) | Marine microbial communities from Western Arctic Ocean, Canada - AG5_Tmax | ecosystem: Environmental > Aquatic > Marine > Oceanic | place: Canada: Western Arctic Ocean | collected 2017-10-01 | reverse complement strand
TGGTTGGGTCGGTAGGGAACTCTTTTTTCTGTGCCACACATCATAGTGTATCCTGCTGGGATAGTGACGGGAGGTTTTCCGGGTTGCTTTCGTCTAGGTGCAGGTCGCTGATTGGCAGGTTGTAACAGTCGATGGTCGGTGACCATCCATTGGATGGGTCTTTCCACACTCCTGCTTCCATGAATGTGGCTTGGTTCAGGAAGTCTTTCTTGGGTATGGCTCCCAGATACCATGCTTCGGTGCAGTCTTTGAGGACTCGCACGAACGCATAGTGGTCGCAGTTCTGTTGGGTGCCGATGGATGCCACGGAGCATTCGTAGTGTGGTTTCGGTGGGGAGGTGACGCATTTGCTTTTCACGTCCACTGTGTGGCCGTCTGGCATTTCCACATCCCAGTCGTACGTGTTGTTCTGGTTCGCTCCAGTAATCTCAGCAAACACCAGTTCACCTATGAACCCGTAGATGTTGCCGTCGCCTTCACGAATGGAGTTGTTTAACTGACCCATTTCGTCAGCCATCCGTTCAGCGTCCTGTTTCATGCGGGGCGTTACGGTGTGGTGGATCACTGGGTGGGGCGGTCTACCTTGGATGCGTTAAGACGCACCACTTGCCTGTCGTCATCCCATGCCACTTCGTTCAATGCGTCCAACGTGAGTTTCACGTAGTTGTCTAAGTCTCCCCGTAGAGTCTTCGCGTTGTGTGGTGATGAGGTGACGTGCAGGATGGTGGCGTCGGGTGAGTAGATGACTGTTACTTCGATTGGGCCAGAGATTTTTTCACCCACTTGTTCTTTCCATGCCTGCGCAACGTGGTCCTCTTCTTTGAGGGTGCTGGCTGGGGTAAACACTTTGCCGCTTTTGGTGTGGCGTGGGCGGGCTTTAACTTTCGGTCGCCGTTCTATGATAACGGTGTATGAGTCGGTCACTGGTGCACGTCCTTGTATGCGCTGTCTAGGAGTTGTCCGAGTTGTTCTTCGCCGTCTTCTCTGTTGGCAAACTTGCGGCCCCATTCGATGTCGGCGTTTGATAGTTCCCGTAGCATAGTTGTTCGGGTGTATCCTTGGCGTGTCATTGCGCACGCTAGTTTCCACAGGGCTACGGATCGGTCCCCTGTTGGTTTGTGCGGTGAGGGTTCAGGCCCGAGCCGCCGTATGAAGGCCGCTAAGCCCTCCAGAGAGTCTGTGGTGGGGGTTGGTCCCCCAATGACCCTGCGGGGACGCTCAGGGGGCTTCCAGAGGGCGCTGACAGCCTCCCATGCCTGTGTGGTGGGCCGGGTTGCGTGTGCCTGTGTCGTGAACTCTGCAAGAGGCATGGGTTCACCGTCCGCAGCAAGCACCTCGTTGTACCCACCGGGGTTCCTCAGGTGCGGGTACGGGAGCCGAACGCCATTCCCCCATCCACGCTGTGAAAGTTCAACTTGTTTAGGATTTACTTCGGTGGTGGGTGCATCAACCAGATCACACGCCGCTATCAACCCGTGCCGCACATCGACAGCAGGCTGCGCCCCCTCAAAGAACACCCACAGATGAAAGCCTTTGGAACGTGAGCGTTCCACCCACGCTGCTACACCCAGTTGACGCAGCACTTCCTGCGTGTTGCGGGCGTGAACATGAGACTCATCGAAGCCGGTGTCCCAGTCCACGCACCCCCAGTACACCCAGAAGTCGTTGTCTGACAGGAACAGTGGGTACACGCCGATGGATGGCCCCCGGTACAGGTGGTCGTCGCACGTTACGATGAAGTCCTTGTCGTCGGCAGGTATGAACCCGCCGGATGGGGACTGCCACGGTCGGAAGCCACCCTCGTCCGGGTCATCTATCGCAACCTTGCCACCCCGAAACAGTATGGCGAAGCGTTGGGATACCTCATCCATCATCCACCCTGCGCATTCGTCCGCAGCCGGGGCACCGCTCCCAGTCCCACCGGTCAGGGGTGTCAACCCTCTTCCACCTGTGGTGCTTGAGGTGGGGGATGCCCCGCTTGTCGTACTTCCAACACGTTGGGTTGTCATCGGGGTTCCGCACCGGGCATCAACTCCTCCCAGTACGGATGTATGTGCCCACACGACGGATCCAAATAGTATGTCTGATCCACCATCCGTGCCGTCCGCTTGTTCTTGCACACGTTCAAGTTGATGCTGTTCTCGTGGTACTTCTTCTCCCAGTCAGACAAGGTTTGCCGGTCCTTCTTCCGGTACACCTCTATGACAAAGATCGCTTCCTGCTCACCACCGTACCGGCCAGCATAGATACCGGCAGAGTACCCGGGTTGTGCCGCACCGCGCCCGGCCTGATGCACCAGCCCGATGGGGACACGCTGGGTCTTTGCCCAACGCTTAACGGCCTGCGCCTTGGAGGTCACTCCCGTGGCGTCAGACTCCCCACCGGGCAGCAGTTCCAGATAGTCGATCATGCAGAACGACGGGTTGCATCCCCACCATTCACGCACCTCGTCCATTGTTTCCGTCATCATGTCCAACGTGAGGGACTCATCCACGATGGCTACACGCGACATCTCATTCTTGGCTGAGTCACGCATCGCTTTCAGCGTGGCTTCATCCCCCGCTTTAATAGATTCCTCTACATCAGTGGAGGAACGCCCTTGCAGCAGGCAGAAGATTTTCATTGCCACAAGTTCACGGGGTTCATCCATTGAGAAGATGACGACGTGCGCTTCGGGGTCGTTGACAAGATTGGTGACCATGCTGTTCAACAGCATGTGGGACTTGCCGGTGTGCGACCGTCCCACCACCATCAGCACTTCACCCTTGCCGATGCCACGGGTGGCGAGGTCTATTTCAGGGAACCCCAGATACCACCGTTCCGCTGGGTTGCGGATGAATCCAATGAGTTCGTCTACGACTGTGGTGGTAAGGGACCACCGGTTTGGTTGCGGAGAGTGACCCCCCACCCCACTGTCGCCCTGTTGGGCGGCAGCGAGGCGGGTAGCGACCTCATCCGTGGGGATGATGGCCGCCACGGTCAGATCCTTATCTGTGCCCCGATAGAGGCCAGATCGGAGGCAGTCTTGCTGGTGAACGGGCAAACAAACCAGCCGGGTACCAGTACGGTCCCGTCCTGCTTCGTCAACCACAGTCCCTTGCCATCAGACCGGCGCTTGTAATCCGGTCCCTTCTTGTTGAAGTTGCTGTTCGGGTCCATCTTCTTGGACCAGTTCGGATCCCACCAGTCGGACTGGTTGTCCATCAGGTTGCGCCAGACATCCTCAAGGCTTCCGCCACCACCACCGGCAGGAGCCGCCGCTGCAACCGGGGCTGCCGCCACGGCTGGGGGTCCACTCGCACTAACCCCGGGAACGCTTTTTGCAAGCATCTCCACGGTGCCATCCTCTGCTATTTCGTAGCCGACACCCAACGCTTCATAGTTGGATAGTTCCAGTACCGATCCCCATCGGGCAATCAGGTCTGCGACTTCCTCTTCTGACGTGTCGGCGTCGATGGCTACTGTCACCGCACAGGATGCTTCCGCAGGTTCGTAACTCCCTGTCTGAATGACCTGCCTCCGAAATACGGTAATACTGTTTTCTGTTTTCTTTGCTGTTGCTGCTGCAACCATGGGTCTACCTTTCTATAGTTGGTTCCATGGATCTGGTCCCGCAAACCTGCCTCTGCAAGTGGCCCATGCCCCACACCATTTGGGGGAGCAATGCCAGCCCGTCATATTCAACGGCCACACTGGCAGGTCAGCGGCTATGAGTGTACCAGCAGAGCGGGCTAGTGCAACCAAACTTGCCCACTCCGCCGGTCCGAAATCTACGAGGGTTGAATGCACCGTTCCTTTGACGAGGTGCACGAACTGGAATCCTACGGATTCGCTCAGCCCGTTGTCGGCCTGTGATGCGACGGCCCAAGTGTAGGCTGCGGCCTGCACCGACCAACGCTTCTTCTCCCATTCACTGTATGGTTTGCGTCCCGGGTTTTTCCAGTCGATGATCGGCATGGGGAACTCTTGAACACAGTCGATTGTTCCCTTCAGCCATATCTCTGGCTTGTGATCTACGACTAGCGGCAACTCGAATGACCACTCTACCGCCACGGGACGTACGTTCTCCCGCACCTCGTCCCACCACACTCCGGCGTTGGCCTTGATGATTTCTTGCGGCTCGCCATCCTTGTGGTTCCAGCGGACGATTTCGTCACGGTGCTCGTCCCAGTATTTGGTCGCTGTCGAAATGGTTTTGGCCCGGGTCAGGGGCTTCCCGGTTTCCATCACTTCGGTCAGGCATTGTTCAATCCCGTAGTGGACTGCGGTTCCCAGCATGGTGGAGGTGGACTGGTTGTCTTGCGCAATCCCCAGCATTGACTGGCGTGCCCTTTCGGGGCACATGGCTAGTTCCCCCAGCCACGATTGACGGAGAACGATTCGGTCATCGGTTGGTTGCATGATTTCATCCTATCAGGTTGGCGGGTGGTGGTGGGGGATCCCCCATGGCATGGCATGGCATGTACTAGCCTAAACTCTCCATGCCATGCCATGGGCTGCTACAGCCGGGGTCAGGCGCCGTCCGAATCCTCGGCGTGGCGTGGCCTGATTGGGATAACGTCCGCCCCGGAATCTATGTCGGAATCCGGGGTGTTTTCTTCAGGAACTTTGCCCCCTAAAGACTCCCAAATGAAACCCATTCTTGTCATAAACTGTGTCCCTACTTCAGATAAAGTATGGGAGAAATCACCGATTTCGACCGTGAGATGTTTGAGCATTGAGAACATTCCTTGGACGGCGATTCTCAGTTCATCTATCTCAGATTGTAACTCTTCATTGCTTGCCATGTATCTCCTCTCAGAGTGTGGGGGGCCGGGATGAAAGGAGGGAACTCCCGACCCCCCACGACCTGTGTCAGATCCGGACTACAGAGACTGTAGAGCCAAATCTTCTCCGACTGTGCGTGTTGCAATCTTCACGCCGTGCCGCCGTGCGGCAGCGTAAGCGCAAGACTTCATGCTGGAACTCGCAGCGTCATAGTCGATACCCTGCTCCAACAGACGCGGCAGCCCATCGAACCATTCGGCCCACGGGTACTGCTCCGCACGGCCCATACGGACCTGCGCCGGTAGTGCTTCTAGTATTCTAGCCATTCTGGTTATCTCCTTGGTTGGTTGCTCCGCCCCTGCGGGGGACGGTCTGTGCCCTTCGGGCAAAGATTGTTTCGGCTTCACTGATTGTAGCACAGTAGTCGCCACCTTCACAGTCAAACATCGCCCCATCATCGGAAGCCATGCTCCAGACGACATAGGGGTGACGCTCATTGTGACGCAGGTGGGCGATTACTCTCCCCACATAAGGCATCAGGCCGTCGTCAACACCGTGGCTGACGTGCCATACGAGGGGCATGGCCCCATTACGTAGACGTATCATTTGCACTCTCTTCCTCCTCTGCTGCTACCGATGCCCATTCGGCACGTAACCGTGCCTCCTCTGAATCCCGGTACGCCAGCAGTTGCTTGCGTGTGAGTGTACTTTCCACACCGGTCGGTGTTATCCCTGTCACTCTTCCTCCTTTGTGAAGTTGTTCCAGCAGTCCTCGCACAAGTAGGTTCCGTTACGAAACCCCTCAATAACTTGCCGTTCTTCCATTTTCATGTGGTAGAACAGTACCTGCACGGTCTGCTGATCTAGCAAATACTTCCCCAACTGCTCACGCCCTGCAAAAACCGTGTTGGCAATGCCGCACTCAGAGCAGAAGACGAATATCTGAACGCTATCCCGCATCATCCTCCTCCCCTTCATCCTCTGGGAAAGTATTCTCCCAACAGGTCGGGCACAAATAGTAGCCGCCACGGTAACCCAAAATGGCTTCCCGCTGACTGGCGCTGTGAGAGGGGAATGTCTCCTGTAGTAGCCCTATGCGTTGCATGAACTTCTCCAGTTGCATTTCATCCACCTCCGTCCGGGTGATTCTCGGACAAGCCCTACAGGATGTCTGTATTGTTGTTGTTGCCATCACTCATTCCTCTCGTCGGCCACATTCTGAGTACGATCTGATCGTCGTACCCCCAATACGTTTTGCCACCCGAATCCACTCCATCGAATCCGGGTCGCCCATTCTTGATGACCTCATGCACAGCGGTGACTTCCACCGCCCGCCTCATACCTGAGAACGTGCAGTACACGATCATCTCTCCAACCTTCGCTGGTTCAACCACCCAGCACCTCTCTCCGCAGAGCCTCCATTTCGTTGATGGTTTCCATCAGCAGCACCATGGCCGCTTCCAGTTCCCTGATGGATTCCTGCACCTGCATGGTGGGTTCCCGTGGCCTTGATACCCCTGTCTGTGCCTTAGACATCCTGCGTGTCTTGGCGACCGACAAACCACTGAACCACACCTGCACCGCACCCGGGTCGTAGACCTTCTGATGCGGGCCTTTCCCTAACACCAGTTTCGCTACAGGCGCGGGGAACGGATGGTCCGTTTCGGGACCCCATACCTTGGTCCAGTAGGAGACAGTGGGGTGTGACACCTCAAACGCCTCCGCCACTTCCTTGCGTGTCCACGTATACATAGTGTTCTCCTTTTCTTGTTTGGTTTAGACCGTCAGCAGGGCCATTGCCTGCTCCGCCAACGGTGTCTTGCTATCAATGGCCTTCTCCATAGCCTTCATCGGATCATACAATCCGCCCCGGGCACGCCCATTGATCCTGTGCTGCTCAGCACCCTGAACGGCATTGTATGCCATCCAACGGTTACCGGCACCGAACTCTTGCCTCTCACGGGACCACGCCGTATGGCAATACTGCCGCTTGGTTGACAAGTTGTCCTGTTGACGGTCCGTCATATCCCCCGTCGATGGCATCATCTGTAGAAGCAGGTCCCTGAACTGCTGATCAGAGAACTCCTGATCTATGAGAACCCGGGCCATGTTCGCCAGAGCCTCAGCCCTAGCAATCGACCCCTCAAGGATACGGACCCGCATCTCCAGCAGACTATCATGGTTCTTCGTATGCTTCACCTTCACCAAAGGCTGCTGCCCGATCAACTGATTCTGGCAGAACAACCTGCTGGTCAAGTCATATACCGCAGTTGCCCACACCCCATTGTACGAAGTGATCCAACAAATCTGAGGCTGGATAATGTCTCCCTTCCCCAAGTCTACCGGTGCGACAAGTTCCTGCGTTACCGCAATCTTCTCCCCTACACCAAACACCGTGCACGATGTGGTCTTCTGCGGGAACAGTTCCTCCGCCATATCGGCAATGAAACGGTACCCTTCAGTCTCCGCATACTTGTGTGAATGCAACCCCAACACCTGATTGGTGTCGGTTCGTATCACATACTTGTGCAACGGGGTGCCCTTGTTCACTCCGCTGTCAACCTTCGGGTACGTTGTCTCGGCCCACGCGTCGGGAGTCTCGTACCCTGATGGCGGGTAAGCCACGTCGAACAACGCACCCGCATCCTCCATGACAACGTGCGCATCCATCGGATGCTCCACCTTCTCCTTCACTAGAAAGTTGTGCCCCGTGTGTGTGTCAAATGTTTCCATCATACTTCTCCATCTATGATTAGTTGAGCAACATGCTCATTCATGGTTTCTATTATTTCCTCAATCTCCTTCACCACATGTGCGGGTGACATGTCTAGGAGTTCACTCACTTTCATGTCCTGAACAACAGCCTCCGCTCTCTCGCAGGCATTTTCCCACCTTTCTTCTTCCGCTAGGTGGGCGTTCAGTTTGCCATCCTCCCACGCACCTAGTGCGCGGTCAAACTCTGCATCATTCATCGCTTGCTCCTTTATGATAGATCCGAACATTGCGTCACGGATGTCACCGACTACTCCCATTGTCTCTCCCTCACTAGGGTTTCCAGTTGCTTGACATAACGACGCTTGCGTGCCCTCCCATCAACAACTATTTCTAGGGCCAACGCCAGAGAGAACCCGATGCACGCCCAAACGAAGGCGTCAGCCACAGCGTGCCAGTTCACAATGACGGTCGTCATTCAGTAAGTCCATCAGCCGACCGGTTCCGCACGCCCCTTGACGCATCGGCGAAAGCGTGACGGATCTCAGTACGCACGATTTCACGCACCGCATCCTCCGTCAAACCAGCCGACTGAACATTACCTGCCGCATGTTCCCCAATCTGCTCCAACACAGTGTCCTTCAAGAAGTCATCGACTCCTACAGCACCACGCACCGCATCCTCAAACAGACGGGCCAAGTTGCAACCCGTACCCGGGTTGTAAGACTCCAACAGGTCCTCCGCACCCTGACCGTAATCCACGTCAAAGACATCGGTGTTCGCAATCTCCTCACGGGCAGCCTCCCTACCCTGCTCGTAAGCAGCCTCGTTGACCTGATCCTCAATGTCATTCCACACCTCATCGGTGTCCAACTCAATAGTGAACTCAAGTTCACCAGCGTTTACCGTTCCGTTGATATCCATTATTATACTTCCTCCTTGTTGTTGTGACCGAAGTCTTCGGCCATCCTATCCAGTTCCACATCGCCCTCATCGACAACATGGACTTTAGCAGACCTACTGGCCCGCAACCTGTCTGACGCATCCCGCAGGACAACATCAGGACAAGACTCTTGTGCAGCGTCACTCAAAGGTGACACCATACACCACATGCACTCCACACGTTCCCCATCATGGGTGGTGGACCATTGGTGATTATCGTTCTCCCACATTTTCTGCCTCCCGTTCTCCTGTCAGCATTCCCTCCAACATCCACCGGAACTCCCCCTCATTCCAGCGATCCGCATGGTCGTTGTTCAGCAGGTTCAGGTGCTTGCCCGTGGTCGGACCCCACTCGTTGTAGCGCACAACCCATTTGTCCCACGCCGGACGCATAAACCCCACGCAAGTCTCGTAACTGAACGCCAACCACAACTCGCGGTCCTCCGCCGCATTCAACGTCACAACCGTAAAGTTGGGACGATCCGTCGGATGCTTCACTGTAGGTAGTTTCATTACTGTTCCTCCCTTTTCATTGGACGGACAACACCATCGTCGCCCGTTTCATAATCCACACACGTATGCACAAACGCACACGGCCCGGACCCCTTGTTGGGACAGTCATCCACGACTGTCCACATGATCTGTTCCATACTGGTAAACCCTCTACGATACATCGGCTTCCTCATAAGCCTTGTCGTAGGCTTCTTCCGCATCCAAATGACTGTTCAACTGGCTGTCCTCCCATGCACCCACGGCACGATCAAACGCTGCTTCAGACATGTCACTCTCCCTTCTCGGTTACTTCCACATCGGTGCCCATAGCGTCGCACGGGATTTCCTCGTCCATCGCCAGAGCAGATTCCTTAGCGCCTTCAACGGTGTCGGCTTCCACAATGGCGGTCCAAGAGTGGCTCACCACCACCACGTATTCACCCATGTCACTCCCCCTTCTCATTGTCTTCCTCCTTTATGTTCGGTTCATGCGCACGAGCAACCCTGTCGTAGAAGGTCACACGATCCATGTCGTGTTCCACTTCCAGACTGTCATAATCGGCTATCTCTACCAGCCGACGCACCAACGCACGATACATGGCCTCGTAATCAATCACGATCTTTCGAATGTCAGTCATCAAACCCCACCATGCCCATCCACCTTTCCTTGTCAAAGTCGGTCAGGGAATCCTCCGCGACCTCTCCCAGCACCACAGTCACAGCCCGCAACATGCTCATCCGATGCGTGTTGATGGTGTAATCCAAAGTCGTATCCATACCCTGCCGCAACGCAGCATCCTCCTCGTCCATCACCATCTTGAACAACTCATCAGCAATACGGTCAAAGCATCGCTTCGTGTGCGTCGAATCAGTCAACATAGCCGAGAACCTCAATGTCGGCACCATCAGCGAACGCCCGCATTTGCTTCACGGTCCACTCGTTGTGGCTCTTGAACAGGATCTCTGCCTCCTCATCAGTCAACCCCAACTCCTCCTGCGCCACGACAGCCACATCCCGTGTCACTCCAGTACCATACGCCACAGTGTCCTTCACGCGGGACACCGCAGACCACCTCACCTCATCGCCACCGGACCGCTCATAGATGGTTGGAAACCATCCACTGAGTGCACAAGCGTGACCCGCCACACACATGACCGTTCCACAACCCACGTCGGCACGGATAAATCCCGCATCCTCAGACCACCACGGGCGAGTATCAAACTCATAGTTTTCCACTCGCGGTGCCCTCCCAAGATTCTCCTCGAATCTTGCGATAGCAGCCTCATCCGGCATCAGTCTCCCCCACGTAGCCTGTTCGTAACGCTCCGGCCAAAACTCCATAACATCAGCAATCTCATTCAACAAGCGTGCATTTCTCATCATATTCTCCTTTGGTTACGCCACCCGGTAAACGGGCAGCCCTTCTTCTATTTCGGCAAGGATGTCGAAGACATTCTCGTCACGCATCTGCTTCTCTGTCCATGGAGACACCCACGCATCCTCCCACGGTGGACGTGCCAAGGTTTCCCCCGGCGTCTGCTCCATCAACACCTGCCAACGCAACTCGTTGTCATACTCCTGTTCCGCTGTCAAAGCCTGAAACTGCCATTCACTGTTCATTACGGTACTCCCTTATCTCATGCCTCAACAGTTGTACTGAGGCTCCTACCAGCATCAACATAGATGCCAGAAATAGAACTTGTACCACCCGGGTCCAAAACATCAGCCTTGCTCCTTTCTTGGTTTGTGAAACCTCCTTGGCGCGTGCGGGGCCGGACAAGCCTCCCCCGACTGCCGATCCAGCCAGACGCCCTCCTCCTCATCCACACAGACAAGGCCCACGAAGCAGTACCGGCACGTATGGGTCAACATCAGCCCTGCCCCTCGCTGTAGTCGGACGGGGGTGTCAACATGACACTTCCCTGCGGTCGCCGCACATAGTGCGGTCGGGGGGAGGGGTCTTCTAGCCACCGATGCCGACAGTTGTATGACAGGTCATCATCCCCCAACCACGAGGTCGTCTCCTGCCACACCGCCATCCCGCAGTAGTAGCACCGGTCACCAGACACAACTGAATCAGGCATCAGCCTTGCTCCTGACACTCGTAGACGTCCACAGGCAGCGGGCATCCGCACGTTTCCCCACACAACACGGGGTGGTGCAACCCATTCGGGGACAGGTCCGACTGGCAGCCCTCATGTCCGGTGATCCCGAACACAACGCCACAATCGGCGCACTCGTACCTCTCGTCGAAAATGTCCATCAGTCACGCACCTCCCCACCCCAACGACCATCATCGCTGCGATCCACAGGCTTACCCCCAACCGTCACCGGCGGAGGCTGATACGCCACCGTGTCATACACGTAGAACGTGGACTGATCCACGCTCTTCCACTTCACCTTATTTGGCATTACTTCTTCTCCTTTGTTGTCGCTGTTGCGATAATACGGAATATCATTTGCGCCACCCGACCCCCTTCGGCGTCCAAGACACAGACACCCGCGAGTTCGCACGACGCCGCGCAGTCTTGCCACGCACCGCCGCACGCGCAGGCAACACCGGCACAATCACCGGGATCGCCCGCAGATGCACGTCCGTCGTCCCCGACTGCCGATCCAACGGCTCGCCGTTCTCCAGCACCAGTTCAGCACTCACGATGTCACCTTCTCGCACGGGTCACACCAGAAGCGCCGACTAGGCGCACCCCGCAAACCCCCACCCCTCCGCTCGTGTAGCGGCAACGGGTGCCCCTCAACGGTCAAGCCGCCGCAGTAGCGGCACGCACGCTCGCTGTACACGGGCGCTGGGCGCTCACCCTGTCGCACTATGTCCGCCAACTCTTCGGCGAAACTCTTGATCTCAGTTCGCATCTCTGTCACCTCCTTTCCTTCTCCCCGGATGATACGGAGTATTATTTGCGCCCCCCGGGATGAGGCCCAACTCCCACTTACAAATACTATTATAGCACACCTCAAACCTACTAGCAAACGCTTGCAACGATCCACACCCCCCCATTGCACAATCCGGCACCCCCATTGCACCCCATCCCCATTTCCATTTCCCAAAGAGGACTGGCACTTGTGGAAAGGAAGCCTTTCCGAATACGACCACCCGGAATGATACGTCGTATTATTGTGCCACCCCACCACCACCCCGCCGCACCCCGCCCACCGACTACACTGGTAGTAGACCGGGAAACGTAGTACCGGTCGGAAAGGGAGTAGGCATCATGCCGAACCCCAGCAATACCGGAGTCGTAGACCGACTCCGCGACATGGCGCAGGAGTGCATCAACGGGGCAGACAACCTCGTTGGCGCACTACTCGCCTTCACCTACGCCGCGATGCAGTCGGGGCGACTCACACTGGGCGAGGGATGCACCAATAGCACCACGTACTTCCAGTGGGACGGGGTCCGCACCGTGTTGGTCGCGGTCGCCGGTGACGCTGACGCTGACACGGCGCCACTCGTCACAAGGTCGGCGGGCAGCGTGTCGCTGCACCGGGCAGTCTGCGTGAATGGCGCGGCGCTGTACCGGTGCGGGACTAGTGCTGGTGGCCACGACGCGACGACGCCCGATGGCGCCGTGGCGATGGCGGGCACCGTGCTGGGCGCCACGACGCAGACTGAGCACCGGGATGTGGCGAAGAAAATGCGCCCCGTCGTGCAAGCGGACAAGGTCACCGTGAAGTCTGTACGGGACGCGGCGACCGACGCGATGACACCGACGACCCGCGAAGCGGGCACCGGGACCGTCGTCACGCACAAGGCGGCGACGACTCACGAGGTTGCCAACCGACTCGTCGGCATGGTCGCCGCGACCGACTGGGAGATCGGTGACGACGGGGTAGACCATCTCGCCGCCGCCGGCGCCGCTGCGGACCTCGCCGCTGCCGACCTCGCCGCCCTACTGGCGACACGCGAAGCGGACGAGGCGCTGGACGGCATCACCGTCTAGGTGGCAGTCCGGGAGCAATGAGAATCGGCCCGTCCGGGTCCGGCCAAGCGCCGGGTCCGGGCGGGCCTTTTCTTGTGCCCCAACCCAGACCCTGCCAGCGTGTAGACCCGTGCCCCGGCGGGCCAGCCGAGGCCCGGGAGGCGGGGGGGGCGGGCGGGCATCGGCGGGTATATGTATAGATATGGAGGGGCGGTGCGGTGTGTCCGGCGGGTGCTTGGCGGACTGTAGGAGCGTATGCTTCGGGCTTGGCTGTAGGAGCCTATGGCATGGCATGGCATGGCATGGCTTTCCCCCTACCTATATGGCATGGTTGTCCCACGATTCTTCATGCCTGTAACACAACTGTAACATGTGGGACACGTTGCCCCTACAGGTGAGAGAACTCTGCACGGAGGTGCATGTGCCTACAAACGGTGGCGGACACGGATGGGTATGGGATGACGAGGCCGGTGAACGGGTCATGCCACCCATGTGGCAGGACCTACTGGAATGGTTTCTAAAGGGTCCCGATAGGGATCCTAGGACTCAGAAGGAGTGGGCTGCGGCGAATGGGTGCCATGAGGATTCGGTGCGGCGTATCAAGCGTGATGTGCGGTTTGCGAAGGAGTGGGATCGTCGTGCTGCTGAGTTGAATATTCATCCTGAGCGTACGCAGTCGGTGATTGATGCGTTGCATCAGCAGGCTGTGGGTGGTAGTGTTCAGGCTGCTTCTTTGTATTTGCAGTATGTGGAGAAGTTTACGCCGAAGCGTAAGGTTGTTGTTGATGATCGTGAGGCTACGGGGTTGTCTGATGGTGAGTTGGCTGATGAGTTGGAGGCTCAGGTGTTGCATTTGAGGGTGGTTGAGGATGCTTAATGCTGACCGTAAGTGGCGGCGTGCTTTGCGGCTTGCGAGGGGTGCTAATCGTCGTCGCCGGGAGCGTGAGTCGTTTTACCGGTATGGTGTGATTCCTGAGTGGTGGACGCGGTAGTATGGCTCAG
>Ga0302119_10000838_pt1 | contig 13869 bp, 10 predicted proteins | sample AG5_Tmax_MG_FD_203114 | JGI IMG/M metagenome (GOLD analysis project Ga0302119, IMG submission 203114) | Marine microbial communities from Western Arctic Ocean, Canada - AG5_Tmax | ecosystem: Environmental > Aquatic > Marine > Oceanic | place: Canada: Western Arctic Ocean | collected 2017-10-01 | reverse complement strand
CACTGCTTCTCGGTTTCATGCCAACGGTTTTCTTTCAGGGACCGGAAGAGACGAAGTTGGAAGCGGCACAGCGCAAGGTGGCGGAGTTGGAGGCGGAGTTGGGGCCAGAGCATGAGGATTTATTGATACCTCTAAACGATTTAATGATCATTTATTACGGTCAAGGCCAATATGTAAGAGCAGAGGATATGTGTCGTCGAATGTTGGCTATTGAGGAAAAATTCTTAGGCCCCGAGCACCCGGAAGTTGCCCAGACCCTCGACAGCCTTGCAGTGACGCTTCAAGCTCAATACTCCTTTGCTGAAGCACGTCCTTTGTTCGAACGGGCGTTGGCAATTCGAGAGACAGTTCATGGTCCCGAGCACCCGGATGTGGCCGCATCTCTCAACAGCCTCGCCTCCCTTCTTATTTCCCAAGGCTCCTATGCGGAAGCACGTCCTTTGTTTGACCGGGCGTTGGCAATTCGTGAAAAATTCTTAGGTCTTGATCACCCGAATGTGGCTAGCTCTCTCAACGACCTTGCCTCTCTTCTTCTTTACCAAGGCTCCTATGCGGAAGCTCGTCCTTTGTATGAGCGGGCACTGGCAATTCGCGAAAATGCTCTCGGCCCCGAGCACCCACTTGTGGCTTACTCTCTCAGCAACCTCGCTGTGCTTCTTAAGATTCAAGGCTCTTATGCTGCAGCTCGGCCGTTATATAAACGGTCCCTGGCGATTGACGAAAAAGTTCATGGCCCCGAGCACCCGGAGGTGGCTTACTCCCTCGATGGCCTTGCTGAGCTTTTCAGGGCCCAAGGCTCTTATGTGGAAGCGCGTCCTTTATATGAGCGGGCGTTGGCAATTCGTGAAAAAGCCTTGGGCCCCGAGCACTCACTTGTGGCCCTATCCCTCAGCAACCTAGCAGCGCTTCTTGACCGACAAGGCTCTTATGCTGAGGCGCGTCCTTTGTATGAGCGAGCACTGGCGATTAATGAAAAAGCCCTGGGTCCCGAGCACCCACATGTGGCCGCATCTCTCAGCAACCTCGCTGTGCTTCTTAAGATTCAAGGCTCTTTTTCGGAAGCGCGCCCTTTGGCTGAGCGTGCTCTGGCGATTCGTGAGAAAGCCCTGGGTCCCGAGCACCCGGATGTGGCCCACCCCCTGAACAGCCTCGCCGTGCTTTTTGAGCACCAAGGCTCCTATGCGGAAGCCCGCCCTTTCCTTGAGCGGGCGTTGGCAATTCGTGAAAAAGCTCTAGGCCCTGAGCACCCACTTGTGGCCTACTCTTTCAACAGCCTCGGTGTGCTTCTTGTAAAACAAGGCTCTTATGCTGAAGCCCTTCATTTGTATGAGCAGTCGCTGGCAATTCGTGAGAAAGTCCTGGGTCCCGAGCACCCGGATGTATCCAACTCGCTCAACAACCTCGCCTCCCTTCTTAGGGACCAAGGCTCCTATGCGGAAGCTCGTCCTTTGTATGAGCGGGCGTTGGCAATTCGTGAAAAAACATTAGGCTCCGAACACCCGGAGGTGGCCGACTCCCTCAACAGCTTTGCTGATTTTTTTAAGGCCCAGGGTTCTCATTCCGAAGCGCGCCCTTTGTATGAGCGAGGTCTGTCGGCAACACTGTCTCACCTTGCAACAAACATGGGCTCGATGACAGAGTCAGGACGTTTTCGATACCTAGCTACTAAGAAAGGGCCCGAACCCCTTCTCTTGAATCTCGCAGCCATGCGAGGCGAAGGCCCGGAAGAGGACTAGGGCAAGGAATTTTTGTCCCCATTTTGTCCCATTCACTTAATCAGTAGCACCTGAATTCAGGCGTAACTACAATCCTCACCTAAGGATGGGCCGATAGCTCAATTGGTTAGAGCTGCGAACTCATCATTGAATATAGGAAGAACATTCAATAGTTAATCGGATTTTAGCATTACTCATTTATTCACACAAATGGAAAAGAAAAGGGGAAGAACTTTCGCCCTTCCCCAGTGGATAACAGAAAGAATCTTTTGTTACTGGATTTGAGTCGCTAGAGGATTTGATGCTCTGTAGATCATTCCGTAAAACACTTCCACGGCTTGCCAGTAAACGTTGTAGCCAGAAGGTGCATTGGGTGGAATGTCTACTCCGGAAGTAGCCACGCTAATGGGGAAAACAAGCCATCGGCAATGCGGAGAAGTTACGGGTCCTGAAGGTTGCGGCATTGCTTACATTAAGCCATCAAATTCTTCGGCTCCAGGGCGCAGGGGCCGTTTGTTGATCGAATGCACGATGCTAAGTAATTGTCGTTTAGCTCGCCGGTATTTGCGACTACTGGCCGTGTTATAGCGGAACTTCCCGCGCGCATCGCGGTAGTCCCAGGAGAAGCTAGATACATTCGGGTAGCTTTGCGGGTCGCGATCGAACTCTTCTTGGAAGCGGGTGCCCGGAATCGCCTTGAATTGGCTTAGCCGAATTCGATCCAATTGCAGCTGATGTTCTTGCAGAAACTTAATCGTCATCCGCAGATCTTCAGTGGTCTCGCCTGGATAGCCCTGCATCATGCTGACGCGCACGCTAAGTCCAGCATCATATGCATCAGTGATGAAGTGCGAATTCGATTCGACTTTACAGCCCTTATCCATCTTGTCGAGCAATGCTTGGCTGCCTGACTCCAGTCCGAAATTGATTCGCATTAAGCCTGATTCCCGCGCGGCCAGCAAGTCTTCTTTGCTTAGACCATTATCCGGCCGCTGATCAACGTGCACGGTTGCCACCCAAGCAGCGCCGGGAATACGATTCTGAAAATTCTCAATCAGCCCGCGCCACATGCGCACATCGGAGTTCAATTTGATATCCAGTAGGATGAAGTTTTTCGACTTGTGACGTTTAGATAACTCCACCAATTCATCCAACATTGGGGTCACCGCACGAGTCCGGAAGGTACGTCCATTGGCCGTGTAAACATCGGCACAAAATTTACATCGGCCCCAGCTGCAACCGCGTCCAGCCATCGCCGGAATTACTCGCCCCGGGTATGCACCCCATGGAAAGTCCGTGAAATCGGGCACCGGCAAGCTGCTTAGGTCTTTGAGTGGAGCTGGGGTGGGGCTACGTCGACCATCAGGATAAAACACGCCTTCGTATTTAAGTAGATCTTTGCCAGCGATGGTATCACGCACCAAATCAGGTAGCGTGCGGTCTACTTCGCCACCGATTAACGCGGTAATCCCAGGCACGTGCAGCCATTCTTTGGTAATGCGCTCAATGTTGAACACCGGGCCACCGAGCAATACCGGAATGCCATGCTTGGCAGCCAGTTTTCCGATCTCCATGCACGAGGGGTAGTGATTCAGATATACCGATAACAGGAGGATGTCAGGCTTCTTCTCTAAGGCGCGAGTTACCTCTTGCATAACTCGCGGATGGGGTCGTGAAATCCACCAGGAGCGCAGAGCACGCACACCGTGGCGGCTCCAATTCAGTGCAGGGTTGGTGGAAAAGAAAACCCACCGTTGCAGTTGGTCTTTCCAACCCTCCTGTCGCTCGCGTACCATCGCCGGCACATCATGGGAAAGTGGGCAAAGCACCGTTACGTCCATCTCGGCGTTGCGCAATGAGGCGACTAGACTGCCAATGGCCAGCGTCGGATAGGAAGCGAAATTGTTTAGGTCAACTACCAGGACCTTAGGGGAGGATGTCATGAAGTAAATTTTAAAGAAACTGAGGAGGAGCCCATATAAAATTTTAATGCACTTGGAAGTTAGGCTGACAGGGTAGGTCGGACAGGCGTTTGAACTGGATTGTATTTACCAGGCAAGCAGCCCGGCCATTTCTGGAAATTCTCCGGCTGAACTGGGAGTTCTCCAGAGTGGAGCTCGAGATCAGCCCTAATAGCCTCTATTGCTGGTCATTTCGGCACCTTTACAATCCTCACCATAGGATGGGCCGATAGCTCAATTGGTTAGAGCTGCGAACTCATCATTCGATCCAAGAAGAGCCATTTGGGTGAGTTTGATTATAGAATGGCGATGTGATTTTCAGCACACTGCTTCTCGGTTTCATCCCAACGGTTTTCTTTCAGGAACTGGAAGAGACGGAATTGGAGGCAGCGCAACGAAAGGTGGCGGAACTGGAAGCGGAGTTTGGGCCGGAGCATTTGGATTTGGTAGAGCATCTTGATGCCGTCATGATGATTCATTATGGACAGGCTCAATATGCAAAGGCGGTGGATGTGTGTCGTCGAATCGTGTCTATTCGTGAATCTACTTATGGACCCGAGCACCTAGATGTGGCTATTTCCCTTAACAACCTTGGCGTGTTTCTAAGGCTTCAAGGTTTCTACGCAGAAGCACTTCCGTTGCATGAACGCTCGCTCGCGATTAAAGAAAAAACCTTAGGACCCGAGCATCCATCTGTGGCCAACTCCCTCAACAGCCTCGCCATCTTTCTTCAGACCCAAGGCTCCTATGCGGAAGCCCGACCTTTGTTTGAGCGGTCACTGGCGATTAAGGAAAAAACCCTTGGCCCCGAGCACCCAGATGTGGCCCTTGCCCTCGGAAACCTCGCCTCGCTTCTTCTGCGCCAAGGCTCTTATGCGGAAGCTCGCCCTTTGTATGAGCGTGCGTTAGCGATCCGTGAAAAATCCTTAGGCCCCGAGCACTCGGATGTGGCCCTTGCCCTCGGAAACCTCGCCTCGCTTCTTCGGCGCCAAGGCTCTTATGCGGAAGCTCGCCCTTTGTATGAGCGTGCGTTAGCGATCCGTGAAAAATCCTTAGGCCCCGAGCACCCAAATATGGCTTTAGCTCTCAACAACCTCGCCGTACTTTTTTATAATCAAGGCTCTTATGCGGAAGCGCGCCCTTTGTATGAACGTGCACTAGCGATTCAGGAAAAAGTCCTTGGCCCCGAGCACCTGGATGTGGCTTACTCCCTCGGCAACCTCGGTAATCTTCTTGTGGAGCAAGGCTCCTATGCGGCAGCTCGCCCTTTGTATGAACGATCGTTGACGATATATGAAAATGCCCTTGGCCCCGAGCACTCGGATGTGGCCCTTGCCCTCGGATACCTCGCCTCGCTTCTTCGGCGCCAAGGCTCTTATGCGGAAGCTCGCCCTTTGTATGAGCGTGCGTTAGCTATCAGTGAAAAATCCTTAGGCCCCGAGCACCCAGGTCTGGCTTTAGCTCTCAACAACCTCGCCGTACTTTTTTATAATCAAGGCTCTTATGCGGAAGCGCGCCCTTTGTATGAACGATCATTGGCAATCCGGGAAAAATCCCTTGGCCCCGATCATCCGATTGTGGCTTACTCCCTCGGCAACCTTGCGCTGCTTCTTGAAGCCCTGGGCTCCCATACAGAAGCTCGTCCTCTGTATGAGCGGTCGTTGGCGATTTCCGAAAAAGCTCTGGGCCGCGGGCACCCAGATGTGGCCCGTGACCTCACCAACCTCGCTTTATTTTTTTATGACATGGGCTCCTATACGAATGCCCGACCGTATTATGAACAAGGACTCGGCGCAAACCTAAGGCACCTATCGCAAAACATGCCGTCCATGACCGAGGTCGAGCGATTTCAATACCTAGCAACTAAAACTGGCCCCGAACCCCTTCTCTTAAATCTCGTTGCCATGCGAGGCGAAGGCCCGAAAGAGGACTAGGGAAAGGAATTTTTGTCCCCATTTTGTTCCCATTCACCTGATCAGTAGCACCTGAATTCAGGCGTAACTACAATCCTCACCAAAGGATGGGCCGATAGCTCAATTGGTTAGAGCTGCGAACTCATAATTCGACCCAAGAAGAGCCGTTAGAGTGCGCTTTATTTTATGGGCCTTGCTTCGGGCGCAACCTTAGTCCCTTTTGATGGACTTTGTCAAAGTCAGAACGTCAAACATGCGTCCTTCCAAGTCAAAGGCTTTCAACTCAAGTGTGCCCCCATTGACGGCAACATAACACCAGTGGTGCCCACGACGGACGTTGTTTTGAAACCAAGGCCGGATGGGGCCAGGGGTTTCTAGGCCGCCTCCGCCACCACCGGTAATCATGTAGATGGTGCCATTTTTTTCCACCACCTTTCCTTGGTGAATGGGCCAAGTCCTTTCATAGGAATGAATATGGCCATTCCAAACGATATCCACTTCATAACGGTCATAAAGTTCGGTTAATTCGCGAACCCGCATATCCCCGTGAGTGGAAGGACCGAGCCACATGTTTCCGTAATCATTCTCATCGGAAGTGAACGGCGGGTGGTGGTGAGTGACAATTTTCCAAGTTGCGGTTGACGCTTCCAATCCCTGTTCCAGCCAGTTGTACTGTTCGCTTCCGGGGTGGACCTTTCGGTTGGTATCTAACATGAAGAAGTGGGTATTGCCGTAGTGAAAATCGTAGTAGTATTCCGGTGCCGGCAAATTCATGTAATCGTAATAATGCCGGGCGTCTTGCTCGTGATTCCCAAGAACAGGGTAAATCGGAACCCGCGAAAGGAGTGGGTCCATACTTGGGAAAAATTCATTCAACCAATCCAATTTATTGGTGCCAGTGCCCACCAAATCACCAGGATGTAAAACGAAGTGGGGCCTCATTTCCCAGGCCATACGAGAAATTTTACTGGCAACTGGAGGATTGTCCTGAGTGTCACTAATGACTGCAAATGCGAATGGGATGTTTTTCTCAACCGCCGACTGAAAAGTCAGGATAGGGCTTTTGAGGATGCGGCCTTCCGAATCTTCAGATTCCACTTGGTAAAAGTAACCGGTTCCAGGGCTGAGACCATCCAACACAATGGAATGGATGAGAGTTTTTTCATTACCACGAAGAGTGTTTTCCAGAAAATAAGTTTCTTCCTTTCCCGACACTTTTGAATTCCAGTGAAGTTCGGAAGAGGCGGGTCGGGAGGTTTCCCAGGTGACCGTCATGGAATGAGAGGTCCCGTATTGCAAGAAAGGTTTCACTAACATGGTGAAATTCGGATCTAGCGGAATGAGAGGCTCGTTTAAGGCGAGGTCGGCGTTGTGCTCAAAATCCTGTCGAACCCATTTTGGGGAAGCGGTTTGATTGTAAATAGTGACTTCACGAATTCTCCCATGATGGAGGACGTCTTCGTTGTCATCTTTGTACCCGCCCAGAACTACTGGGGCACTTTTGGGATATAAAATAGCGCCACTTTGTTCTTCTGATTTGTTTTCTAATACGCCATTTACATAAAGACATAATTCCTTGCCATCATAAGTGGCGGTGACGTGATACATCTTGCCGACTTCATAAATGGAGGTGCCAGACAAATAAGTCATGCTGCCATCTCCATCGTTCGCGCCCAGCGAGGCTAGGCCGATGTAGAAATGCTTTTCTGAATAACCCAAAACCCAACCCTTTTCAAATCCACCGTTGTCCTGGATGGCTGAAAATATTCCGCCATAGGCTTGCGGAGTGTTTACGGACAGCCATGCCGAAATGGTGAAATGCTTCTTCGGAAGGAAGGGGTTGATTTCGGATATGTCGTCGGCGACCACCATGCGGTCGTCAACCCCGTCAAACATCAAAGATCCGCCGGAAGGTCCTGCGGTTGCCTGGAGCTTGCCCAACACTCTTGGGTCCGGACCCAAGCGGGCTGCTAAGTAATTGCCTCGGAGTTCGGATTCTCGAAAACGCCAAGACATGACCGGGTCAGGGCCATCATGAATACCCGCAACTGGGGCAAGAAGAAGGAAGAGGGGGACTAGCACAGGACAAGTTTAGGCGAATGGGTCACTCAACAGCCTTCTTGCCAACCAAGGCTCTCGCGCCTTGTTCATCATGGGGGATGTGGCTCTACCCTACCTCTATGACATTCAAGCGTTTGACGACGAGCAACAGAAAGCATATGTGGAGCTCCTCATTTGGGAGATTACCGATCCACCTCTAGATTACGCTGATTTGCGCTTCAGTCCTTTCATGGACTTTTCCGGGATTTCATGTTAAGAATTAAAAGGAAGCGGTTATGCCAGGGATTGGAACAGGGTAGTTACCTTGTTCATCCGGGGCAACTGGCGGAATGGCATCCCATTCATAGGATTGTGGGCTAGCGTCAAGTTCAGAGCTTAAGGCTTGGTCCATGCTGACTTCCTTGCCGCAATAAGTTGCCATGCGGCCAAGGATAGAAGTCATCGTGCTCATGGCTCCGTTTTCCGCCTCATTGTGATGTTGACCTGTGCGAATGGCATTAAACAGGACGTCATGCTCCACTTGGTAGGCATCTTTGTGCTCCTCTGTGAAGCGCCACTTGGAGCCGTCGTTCAATTTCATGCTTGCCCGGCCCATGTTGGCAACACCCAAGCTGCCGTGAACGTATTCGTTTACTTCGTTCCGGCAATCCGGCATGTGCCGGCATTGAGATAGCATTTTGGTGCCGTCGGCGTAAGTGTACTCCAACATATGATGGTCAAAAATTTGGCCATGGTCTTTACCGTTACGAATTAACCGGCCACCCTGGCCTTGAGCCTTGATGGGGTAGCCCTTCATGACCCAATTACAAACGTCTAGGTTGTGAATGTGCTGTTCCACAATGTGGTCGCCGCAGAGCCAATTGAAGTAATACCAATTGCGCATTTGATACTCCATTTCATTCCACTCGGGCTTGCGGCCGCGGACCCAAACCCCGTCACTGTTCCAATAACAACGCAGCAAATGAATATCCCCCAGTTCGCCCGCGTGAATGCGGCGCACCATTTCCTGGTAGGGTGCTTGATGGTGGCGCTGCAAGCCGACGCCGATTTTCAATCCCTTGTCTTTGGCGGCTTCCGCAGCAGCTAAGACTTTGCGTATTCCCGGGCCGTCTACGGCAACGGGCTTTTCCATGAAAATATGCCGACCTTTTTCAACGGCGTACTCAAAGTGAATTGGCCGAAACCCTGGTGGTGTTGCCAGGATGATGACATCCACATCAAGGTCAATGGCCTTGCGGTAGGCATTAAATCCGGTGAAGCGGCGTTCGGGCGGCACATCCACCTGTTCTGGCTTCAGCTCGGTAAGGTGAGCAAGGCTGTTTTCTAAGCGGTCAGAAAAAGCGTCGGCCATGGCAACCAGGCGGATCTTCCCGGTGGTTGAAAGGGCTTGGTTGGCGGCACCGGTGCCGCGGCCTCCACAGCCAATGAGTGCAACTCGGAGCTCTTCGTCATCGGCAGCGCGAGCCTTAGAAAAAGCTTGAAGAGGTTGAGGCCAGACAGAGCTGGCAACCGCGGCTGAGCTAGCGAGGAAATTTCTGCGGGTAGGTAAAGTCATCTGTCCCCTTTCATTTGGGCTTGGTGGATTTTGAGGATGGCATCGACGTCGGCATTCCACCAACTTGCCCATTCTTCGGGCGGGGGAGGATTGCGAGGCCGAACTACCCGGAAGCCTATCGACTGCGCGTTGGTTAGGTACCAAATGCTTTTGGGGATTTGCGGGTCCTGCATTTTCCAAGATGGTTTGGATATTTTGCGGGCGGCGGCGGTGGTGTCTTCGGCGTCATCTTCCCACGATCCACCCTTGGCTATTCGGCCCCATTCTTCGCCTTCGTGCCCATCATGCACCCATTCGGAAACATTGCCGTGCATGTCATATAGTTGGAAGGGGTTGGAGAATTTTCCAGGTTGGTGATAGCGATCGTCGGCATTTTCCCAAAACCAAGCGTTTTTCGGAAGTTCATCCGGGTCATCGCCGAAATACCATTTTGTTTTTTCTCCGGCCAAACAAGCGTGTTCCCATTCTTTTTCGGTAGGAAGCCGGAAGAAAAATCCGGTTCGGTTGCTAAGCCAGCGGCAATATTGGCGGGCGGCGAAATGCGTCATGCTGATGGCGGGATAACCATCAACGCCCATGCCGAAGTCCATCGGTACATAGGGCGTAGTAGGGCCAGTCACGCCGTCCGTATCAGCGATTCCCTGAAATTGAAAAAGCCGATAAATATCCCACGTGGTTTCTGTTGTGGCCATCCAAAAATCCCCATGTTGGGTATTTGCGGACTGGATGGCGGTCATTGAAAAATCGATTTCGTTGCCGGGTATTTTTTGTCGGTAAGTTTCGAAGTTTAGGTCAGCGGGTGGATTGCTTTCCCCTTGGCAAGCTGAAAAGATAAACAACATGCAAGCGCAAACGATGAATCGACGGTGAACCATGAGAATCCCTCACTGAGGTGTCTTTACTATGCCCCATTTCTTAATGTTTAAGCCTAATTTAGGGTCCTTTGAAGGTTCGTCGGATTCATCGACGGTTAAAGTTGACAAAGAGGTCCCGCATTCTCGGCATTTGTTCATGGCGGCGTTATTTATTCTTCCCGAAACACGTGGCTGCATACTCTCTCCTTGGCCCGCTCGGGGCACCCTGGAGATCAACAGAGAGGGGAGAATACACCGATCAAAAGTAGGGGAATACCCTTTGGGGGATTGGTACGACGGAATCGTGACGCTTAATGGAAATAGCCTGACAATCGGGGGAGGCGTAGTGGAAAACATTCAGGTCCAAAATCGGAAGACGAAGTAATCGTGTTAAAGTTTTGACGAAAATATCGCACTTAGGGGAGCATGATCGGAGAGTAGATGCATGGACTTGGTTTCGAACCAGGTGGATTGGGAGCACGATCCCATCAAATTGGGTGAGGAAAAAATGTAATCCACCCGTGGCTTATCAGGGAAGGAAGAAAAGGAAAGCGGCCGATGAGCGGCCCAAGTGTCTCGCATGCCAATATCCAAAACTGCTTGAATGACATCGGTGTGCGGCTGGCCGGATTTGGTCATTTCCCATTTCCAACCTTTATACCAGTCCATTGCAATTGGATTCATGAGGTGGCTGTCTTCCGAGGATAATGCATTGAAATCTCCCAAAATAATCAGTGGCCTGCCGGCCTCTAAAACTTCCTTGGCACGTTTCAAGATGGGATGAATTTCGCGCAAACGCTGCTCTCCCTTAAAAGGCCAAAGATGACACACCATAAAATCTATGCCGGCAGTACGGACATGGAGAAAACCATGGTGCATCCCTTTAGTAACCCGTTCCACCACCTCGATGGGGTAAACTGATGACAGACCCAAGTCATAACCGCGCTCCTTTAACAACACAGCGTGTTCATGTCCCCATTGCCGAGATTCTTCGCGGAGCCGAGTGGTGGTGTAGCCGTTGAGTTCTTGCCAGCCAATCACATCGGGAGATTGTTTTTGTAGCCATTTAATAACCCCTTTTTTGCGTTGCTCGCCTGGCAAATAGGGACTACCGACGCGATGATTTTCAAAACCTTCCAACACGTTGTATGTCACCACCTTGAGTGGACGAGGCCGAATCCCTACTACCGCCTCATCTTTTGTCCATGGCAACTTTCCCCACCAAGAGTTGCCATCTAAGGACACGCGATGCACTTCGGCGAAAAATTCTTCCCTTAAGCGGGTAACCACTTCTGGAAATTGATTTGCCAAATTATTTTGTTCACTTGGATCAACCACCATGTCGTAAAGTTGAATGGGCGGCAAACTCAAGGCTTTCGCTTGCTTCATTCCGCGTGGCGCAGACCAGCCACCCGAACCTGGGCAAAGACACAATTTCCACTTGCCGGAACGTACCGCAAATTCTCCGAGGGAGCTGTGATTCACGAGCACTTTATGAAGTGGATTCAATAAACGCTTGCCTTGCAATAAATCCATCAAACTCTTGCTATCTTCGGCGGCATCGCTGGGAAGCGGAATTTTCAATGCTTCGGCAACCGTTGCCATGACGTCAGTCAAGCCGATGGGTTCTGCGCACTTTGAACCTGGTTCTACCGCACCAGGCCAACGTACTAAAAAAGGAACCCGATGACCACCTTCCCAAACGTCGGCTTTATGACCTCGCCAAGGGCCTTGTAAATCTACCCCACCTTTTGCCAAACTTTCGAAGTCCGCCTTGGGGGAAGTGCCGTTGTCTCCGGTGAAAATAACTAAGGTGTTTTCGGCAATGCCGCAATCTTCTAGCGCTTGCAGAACTTGACCAACGGACCAATCAGTTTGTAAAAGAAAGTCCGCGTATTTGCTGACACCGCTTTTGCCTTGGAATTCTTCAGCAGGATTGATGGGAGTGTGCGGAGAAGTAAGCGGCAGATAAAGAAAGAAAGGCTTGTGGACCGCACTTTGTTCTTGAATAAATTTAACGCTTTTCCGGGTAAGTTCGGGCAACACGGCCTCCAAGCTCCAGCCCGGCCTCATGGGGCCGGCGCGAACCCCGTTGGCGTTGTCTTCTTGCATGGTCCCGGTCGGAATGGACAGGGCCTGGTTGTTTTCAATCCAAATATAAGGAGGCCAATTAGGAACATCATCGCCATAGGAATAGTCAAAACCCGCCTCCATCGGGCCGCCACCTAAGGAGGCCGTGTAGTCAATCTCACTCGGCTTGCGGGTGAAGCCACCGCCTTTTTTGGGCCAATGCCAACCCAGATGCCACTTGCCAATGCTGGCGGTTTCAAGGCCAGCGGCTTTGGCAACATTCGCCAAGGTCATCCGCTCAGGCGCAATCAGCGGTGGTCCCCATTTAGGGACAATGCCTTGCTTCATGGAAGTTCGCCACGCGTAACGACCGGTCAATAAACCGTAACGAGTTGGCGAGCAAACAGCAGAACCGGAATGGGCGTCGGTAAAAGACATACTTTGCGACGCTAAACGGTCTAAATGTGGGGTGGGCAAGCCCGACGACGGATGTTCCGCATAAAGTGAGGCCAAGCCCATGTCATCAGCTAAAATCACCACCACGTTTTGGGGTGTTTGGCTAAAGAAAGCCGAGGTCAAGAGAATGAGAATCAACTTGGGAAGTGAAACTCACCATTACCTGCATTTTTTGCCCAGTCAAAGTCTTCGAAGTTCTGTGCCAATGCCGAAGCTGGCAATAAGGCGAGAAAACTAAGAATGAGGGGGATGCGGGTCATGATTATTGAAGAAGGGACTGACCCATTCTGCCATATAAATCAAGGGTTGTGGGCATGAATGTGGCTACCCCCTAATAACTCCCAGAGAGCTCTCCCCTTGTTGGGAATCGGGTCTCGCTACTGAATCACTAGCATCAACGCATTCAGCATCGACTGGGTGCCTACATCCGTACCGTGGCACCAAACTGTGACACCCGCTGCACTTGTAGGAATGTTTGCCGTGTAAGACGCATAACCATTCACATCTGTCGGAAGTAGCGTGAGGTTATAGGGCTGCGTAACCATGGCATCACCCCAAGGAGTGGGAGTGGGGCCTCCGCCCTGGACGGACCAAGCGAAGTGCGAAAAGTTGCTTGGTGTTGCGTTATTTACTTCGACTAAAACTTGTTGCCCAGCGACTAGGTTACTGACCGAAAGAGTTGGAGCACCTCCACTTTGGTCAAAATAGAATGCACCCATGTCTGTGCGCGTTCCATCGGGGTCCGGTGCGGAGGCTGGATCTCCGGCATCAATGCAAGGAGAACTGGACTGCAAGTCGAAGTTGTTCACAGGGTCTACAAACTGCGGGTCGAGGTCGATATTGCCTGTTCCGATGAACCCGCCTTTGATATTGCTATAGGTGACCGTGACACTTTGACCATTATAAACATAAATCTCGGGGCCCCACTGGCCCTGGTTCTCCCAGAGGATGCAGTTGTTCAACTCCATCGATGACAGATTAACGTTGATCGCGCCACCGTTACTGGCGGAATTGAGGGAAAAAGTGCAGTGGTTAAACACAGCGCTGGGGCTGGCCCAACTGAGCAGACATCCTCCACCACTAGTACCGGAGTTTCCAACTAGGAGGCATTCATTCAAGACAGGGGCGCAGTTGGTTCCATGGACGAACATTCCACCGCCACCCTCGGCGGAGTTTCCATAAATCCAGCATTTATCTAATTGAGGGCTTGCTTCAAAGCACCACACTCCGCCGCCGCTGCCGCTCGACGAAAGAACATTATTGTAGATGAAGCAATCGCGAATC